>Ga0105099_10002363_pt1 | contig 11252 bp, 14 predicted proteins | sample PPLLak3cmMay2015_2_FD_79138 | JGI IMG/M metagenome (GOLD analysis project Ga0105099, IMG submission 79138) | Freshwater sediment microbial communities from Prairie Pothole Lake near Jamestown, North Dakota, USA - PPLs Lake P8 Core (1) Depth... | ecosystem: Environmental > Aquatic > Freshwater >...
AAAATGGACGACCGCAGCGGTCTGTGCGCCGGCTGCTTCCGCACCATCGAGGAAATCAGCGTCTGGTCGCGGATCGACGACGCCGGCCGCGTGAACATACTCGCCGCCGTCGCCAGGCGCCGGCTGGAGCATGACCCCTGGGAGGGCGAGTTGCGCTGCGATTGCGACAGCCATGGCTGACGAAGATCAATACATCTGCGTCGGCGTCTGCATGGCCGACCCCGATACCGGTTACTGTCTGGGCTGCGGGCGGCCGCCGTTCGACTCGCCGGATGTCGTTGCCGAAGCCGTCACCGTCAGCGCCGTCCATGAACCGGCGACCAGCGACCCGGACAATCCCGAATGACCGTCTGCCTTCCGGACTCGCTGCTCGTCCTCGAGCGCGGCTGGCTGTCGGCCAACAACATCCTGTTTTTCGAGGGCGACGAGGCCACGCTGGTCGATAGCGGCTATGTCACGCACGCCACCCAGACCGTCGATCTGGTCGGCCATGCCTTGCGCGGTCGACGCCTAAAAAGGCTCATAAATACTCACTCGCACTCCGACCACATCGGCGGCAACGCGGCGCTGCAAGCGAGATTCGGCTGCGAAATCATCGTCCCGGCCGGTCTCCACGCCACCATTGCCGAGTGGGACGAAAATGCTCTGCTGCTCTCGCCACTCGGCCAGCAGGCAGCCCGCTTCCAGCACGACAACCTGATCTGCGCCGGTGATGAAGTCGGGATGGGCGGACTCAACTGGCAGGCGCTGGCCGTCCCCGGTCACGACATGGAGGCGCTGGCCTACTACAACCCGGAAAAACGCATCCTGATTTCGGGCGATGCGCTCTGGGAAAACGGTTTCGGCGTCATCTTCCCCGAACTGCTCGGCGAGGCCGACGGCCTGGCCAGCACGCGGGCGACGCTCGAAATGCTCTCCCGTCTGCCGATCGATGTCGTGATTCCCGGCCATGGCAGTCCATTCGCTACGGTCGACGAAGCTTTCGAGCGAGCTTTCCGGCGCGTCGACAGCTTCGCCGCCGACATCGACAAACTGGCCTGGCACGCCATCAAGGTCATGGCCTCGTTCGCCATGATGGAACGGCGCCGCCTGCCTGCCGACGATTTTCCGGCCTTCCTGCTCGCCCTGCCCTTTGCCATCGACGTCAATACCCGCTATCTGAGCCTGCCGGAAGACCAGCTGGTGGCCCGCATCGAACGCGAACTGCTGCTGGTCAACGCGCTGCGTCGCGAGGACGGCTTTCTGGTCGCCGGTTAGGGAGGTAGCGCGCGCTGGACCAGCCTGGTCCAATAGGCGATGCCGGGCGCCAGGATTTCATCGTTGAAATCATAATGCGGATTGTGCAGCGTGCAGCCGCCGGTACCCGGGCCGTTGCCGAGCCAGACGTAGCAACCCGGCTTTTCGCGCAACATGTAGGCAAAATCCTCGGCGCCCATCGATGGCAGCATGTCGGTGAGCACTCGCTCGCTTCCGAGAACCTCGGCTGCAACACTGCGGCAGAATTCCGCCTCCGCCGCGCTGTTGACCGTCGGCGGGTAGCGATGGTCGAAATGCACGCCGATCTGTGCCCCGTTTGCCGCAGCGACGCCGTTGCACAGACGCTCAACGGCACGCTCGACTGCTTCCTGAACCTCGGGCTTGAAACTGCGGATGGTGCCGCGCAGGACCACCTCCTCGGGAATGATGTTCCACGCCTCGCCGCCATGAAACTGGGTGACGCTGACCACCGCCGAATCGCAGGGATGCAGCGTGCGGCTGACCACGGTCTGCAGGGCCTGTACCAATTGCGCCCCGGCGACGATCGAATCGACCCCCTGATGCGGCATCGCTGCATGGCAGCCATGGCCGCGCACCGTGATCTCGAATGCGCAGGTGCCGGCCATGACCGGCCCCGGCATCACCACCATCTCGCCGACCGGAACGCCCGGCCAGTTGTGCAGGCCGAACACCGCCTCGACCGGGAAGCGCTCGAACAGTCCGTCCTCGATCATCACTGCCGCGCCGGCCTCGGATTCCTCGGCCGGCTGGAAAATGAAGGCGACGACGCCGGAGAAATCCGGATGCGCGGCGAGATGGCGCGCCGCCCCCAGCAGCATCGCGGTATGGCCGTCATGACCGCAGGCGTGCATCTTTCCGGGGTGGCGGGAGTGGTGCGGAAACTCGTTCATTTCGGCGAGCGGCAAGGCATCCATGTCGGCGCGCAGACCGATCATGCGCGACGATGTTCCGGCGCGCAGAATGCCGACGACCCCGGTCCGGGCTATGCCGCGATGCACCTCCAGGCCGTAGCGCTCGAGCTCACGGGCAACCACTTCAGCCGTACGATTCTCGTTGAAGGCCAGTTCCGGATGCGCGTGAATGTCGCGGCGGAGCGTCGTCAGTTCGGCAAGAAACGGCAGTTCGGGAAGGTGAATGGTCGGGGGCATGATCGTCTCCTCGTTGATGGCTATTATGCCGCGGGTTGCTTGCCAGCGCCGCCTTCATTATGCTCCGCCTGATGGAACTGGTTCTCATCAGCGGCCTCTCCGGCTCGGGCAAGTCGGTCGCCCTGCACCTCCTCGAGGATGCGGGCTATTACTGCGTGGACAATCTTCCGGTAATCATGCTCACGGTTCTTGTGCGCATGCTCAAGGAGGAGAAAATCCGCAAGGTGGCGGTCGCAATTGACGCCCGTTCAGGCCACGGCATCGAACTGCTGCCGGAAAAACTGCGCCTGCTCGGCGAGGAAGGCACGCGCCAGATTTTCCTCTTCCTTCATGCCGACGACGAGACCCTGCTCAAACGCTATTCCGAATCGCGCCGGCGCCACCCGCTGGCCGCCGATGGCCAGTCACTGGAAGAAGCGATCTGCACCGAGCGCGAACTGCTGGCGCCGATCTCGACGCTGGGGCACCGCATCGACACCAGCGGCCTCAAGGCCAATGCACTGCGCGAATGGGTGCGCCAGTTCATCGACGCCGAGCCGGGCCAGGGCCTGACCCTGATGTTCGAGTCCTTCGGATTCAAGCACGGCATTCCGCTCGACGCCGATCTCGTCTTCGACGTCCGCTGCCTGCCCAACCCGCACTACGATCCCGAACTACGCCCGCTGACCGGCAAGGACCGGCCGGTCATCGATTTCCTCGAAGCGGAAGCGGAAGTCATCCGCATGCGCGACGACATCAGCCGTTTCATCGCCACCTGGCTGCCGGCCTATATCCGCGACAACCGCAACTACCTGACGGTGGCCATCGGCTGCACCGGCGGCCAGCACCGTTCCGTTTATCTGGCCGAATGGCTGGGTCGCGAGTTCTCCGGCAAGGCACGCGTCCTGATCCGCCACCGCACGCTGGCCGGCGGCTGATGCGCTGGCTCGCCCTGCTGCGCCCCGGCGACTGGCTGGTGATGGCCGGCGGCGCCGCACTGGTCGGCATCAGCCTGCCCCTGCTCTGGCAGGGCGGTTTCGCCGACCGCGCCATCATCCGCCAGAACGGCCAGGTCTTCGCCGAGGCCGACCTGCACAGCCGCCGCGACTTCGAGGTGCCAGGGCCGCTGGGCACGACGCAAATCACCATTGAGCCGGGGCGCGCCCGCGTCGTCGCCGACCCCGGGCCGCGCCAGTATTGTGTGCGCCAGGGCTGGCTGGCGCGCCCTGGCGAGATCGCCATCTGCGCGCCCAATCGCGTCAGCGTGCAGATCGCCGGGCGCACCAAGGCCTATGACAGCCTCAGTTACTGAACTCACCGTCACCGCCGAAGACCGCCGCGTCGCCTGGCTGGCCACGGCGGCGGTCGCGCTGTCGCTGGTCGACGCGGCGATTCCCAGCCCGCTGCCTGGCGTCAAGCCCGGCCTTGCCAACATCGTCACGCTTGTCGTGCTGATGCGTTACGGCTGGGGCACCGCAGTCTGGGTCAGCGGCCTGCGGGTGCTGGCCGGCAGCCTGCTGCTCGGCTACTTCCTCGCCCCTGGCTTCTTCCTGTCGCTCACCGGCACCACGCTCAGCCTGGCCACACTCGGCCTCGCCCGCCACCTGCCGGCGCGCTGGTTCGGCCCGGTCAGCCTCAGCATCCTCGCCGCCTTCGCCCACATCGGCGGCCAGTTGCTGCTCGCCCGCCTGTGGCTGATCCCGCATGACGGGGTGTTCCTGCTGACGCCGATCTTCGCCGCCGCGGCGCTGGCATTCGGCACCCTCAACGGGCTGATCGCGGCTAAACTGCTGGCAGAAACCCCTGTTGCGGAACCTGCCCGATGAACAAGACGATCTGCCTCGCTTTTACCGGCGCTTCCGGCATGCCCTATGGCCTGCGCCTGCTGGAATGCCTGCTGACCGCCGGCTGCAAAGTGCAGCTGCTCTATTCGCAGGCGGCGCAAATCGTCGCCCGCCAGGAAATGGATCTGGAACTGCCGTCGCGCCCGGCCGAGGCCAAAACCGCCTTGCTCGCCCGCCTTGCTGTCCCCCAAGGGGACTTCCTTCGGGGCGCGACCATGGAATCAAAGGCTGGCCCAGCGGTCGACCCCGAAAAACTGGCCGTTTTCGGGCGCGAGGAATGGTTCGCCCCGGTCGCCTCAGGTTCCAACCCGCCTGACGCGATGGTCGTCTGCCCCTGTTCGATGGGCACCCTGGCCGCCATCGCCCAGGGGCTGGCCGATAACCTGATCGAGCGCGCCGCCGACGTCGTGCTCAAGGAGGGCCGCAAGCTGGTGCTGGTTCCACGTGAAACGCCGTTTTCGGCGATTCACCTCGACAACATGCTGCGCCTGGCGCGCGCCGGCGCCATCATCCTGCCGCCAAGCCCCGGCTTCTACCACCATCCGCAGACGGTCGCCGACCTTGTCGACTTCGTCGTCGCCCGCGTCCTCGACCAGCTCACCGTGCCGCATACCCTGATGCAGCGCTGGGGCCAATGATGAGCTGGCTCGGCTTTACCCAGCCGCCGGAAGACGAGCCGCCGCTGCGTCTGGAAATCCCGCTTTTTCCGCTCAATACCGTGCTTTTCCCCGGTGGCGTGTTGCCGCTCAGGATCTTCGAGCAGCGTTATTTCGACATGGCGGCCGCCTGTATGAAAGAAGCCTGCGCCTTCGGCATCTGCCTGATCGCCGCCGGCGAGGAAGCGGGCCGCAGCGCGGAACCGCACCCGGTCGGGACGCTGGCGCGCATCACCGACTGGGAAATGGAGCAACTCGGCATCCTGCAGTTGACCGTGCGCGGCGAACTACGCTTCCGCATCCTCGAAAAAACGCTCGGCGCGAACAACCTGCTGCGCGCCACGGTCGAGATCATCAACGACGACGGCCCGCTGCCGGTTCCCCTTGAACGTCAGCGCCTGCTGCCACTGTTGCGCCGGATCGCCGGCGACATGGGTCCGAGCCGCATCCCCGAACCGCACCGCTTCGACGATGCGGAATGGGTCGGCTTCCGGATCACGGAAATCCTGCCGGTGCAGAACCTGGCCAAGCAGAAGCTGCTGGAACTCGAGGATCCGATTTCCCGTCTCGAAATCCTCGAAAAATTTCTCGACCAGCGCAAGCTGCTCGGCTGACCGGCTGACCGGCGATTCGCACAAGACAATGCAATGCCGGCGCATAATGAACGTCGGCAGGAACAATTTACCAATCAAAGCCATGAGGTGATCCATGTATTACATAGTTGAAACCGCAAAGACATTCGACCTGGCGGCGGCCGACCTTGAATCGGCGGTGAAGAATCACGGCTTCGGGGTATTGCATGTCCACGACCTGGGAAACACGCTGCGCAGCAAAGGCGTTGCCTTCGAAGAGCAGTGCAAGGTTTTTGAAGTTTGTAATCCGCTGCAGGCGGCAAGGGTTCTGGCAACCGATATGCGCCTGAACATGGCGCTACCGTGCCGTATCTCGGTATTCACGGAAAATGGCAAGACGAAGATCGGGCTGATCAAGCCGGCGCCAATGCTAGCGACGCTCTCCGGGGATGCGACGCTGCTTCAAGTTGCCAAGGAAGTCGAGGAAAAGACCATTCTGATGGTTGATGAGGCCAAATGAACCGCCCCCGCCCGACCCGCGGTTTTTGGCCTGAATAGCCGGTCGACAGCGACAGCGCTCAAGCAGAGGGTTGTTCGGCGACCCGCCGGATCGATTGCCGGACATCGGCCGGCAATACCAGTTCGACATGGGTAAGCGGCCCCAGCAGGCGCTGATCGAAGCGCAGCAGGCCTTCTTCGTCTTCCATCAGCAGTTCGCCATCGAGCAGGTTGGAAACGAGATTGGCGAAATCGGACCGGTCGGCCGTTTCGGCCTCGCCGAAACCGTGCAGCAGCGCCAGACGTTGCGCCAGCGACTGGCAATCCTTTTCCAGCACGGCGCGCGTCAACTTGCCGGAGCCGCGCTGCTGCAACAGGGCAAGCGCCAGGAAGTGGCGGCCCAGCAGGGGCCGCAGCGTTTCGCCGATCATGTGCAACTCGGGAAACTCCTGGCTGTTGGTCTCCGGTGCCAGCAGCCAGCCGCTGCGTTCAGCGCGGCGCAGCAAACCGCGTTCGGCGAAGACGGCGATGGTGTGCTGGATTTCATGCAGCAATTCCGCTTCCGTCCAGCGCATGAATAGCGCCGAGCGCATCACACCGTAAATACCGACGACCGCATCGGTCAGCCGTTGCACGTCAAGGCTGCGATTGTTGCCGACCAGGCAGGCGATCAGCGCCGGCACTGCAAACAGGTGCAGCACGTTGTTGCGGAAGTAGGCAAGCTGCTGCACTTGCGCGTCGACCACGCGCACCAGGTTGCCGAACGGGTGCGGAATCTGTTCGACGATGCCAAGCCGCTCGGCGTGGGCGATCACCTGCGCCGGATCGAGGTCGCAGGCAATGCGCCGCGGCGAGTAAGGCGCTGCGGCATCGAGCGCCTGAAAGTGCGCAATCAGCCGGCGCAGCCCGATGAGATCCGCGGTACACCGCGGTGTCGCCAGCAGCGCCAGCGCGATCAGGCTGACCGGGTTGACCACGGCGGCATCGTTGATCCGGGTAGCCAGCGTGATCGCCGCCTCGCGGGTGGCACCACGCACCCAGTCGCCATTCTCGTCGTCGCGCGCCGAGCGCCAATCGGGCCGATAGTGGTCAAGGAATCCCGAGAGCGGCAACGGATCGCCGAAATTGACATGCACCCGGCCATAGATGCGGCGGATTTTCCGGACGCTGGTCAGCAGGTCCCACAGCGACTCCCGCTGCTTCGGACGGCCAGCCAGCTCGCGCACATAGGTCGCCCCCTCGATCAGCCGCTCGTAGCCGATATACACCGGCACGAAGACCAGAGGCCGGCCGTGGCTGCGCACGTAACTGGCGATGGTCATGCCGAGAATGCCGGCCTTCGGCGTCAGGGTGCGGCCGGTCCGGCTGCGCCCCCCCTCGATGAAATACTCGATCGGAAAACCGCGCGCCAGCATCAGGTGCAGGTATTCGTGGAAAACCGCCGCGTACAGCGGTTCGCCCTTGAAGCTGCGGCGCAGGAAGAAAGCGCCCCCGCGACGCAGCAGCGAGCCGACCAGCGGCATGTTGAGGTTGACGCCGGCGGCGATGTGCGGCGGCGTCAGTCCGTTGCGATGGATCAGGTAGGAGAGCAGCAGGTAGTCGACGTGGCTGCGGTGACAGGGAATATAGACGATGCCCTGGCCAGGTGCGATCTGCGCCAGCGCTTCAAAATTATGCGTCTCGATGCCGTCGTAGAGATGCTCCAGCAACCAGGTCAGGAACAGCTCCAGCGCCCGCGTCGTACCGTAGGAATAATCGGAAGCGATCTCCAGCGCAAACTTGTTCGCCTTGCCATAGGCTTCGCCGGCGGAAATCCCCAGTTTGGTCGACTCTTCGGCGATCGCCGTGCGCACCGGATCGCTGGCCAGCAACATTTCGATCTGCGTATTGCGGTGCGAAAGATCGGGGCCGATCGCCATTTGCCGCTGGCGCTGGAAATGCACGCGCAGGATGCGCGATACCTTGCGCGCGGCCTGCGTCTCGCCGAGCGGCGCGGTGCCGCCATGCACCAGTTCGCGCAGCGAGAGCGGCGCATTGAAACGCACCAGCGTCTGTCGGCCATGCAGCAGCACGGCAAGCGCCTGGCGAAACGCGCCCGGGTTGCGCCAGGTCTCGGCGAACAGCGCCTTGAGGATGGATTCCTGCTTGTCCGGGCTGCGTCCCCAGAGAATTACCACTGGCACCAGCTGGATGTCGATCTCCGGGTCGGCCACCACGGCTCCCGTCACCGCCGCCAGCAGGCGTGAAACCTCGCGGGTGCCGCCGTTATGGTGCCGGTTCAGAAAGAAGACCGAACGCCCCGCCTTGACGCCATCGAAAACCAATGGCGCCTCGGCCGCCGGCAATCCCGCGCGGCGCGATTCCTCGAAAAGAACGAGCAGGTTCGACAGATGGCGGTCGTGCAGGACGTAGCAGACCGGACGCGCCGGATCGATGACCGCCGCAGCCTCGGCAAAGACAGTCGTGCGTACCCAGAAATAGAGCACGCGCCGCGCCAATGGAAGAAACCAGCTGGAAATCTTGGACAAGCCCCTCACCACCTCTCATGCCGGACACGCAGCAAGATACGCGCTGTAGCGCCGGAAGCATCTTGTACCGATCCGCAACCAACTTGTTGCCGTTTCATAGCGATTCTAGTCATTTTCGGCGAGCTGTTGAACGGAAGCGGAACCAATCTTTTGCAGCTGGTCAAATCCACCGGCAAGATGTCATCCCGTCTGCTGACCAACGGAGGAGTGTTACCCATGCCTGGCATCAATCCCTACGCCTACCTGCAGCAAGTTGCCGGACGTCTGACGCAACTGACCGATCGGAGCGAAATCGAGACGCTTCTGGACGAAATCGAGTACCTGTACGAAGTCCTCGATCCCGAATTGCAGGAATCCGCCGAACAGTTGATCACGCAATTGCGTTCCCGCCTGGCGGCGGCATCCTGAGCGCCGCCTTGCGCCGCTACGCGCGGCGTCGACTCAATCCGTACCGGGGCGTCGAACAGATCGTCGAATCGGACACCGGCCGCGCACTCAGCGTCGACGGCAGGAACTGGGAACTGCAACTGCTGGCCCGGCGACCGGCCGGCTGGGGCAGCCTCAACCGGCAAGGTGCGCTCGATTACGCCCGCTATGCCGTCTGGTCGAAAAGCGAAGGTCTGGCAAGATTCCCGTACTCACCGGCCACCGAATTCGACGCGACGGCCGCCGCCGAGTTTCTGATGGCAGCCATTGCCGAGCATGAGGCCGACCTGCCCTTTGCACTGATCGATAACTACGAATGCTGGCGCTGCGCCGACGCCCGCCCGGTGGCACTGCTCGCGGCGGCCGCCGCCTTGCCCGAACGCCGCACCGTTTCCGGTTGGCGGGCGCTGCCTGACGACCCTCAGGCAGGCGAGGTCGAGGCACGCGTGCAGCGTGCGGGCAACTGTACGCGCTGGTTCCGGCGCGCGACCAACGGCAGCGGCGAGTATCTCGATGTCCCCGCCCGCACCCCTGTCGAGGCGCGGGGCCTGCCGGCCGCCGCCTTTCCCGAATGCCTGCTGGCGGTCGATGCGTTCGACCTCGCCGGCGACCGATCCCTGATATCCGCCTTTCTCGCGCGCCATGCCGCGCGCTTGCTGATGCTGCCGCTCTCCGCCGCGACTCGCGCGGCACTTGAGCAGGCCGCGATCGGCGACGCCCACGGCGTGGCGCACTATTGTCGCCTGTATCCAGCGCAAGCCGATCCGACGCTCATCACCCGCTTGCAGGTCGAGGCCCGCCTCCGCGCAGCCGCCTGACATGTCGCAGCGGACCTCCAGGCAGGATTCAGCTGCAGCATCAAGCCGCGCCACTGGCGCCGCAGGCCTTCCTGTTGTACCTTGAGCCCTTCATCACCTTCCCCTTATACGGAGCACTCAATTGAACGATGACAACCTGTCGAAGGAACAACGCATCCTGCGCGTACTGCGCAAGGTACTGGGCAATATCGTCAAGGACGCCATGCCGGCGCAGGGCGCGCCCCACCCCTTTCAGCAAAGCACCATCAACGACATTCGCGACCTGTTCGGACTGATCGCCGAGCGCGAGCGGGAACTGGCCCTGATGGCCGGCCTGTCCGACAACGAGAAACCCTACTACACGGACGAGCCGCCCGCGAGCAAGGTCGTGGCCATGCCCAAGCCGACCCGGAAGCCGAACTGAGCAGGATTCCATCGGCAATGATTCGTCTCCCCGCCGCGCTGGGCGCCTGGAACTCGCCGGAATTCATGCCCGTGCTCAAGCTGGAAATCGAACAGCTGGGCGGCGGACGGCTACCCTTGCAACAGGGCCTGACGGCAAGCAGCCATGCCCTCGACGACTGCTTCGAGGCAATGATCATCGCTGCCGCCGACGAAGCCGGTTTCATTCGCGCCAGGGTGGGTGTCTTCTTTTCCGGCATCATCACCGGTTGCAGCTGCGCGGACGATCCGACGCCGGTCGAGCCGCAAAACGAGTACTGTGAACTGCTCTTCGCCATCGACAAGGCGACGGCCGAAACGACCATCACCCTGCTGGCGGATTAGGCCGGGCAGTCAACGGCGCAAGCTCGATATCTGGCGAGCGCTAATCCACAGTAAGATATTCAACTTCGATAAGCCTTCCTTGCCCTTATGCGTCCCGCCCAGTTGATCCCGATTCTTGAAACCGAATTCCTCAGCGCCGCCGAAGGCCACCATACGCCGGTCATGATGTGGGGTCCGCCTGGCGTCGGCAAATCGCAGATGGTGAGCGAAATGGCGGCCAGGCACCGGGCGCCGGTGATCGATATCCGCCTCTCGCAAATGGAACCTTCCGACTTGCGCGGCATTCCCTTTCGCGTCGGCGATCATGTCGATTGGGCGATTCCTTCCATCCTGCCGGACGCCGGGCGGCATGGCGCCAAGGGTATCCTGTTCCTCGATGAAATCACTTCCGCGCCGCCCTCCGTTTCCGCCGCGGCTTATCAGTTGATTCTCGACCGCCGTCTCGGCGCGTACGAGGTTCCGCCGGGCTGGGCGATTTTTGCCGCCGGCAACCGGCAGGGCGACCGGGGCGTCACCTATGCCATGCCGGCGCCGCTGGCCAACCGGTTTTCGCATTTCGACGTCGAAGCCAACCTTGATGACTGGTGCCGGTGGGCCTACGAAAACAGCATCGATTCCCGGCTGATCGGCTTCCTGCGCTTCCGCCCGGAGATGCTGTTCGACTTCGACCCGGCGCGCAATCCCACTGCCTTCCCGACACCGCGCTCATGGGAATTCGCCCATCGCGCGTTGCAGAAGTT
>Ga0105099_10002364_pt1 | contig 11250 bp, 11 predicted proteins | sample PPLLak3cmMay2015_2_FD_79138 | JGI IMG/M metagenome (GOLD analysis project Ga0105099, IMG submission 79138) | Freshwater sediment microbial communities from Prairie Pothole Lake near Jamestown, North Dakota, USA - PPLs Lake P8 Core (1) Depth... | ecosystem: Environmental > Aquatic > Freshwater >...
ACCTATACCTGCGACACACCAGGCGTTACCTTTACCGGTGCTTTGAACCGCGTTGCCGGCACTGGTGTTGGCACGTACGCCATCATGCTGGGCGACTTGAGCGCAGGCCCTAGCTACAACATAGTGTATATAGGAGCTAACCTGACAATCAGCCCGGCGTCCCTGACGGTCACCGCCGCCGCCAAGTCCAAAGTCTACGGCGCTTTTGATCCACCATTGACATACGTTGCCACCGGCTTTGTGAACGGAGACACATCCGGCATCCTGACAGGCTCCCTGTCCAGGGCTTCAGGACAGAACGCAGGGAACTACGCAATCAATCAGGGCACTTTGAGCGCCGGCCCCAATTACACTATTAAATTTGTGTCAGCCAACTTTGCCATAACTAAGGCGAATACCGTCACAACGGTAACCTCGTCTAAGCCGGTGTGCTTAATCATTGCGCTCTTATTCGGATGCAAAGTGACCTTCACCGCCAACGTTGCTCCTGTACCACCGCTGAGCTTGAGCGGACTGAGTGGACCTACCGGCACAGTCACCTTCTATGATGGAAAGGCCAAGCTTGGCACAGGGACACTCAGCAGTTCCGGCACGGCGAGTGTTCGCACCTGCCCCCTCACCGTTATCATCTACGCGCTCTTCTGCAATCATACCATCACAGCTGTCTATAGCGGCGATAGCAACTTCAACCCCAGCACCTCACCTGCCCTGACCAAGAGGATACCATGGTAATTATTACTAAAGAGATCCATGAGGAACACACATACTAATATTTCAGCTGCGAGAAAAGCTGTTCTATCCCTTGCCATCTTGGTGAGCTTATGCCTTATGTTTGCTGTATCCTGCGGAGGACAGGCACCTTCTGGTACATTGCCTGTCTGGAAGGTTGGAGATAGTTGGACAATGAGGACTATGGCAGGTGGGGTTGAGACGACATCGTTTCAAACTGTTACAGGTGAGCAGGTATTTAATGGGATAGACTGCTATACCGTCGAACAGACCTCCACGACGAATGGAGTCACGTATACAACGACCTTGGCGGTTGATGAAAGCACTTTGCAAGCTGTTGGAGCTGAGATCTCCAGTACCGTAAATGGGACAGCGGGTACAGCATCTGTGAACATGTCGTATGACTATTCGGTCGAACCGTATCCTCTCAGCGTGGGGAAGACATGGGCAGTTGATATAAATACAACCGTTACCGGTCTCACGACTGAAACGGATATGTACAACTATAAAGTGGACAAGGTGGAAAGCGTAACAGTGCCAGCAGGTAAGTTCCGGTGCTTCAAGATAATGAAATATAGTTACGACAATTCTATTTTAGCTGTTCAATGGATTACAGACGTAAACGGGGGATGGCCTGTAAAAGAAGTCGATAACGTATCTGGTGTAACTTCGGAACTGATATCATACTCATTTCCCAGGTAATCGTAAGAACTACATTTTACAATGGTGAATCGAGGGCTGAAACATGACAACTGATGGTAAGTTAACAATACTGATGATCGAGGATGATAGCTCGTTCAGGCAGATATATCTGGATATGTTTAAAGCTGAAGGATATAACGTACTGATAGCTGAAAATGGAGAGATAGGATTGGATCTGGCGAAGGCGAAGAAGCCGGATTTGATAATACTGGATTTAGTCCTACCGGGACTCCAAGGATTTGATGTATTGAAACGCATTCGCAGCGACGCAGAGACCAAGCATATTTCTGTTCTTGTCTCGACTGTATTGGGAACATCTTTAGATATTCGAAAAGGCTTTGAATTAGGTGCAACTGACTATATGGTAAAAGGGTTCTTCGGCCCCCGGGAAGTATTACTGAAGATCCGTTCTCTGCTTACGCAAGCCAATGCGAGAAAGGGCGGTAAGGCTAGGTCTTACAAAGTGTCTATAAGGGGAAGTAAGGCAGATGCTGAGGAGTTGGAGCTCTATATGGGACTGAAAAAATCATTAACTTGCCCGCAGTGTCATGAGGAATTGCTTTTGGATATGATCCCGGAATTCACAAGGACAAACACCCAATGGTTCTTGGCGCATTTTATCTGTCCCAAGTGCCAGAAACCAGTATAGTTTCACAGGTTGGTCACAGTCATCATTAGAAAACAATCGAGCCTCTGGGTTTGAATAATCCAGAGGCTCTTTGATTATCATGTTGGCGTATTGTGCGTAAAACCTGTGTCGGTCGGCACTATATCGTAGTATTTACTCGAACTTGGCGCCGCACTCGCCGCAGAATCGGGCTCCTGCCTGGCTCGGCGCTCCGCACTTGGGGCATTTGGTTAGTCCGAGCGGCTTTCCGCAGTTGTTGTAGAACTTGCCTGTAATGGGAATATTTGATAAAGATTATGTGCGAGCCCAGCTGCTGACAAGAAATGAACTGGCGGCTATCAGAGGGAAGGCCAACCCGGAGGATGTGATAATCTAGGAAGAGAACTGCAGGAGGTTTCTCCTGCCAGTGGAACATGATAAGATTCCCAAGAGATTAAAACAGCTTTTCGATTAGAGTCTTTCGATCCATCTCAAGATAAGAGGCAACTTCATTCAATATGCTACCGAGAGTGCCTATCTTCAGGGGTTTGTGTCCGGGGATTGTGATGTGGTGCTCTGCACCTTTTATAGCGGAAGTTAACCTGATATGACTACCCGTCTGCCTTGTTATTTTATATCCACACTTACCAAGTTTCTGAGCCAGTTCCTCCCCACTGATGTCTCTGGGGAGCTTCATGCCGGAATGACCTCGTCTTTAACAATATGCAAGCGAATAATCGGCGGTTTGTGTGTCTTATCAAAGTGGCAGCGGACGGCATCCTGCGTCATCGCCTTGAGCTCTTCCATGCTCTCCGCCTCGGTAAAGATGCCATGATCAAGAGCCTTAGCTGTGAACCCGCCTTCAGGGTCTTCTTCAACCAGAAATATTATTTCCGTATCCATGCCGCTCTCCCATTTCAGGATTGTACCATGTTTATCTTCTTTGCGTATACTACCATATCCTGATGGCTTCAATCCACCGAGGGCATGCTCAAGGGCTGGCTCTCTCTTGAGGTTAACAATGAGACAGCTGCTACTGATCCCCGTTTCTGCTAAGAAACAATCGAGCCTCTAGACTATTCATATCCAGAGGCTCTTTGATTACAATGCTGGTGGATTGTGTGTGAAACCTGTGTCGGTCGGCACGATATCGTAGTATTTACTCGAACTTGGCGCCGCACTCGCCGCAGAATCGGGCTCCTGCCTGGCTCGGCGCTCCGCACTTGGGACATTTCGTCAATCCAAGCGGTTTACCGCAGTTATTGCAGAACTTGCCTTTTCCCGCAGGCTTTCCGCATTCCGGGCAGAGCGTCTGTCTGCTTTCAATTTCTCCGGTGAACACCTCAGCTTTTGATGCCTTTGCCCTGATATCAGCTGCCATCTTCTCCGCCCGGGCAGCAGCTACCTCTGTACTCTCACGTGGCGCTTCCTCAACACAAAGCCCTTCCTGTTCGTTCCAGTCGTTCTCGCAGACATACTTTTTACACCTTGGGCAGCGCTGGAAATGTCCCTTGGCTTCATTCTGGGCTACTTCAAATGCTTTCTCGTGCTCCTTATGCCAGTCGGGGGTCATACCCTCGAATTTCTGGCTGATAGCATCGCTGCCACGCTGCATGCCGTAGCTGGCGTTTGAAAGTCTCCCGCCGGTGACCTGGGAGGCAGCATCGACAAAACTCCCCAAGCCTTTAAAGAATTTCCCCTTCTTATAGGTCTTTGATTCGATAAAGCCAGTCTTATAGCCCTCACGGCATAGATCGCAGTAGAATGTGAACTGGAACCCCGCGTTGGTGCTGTTATCCTCGAAATTGCTTGTGAAAGGTTGCAGACTCATGTTCCCCCCTTATTTCAATGATTTACCGCATTTAATACACTTATCGCCGATGGGCGTTTGCTCGGTTTTGCATTTGCGATTGGGGCATGTAACCGTCAGCCGGGCTTGACAATATTCGCAGTAGTCTCCGAAGAAGTTTACTTTACCACACTTGGGGCAGGTGATTTCCAGCGATAGCCCGCAATGGCCGCATTTCTTCCAGCCCTTCTCGATCTGAGTCATGCATTTCGGACATCTCAATGGTCCGAGCGGGTTCACCTTTCCACATATTGGACAGATGGATGAATCTGGCGGGATCAGCTTGTCACAGTAACGGCAAGGATGCTTATAACCGGGCATAGAACCCTCCCTTCATCGCCTGCTGTTTACTACACGATTTGAATTATATCTGCATCGATGAAGCGGTGCAAATGGCGGTGATTTATATTATTAACAATGACGCACACCATTATTATGTTAATCATATCATGCTTGACAAGACATAGCATGTGATATAGAGTATTGCCCATGCGAGTATTTATAATACATTAAATGGAGGTAGTTGATGTTCACTTTAACATCCTCCGCGTTCAAGAACAATGAACGAATGTCGCATAAGTACACAATAGATGGAGATAAAATTTCTCCGCCATTAACGTGGTTCGGCGTGCCTTCGAACACTGGAAGTCTCGCATTAGTCATGCTGGACCTAGATGTTCCGCCTTCATATGGCGGTTTCTTTCTGCACTGGGCAGTTTATAACATTCCCACAAATGTATTCGAGTTTAAAGAAGGCTCTATACCTAAAGGCTCCAAATGGATACCTAATACCTATGCTACTTATGGAAATCACAAACTTGGTTGTTATGGACCTCCCTGGCCGGTTGATAAAGCTCATCGATACGAATTCACTTTATATGCGTTGAATAAGGAAGACCTGGGATTACCGAAAGATGCAGTTTATGATCAGCTTAAGTCCGCAATCAAAGCTTCTACCATCGGATCGGCAAAATTGATCGGGGTCTTTGGACCGGCAAAAACACCTTTGCCTAAAGGCTAGAGCAATAGTTGAGCACAAAGATATGAGACAACAAAACAAAAAAGTAGTATAATAGGCGCCTACCAGCTACATTACCTTGCAATAAATATATAGCTAAAAGCTATTAACTTTGGGGAGGGTTGAGAGATGTACAAAATAAAAGTTACAAAACAGGACGCGGAGAAACTATTGGCTGATGTCCCTGAGGAGCGCTCATTCTGGTGCAGCGACGGGCGTGTATTCAGGAACATCAGGGATTTGAGCGACGGCCTGGCCAACATGTCGGATGAGACCTTCAATTATCATTCAAATGATGAGAAGCATGACTTCAGCAACTGGCTCGGTGATGTCGTGGAAGACGAGAAGCTTGCCAAGGACTTATCCAATTCAATCACCCGGCGTGAAGCGGCAAAACGGGTGAACGACAGGGTCACACTCCTAAATATGAAATTGTAAAACCTGTCTGAAGGAGCAAATCGCATTTGGTAAGATTACACTTCAAAATATATTTGCTCCACCCCTAAATATTTAAAGCAGCTACAGCTTGTGCCTCTTATAAGTGATTCGGATTTGTTGTGTCTTCAATCTTTCTAAACACGTACTTTTGAGAACATCATCATCTGTGTTTGACATTCCCCTGAAGTTTTTGGAACTTACTCTCACATATCAGGGCTCAAACGTTCGTCGATCATCTATTAATGTAGATTAACAATCCTTTCGTAGATTTTTGATAAATAGGTCCGATTAGCAGTATACTTGCTAAGAACTCGCATACAAAGTAATCTTGTGTGACATTTGGCAATTATCGATTCGGTGTATTGAATACATGATCAAAGTGCAAAAACTGACCAAAATATATGACATGGGCAAGGTTAAGGTTAAAGCCCTGGACGGTGTTTCCTTCAATGTGGTAAATGGCGATATGCTGGCCATCATGGGCAAGAGCGGCTCGGGGAAATCGACGCTTCTCAGACAGATGGGGCTGCTGGATCTGCCGACGACGGGTAGAATATTTCTCGGTAGATATGAAGTGACCAAGCTTGCCGAGAGCACCAGGGCCGGGCTGCGCCTAAAATATTTGGGCTACGTCTTTCAGGAGTACGCCCTGCTTGGCGAGCTTACCGCGCACCAGAATGTATATCTCCCGGGCATGATGTTGAACAACAAAGGGAAGGACTATAAGAAACGCGCCGCTGAACTATTGAAGCTGGTGGGCCTGGGCAAAAGGGTGCACCATTATCCTAAGGAGCTTTCAGGGGGAGAACAGCAACGGGTGGCCATCGCCCGCGCCTTGATCAACAGCCCGAAGGTCTTGCTGGCCGACGAGCCCTGCGCCAACCTGGACACTATCTCAAGCGGTCTGGTGATGGAGACTCTCGCCAGACTTAATCAGGATATGAAGGTCACCATCATCTTTGTATCCCATGACCCAAGCGACAAGCAATACGCCAGTCATATACTAACGCTGGCCGACGGCAAGATTATCTCAGAAGATGGCGGGCCCGCATGATCAGATCGTTAAAGATCGCCGCCTTGCTGGCATTCACATCGGTCACAAAGGGCAATTTCAGGATAGCCCTGCTCACCATGCTGATCTTGATTCTGGTGGCGCTGAACCTGCTTTTCGTGCCGGGGCTGCTAGACGGGCTGGTGTGGGGGGCGAACGATAAGCTGGTTAATACATACTCCAGCGATCTACTTGTAGAATCCGATGGAGCCAGCCATTACATTCCGAGTGTCGACCTGTTCATAGCGGATATCGAGAAGATAGAAGGAGTTGAGGCTGTCACGGCAAGGAACTACCTGGGCGCTGAGATAGATTTCGAAGGCAAATATCTCGGGGCCGCCGTATATGGAGTGCATCCGGATAGGGAACGAACAGTTTTCACCATCGCCGACTATATTATAGAAGGAAGCTATCTGGATGAGGATGATGTCGATACTGTCCTTATCGGTGCTCAGATCGCCGGTGCCGATATGCCGGAACTGGAGATGTATGCCAGGTCGCTGCAGAATGTGCATGCCGGGGACAGGATATCGATTACCTATACGAACGGAATAGAGAAGGAATATATAGTTAAAGGGATATTCCACTCGGAATTTATTCAGACCGACCTGCAGGCATTTGTCACGGATAAGGAGTTCCAGACAATAGCCCCTTTGCTTGCGAATAATGCCAGCACCATATACATAAAGACGTCAAAGGGCGCCGATACCGAAGCGATAATTGATCAAATATTAGGCACGGAGAGCGGGGTAAAGGTCACGACATGGGAGGATCACGCCGGACTCGTTCACAGTATGACGTCGAGCTTTAAGATAATCGAAGTAATAATGAATGTGGTGAACCTGCTTGTGGCCGGCATAACTATTTTTATCATCACTTATATCGATGTGGCTCACAGGAAACGGCAGATAGGCATTCAGCGGGCTATAGGCATAACGCCCGCGTCTATCACGCTTTCATATGTAATTCGCGCTATCTTCTATTCGATCGTTGCGCTGGCGCTGGCCATGTTGATTTATAAATTCGGCATAATACCGCTGGAGGCGCGTTATCCGTTCCATTTCCCGTTCGGCGATGTTTTTTTGAGGATGATACCGTTCGTGTTGATTCGCACCGCTCTGATGCTTTTTGCCGTCTCCATAATATCAGCGCTGCTGCCCGTGTATGGAGTGATGAGGACAAAGATCATCAATGCCATATGGGGATAAACTGCGTTCTTCAATAGTAGCGTCAATGCCGCTGCGAATCGATCATAAATTCAGTAATATTGTTACCTTTTGACACATCTCGTCATTAAGTATAAAATAGCTACGTGTTTCGCGGGAGTAACTCAGTGGTAGAGTTCCTGCCTTCCAAGCAGGGTGTCGCGGGTTCGAATCCCGTCTCCCGCTCCAATACGAACAGACGGGGGAACATGCCGCTTGAGCTTCCTCCAGCGGTAATTATTCGTTAAAACGATAGCCTACGCCGGAGATGCTCTCAATGGCGCCAGGCCCCTGACGTTTAATCTCAAGTTTGGTGCGCAGGTTTCTGATGAAGACATGCAGATATTCATTTTCCTGTTTATATTCTGCACCCCAGACCTGCTGCAGCAACTGAGTATGAGTGAGTACTTTTCCTTTATTAAACACCAGCTCCTGGATGAGGCGAAATTCAGTAGGTGTTAATTTCACCTCTCTGCCATTCACACCTATCCACATATTTGCGAAGTCTATCTCCAGTCTGCCATTGTTGAAGGCAGCGCGGGGTTGTGCGGGTAAAACACCACTGCCGCGGCGGAGCACAGCCCTTATCCTGGCCAGCAGTACGTCCGCTGCAAAAGGTTTGGTCACAAAATCGTCAGCACCGGCATCCAGTCCTTTTACCTTATCCTGATTGCTATCCATTGCCGTCAGCATTATTATCGATACAGTAGAGCACTGGCGGACGCTTTGGCAGACAGCATAACCGTCCATGCCTGGCATTATTATATCCAACAGCACCATGTCCACAGTCTGTTTATTAAATGCAGCTAAGGCATCCTCACCGCTACTGGCAGTGACCACTCTATACTGTTCATTCTCCAGTATGCGCCGCACCAGATTCAGGATACGTATGTCGTCATCCACAACCAGTATGCATGGCTTCAGTTCTTGCATGAGGTCATTCCTTCTCCGTTTACTGTCCCTTCAGCGGCTCTTCTTTACTTTGCCTTACTATAGGCAGTTCAACGATAAAGGTGGCTCCCTTGTTCTCCACACTTTCGGCATATATCCGGCCATTATGTTCAGCGATGATGCCATGACAGATGCTCAATCCGAGTCCTGTTCCCTCCCCTGCCTTTTTTGTTGAAAAGAATGGTTCGAAGATTTTATCCATATACTCTTTTTTTATCCCCGGTCCATCATCCCTGACCACGATACGAATAATGTTGTCAACATTCTCTGTCCGAATCAGAAGGTTGCCTCTCCCATGGTGCTTCACCATTTCATATTCGGCATTCATGACAAGATTAAGCAACACCTGTTGTATTTGAGCGGCATCAGCCATTGTCTCCGGCGTTTCAGCACGAAGCTCGGTGATAACTATTATATTGTTTGTCTTAAAGTGATAATCCATTATCTGGATAGTGTTTGCAGTAATCTCGTTAATATTACACAGCGTGCGTATGGGCTTGGTCTGGCGAGCAAAAATCAGCAGTCGCTTTGTGATATCTGCCGCCTGCTGCGCACAATCACGCATGACCCGAAGATCAGCCTTGACCGCTTCCGTAAGGTCCTCTTTCAGAAGCAGGTCGGCAAAGCCGACTATCGGCGACAGAGGGTTGTTTATCTCGTGTGCAATGCCTGCCGCCATTTCACCGATAGATGACAGCCTGCTGTTTATCTGAGCTTTTCGCTCCAGTTCCATTCTTAACTCTTCGTTTCTCCTAACCTGGGTGATATCGCGGAGAATACACATTATACCTGTTGCCTGACCTTTATCATCACGGATGAAGCTAACCTTTGCTTCTATCCATGTGTTCGATTTATCGTCTTGACGCGGTTGAAGTACCATACTTCGGGATCTGAAAGGATTCGCTTTGCCGGTCTTCTCCAAATCGAGCTCTTCTTCAAGTGCTTTAGCAATAATCTGATAGGACTCCGTTGTAAGGATATCCTGTATCGCTATTTTCTCCAGTTCCGAATGTGATTGCGTAGTAAGTTCTTTGAGAGCTATCATGCGAGCACCAGACTGGCTTATATATGTAAATCTGAGATCCATATTTAGTGTCAATATAACATCGGACACATTATCGGCTAGGATGCGGTAGCGCCTTTCACTCTCCTTAATGGCTTCAGTAATACGCTTACGTTCACCGATATCTCTTATCACATTGACCAGGTATAAGGGCTTTCCATATGGATCGTGTACAACTGCCGCACGCGCCTCGCAATCGTGTTCCGTTCCGTCCTTACCCAGCAAACACCATTCCGCCACTCCACTGTCTCCCCTTTGAATTGTATATACGATATCTTCCATTGCCCGCTGGCGATCTTTTTCGGCGATAAGCTCAAAAGAGTAAGTGCCTATTATGTCCTCTCTGGTGAAGTTGAACATATGCAGAGCTGCCGGGTTGGTGTCTATTATCTTTCCTGTGGCCAGGTCAATTACGCTGATACCATCCGCGATGGAGTTGAAGAGGATACGGAACTTTTCTTCGCTCTCCTGCAATTTGTGGGTGCGTTCAGCTATTATTTCTTCCAGATGCTCTCTGTATTGCTGGAGCTCATTTTGCGCGCGCTTTCGCTCGGTTATATCCCGCATGTTAATGATAATAGACCTGATTTCGTTGTCTTGTATCAGATTGCTCCCTGTAACCTCGAATTCATGCCAGGCGCCATTTACATCTTGAATACGTATCTCAGCTCGCTGAATGGGTGCGGCGGGGTTATTTTTTAAAGCATTGAATTTATCGACAACCGTCTGTAAGTCATCCGGATGGATAATCTCAAATATATTAAAGAAGCTCTGCCCAAAATTTGTCCCTCGAGTAAATCCTAATACTTGCTCGATCGCCGGATTCTCATAGATAATAACTCCATCCCGATCTACAACAACGATGATATCCGAAGAGTGTTCTACGAGGGCATGGAAGTACTTTTCTTCGCGGCTTAACCTCTCCTCCATGCGTTTGCGTTCGGTTATGTCTCTGGCAATACTAAGCACAGCAGGTTTACTTTTGTATTGGATAGGCTTTACCGAGTTCTCTATTTCCTTGATTGTGCCGTCTTTGCACAGCATTTGGCTATAAAATACATTGGAAACAGGCCGGCCTTGCTCACGCTGATCGAATCTTTCTTTTAAAATAGGATTGAAGTCCGGGGGCACGAGATTGAATGTGGACATGCCGTTTAGCTCTTCGATGGTATATCCGGACATATCTGCCATGCGTTTGTTGGCGTACTTTATTATTCTATCCTGGATAATAGTGACGCCGTCATTTGCATTCTCTAACAGATAGGAGTATTTCTCCTCATTCTCCCTCAGCGCTTCCTCTGTCTTGATATACTGTGTGATATCATGAACAATGCCAATGATGCGGGAAATCCTACCTGCTTTATCTGTAAAGGCTAGGTTGTCATCGCGGAACCATTTGATCGCTCCTGATTTTGTAATCAGACGGTATTTCTGCGACCACCTGAGAGCTGCCTTTTCCAGATATTGACTGACTTCTTTTTCCAGCCGCGGCAAGTCGTCCTGATGAGTAATGTTCACCCATAAAACACGGCCTACAACGAAGTCGTCAGCCGAATATCCCAGAATGCTCTCAACGTTATCAGAAACAAATTCAACCGGCCATGTGCCCGCCTCTATACGCCAGACCATGATGAATG
>Ga0105099_10002365_pt1 | contig 11248 bp, 6 predicted proteins | sample PPLLak3cmMay2015_2_FD_79138 | JGI IMG/M metagenome (GOLD analysis project Ga0105099, IMG submission 79138) | Freshwater sediment microbial communities from Prairie Pothole Lake near Jamestown, North Dakota, USA - PPLs Lake P8 Core (1) Depth... | ecosystem: Environmental > Aquatic > Freshwater >...
ACGTAGGGGTGCAACTAAGAATAACTCTCGCAGAAAAATCAAAATACTGTTTGTTTACAGATAAGTAGTTACTTGTTGGAAATAATAACGTTACGTAAAGTACTGCCGAAGGCTTTGTTCAACTATTGCAAGATTAAACTCTCAAAACCCCGCATATTCACCCAAAAAAAACACAACCTTTGCACTCTAATACATCTATACTCTACTTTTCTTATCTTCATAATTTGAACATTCATTCCAGTGTGTAAGTGTGGCAAAAGTAATATGTTATACCGCTTGTTATTAGGGATTGGTTATCAAATCGATTTATTCTGAAACAAGGCAGGTGAAATTGTTCTGGTGCGGGGGTATGCCATATTTTTTGTGTGCGACTGTTTTGTGGCAGTCGATTTTCAGCGGGTTGGTCAGAGGAAGGTTTTTCTGTTGTGTATGAGTATGGCATAGTATAGGAAAATGCATTATTTCTGGGCATGCGTCAACATAAAAAACGATTTTGTGGCAGGATAGATAATAGATAATGGATGGTGGATAGTAGATAGTGGATGGTGGTCTCTGTGATCTCTGTGTCTTATTGTTCTCTGTGTGCTCTGTGGTTGGATGGTAGATAGTGGTCTCTCTGTGATCGCTGTGTTTTTTGTATGAGCCGGGAATTTACAAAGACATTTTCGTGTTTCTTGCTGACCTTTTGCTCCCCCAGTAATATAATAAGATGAAATGCTTGGCTTATATCCAGGGCTGGGCAGATGAATAATAACCTGCCAGGTATTCAAGTCAATGCATGCTTAATTATATGGGAGAGTGTTATGAGAAATCGATTTTTTACGGTGGCGGTTGGTATTGCTCTTTTTTCGTATACGGTATGTTTTTCTCAATGGGTTCGAACCAACGGGCCTGGTGGCGGGCATGTTTGGTGTATAGCTATGAAAGGAAACACACGCATTTTTGCCGGCACGTCCAATTACGGCATATACCTTTCAACGAATAACGGTGCCTCCTGGAGCACGGTCAACACCGGATTTCCGTTGAACTGCATCGTGTACTCTTTTGGGCAAACCGATAGCACCCATTTATTTGCAAGCACGGGCGGCGGCGTGTATCGTTCGGCGAATAACGGCTCGTCGTGGGACTCTGTCAATACTGGTTTGACGAGCAAAGATGTCAGGGCTCTGGCGGTGAACGGCAGCCATGATCTCTTTGCCGGGACCATAGGCGGCGGCGTTTGCGTCTCTTCGGACAGCGGCGCTTCGTGGAATCATGTCAATAATGGCCTGTCGGCGAATGCTTTTGTATATTGTTTGATTTCCGGCAGCGGCGCACGGCTTTTTGCCGCTACCAATACCGGCATGTATCGCACCTCCAACAACGGCGGGGTGTGGACAGCGATCAACACCGGCCTGCCTCAGTCTACGCTGGTTCGTGCTTTAGCGGCAAGCGGCGATACTATTTATGCAGGTGCAGTTCCCTATATGGGAACCGGGGGCAAAGGAGTCTATCGCTCGGACGACAGCGGTTCCACCTGGAGTGCAATGAGCACGGGTTTAGGCAACACGGATGTATATACGCTTGCAAAAAGCGGCACTAAGCTCTATGCCGGTACCGATGGCGGCGTGTTTTATTCCGGCAACAGCGGTGCGTCCTGGAGTGGAGTCAACAACGGATTGATGAACACCGGGGTTAGATCTTTGGCGGCAAAGGGTGATACCATTTTAGCCGGAACCTTGAACGGCATATTTTTATCGGTTGATAGCGGCACGAACTGGGATGCCATAATCACGGGAATGCCGCCAGTCGGATTGGCGCATACACTAACCGTAAGCGCCGGCGGCCTTATTGCCGGCACTGTTGGCGGGATTTACCGCACTGCTGACAGCGGTATTACGTGGAAGCCGCTTAATAAAGGCCTTGCTTCGGATGTTGAAATCCTTTCCGTTGCGGCGAGCGGCACGGCGAGGATGGTTGCCGGCAGCTTCGACGGCGTCTATGTTTCCACCGACAGCGGCGCCACCTGGCATTTTGCAAACACAGGCTTGACCAACAAAATAGTCCATGCTTTTGCGCAAAACGGCGATACCCTCTTTGCCGGCACTCGCGGCGGCGTATTCAGATCCGTTAATAACGGCGCAGCCTGGGTAAAAACCAGTACCGGTTTGACAGACACCACAGTCTATTCGCTCCTGTTCACCGATCACCAGCTTTTTGCCGGAACCACCGGCGGTGTGTACCGCTCAACCGACAACGGCGACACCTGGGCATATTCCAGCTCCGGCATGGCAGCATTGGCAGTCTGGGCTATCGTGAAATGCGGAAACAACCTCTTTGCCGGCTCGAATGGCCCCGGAGTCTATCGCTCGAACGATACCGGTTTAACCTGGACCACGGTCAGCAACGGACTCCCCAACAACAGCCAGGTAATTTCACTTACTGTCAACAATACAATGCTTTTTGCCGGGACCAATAGCGGCGGGGCATTCTATTCAAATAACAATGGTACAACCTGGAATGAATTCAACACCGGCATTACTAATAATTCGATTTTGTCCCTGGCCGTGATTGGAGGAAACATTTTCTGCTCCAACCGGGCCGGGGGAGTATGGCGGCGCCCGCTATCGGATACTGCCGCTGTGCATACAACGCAAAAACCCGGTTCCCTCACACAGCACGCCATTCGTTCTGCGTATCGGCACGGCGTCAGCACATTGTCATACACCCTGACAACGCCCTGTTTTACTACACTGGAATTGTATTCGTGCTCCGGAAAACGGGTGGTTTTGCTTGAAAACAGCCGGCAATCCGCAGGGGAACATATCGTTGCTATTCCAGGCTATATTCCGGCAGGATTGTATGTGTACCGATTCAGTGCAGGGGATTTCCGGGTGAACAGTAGAATTCTGCTGGTGAAATAATTATAGTTACATATCATTGAAATCCCCTAACCGCAGAGCACGCAGAGTTCGCAGAGAAGAATAAAATTGGGTTTAATTCGGGGATTTTTATAGACATGTCGTCCCTACGGGACTGAGGGGAATGAATATCCTGATAGATTGGCTATAAAACATTCCCCATCCACATAAAAAATCTCAAATCTAAAATCTAAAATCTAAAATTCCTAATTTCCCTACCCTTTTTTCATCGCCACCGCAAAAAGCTCCTGCGTATCTTTTGTGGTTTTTAGTACAACAACCCTTTTGGTGATCTTTTCCTGTGCGGTACCCCAGTTTTCATACACTGTTGAGTATATCTTGGTGCGGACGTCGGACTGGTTGCGGTTGGAGCTGAAATATAGGGCGTTGATTGCGTATTTTCCGGGTATGGAGTTTCGTAGAACATACATTTCCGGTCCGTAGCCGTCGATCACGTCGCGTGTGATTGTGCCGCCGATTGCGGTTCTTGCGTTTTTATAAAAACACTCTTCGCCGTTTGGTTCGGTGACATGCAGGTCGACGTCGGAATTATCGGTATTCCAGGTTATGGTAACGATCAGGTCTGCGGTGGCGTAAGGAAAATAGTTGCGCAATTGTGCATACTGTTCGTCAAAGTACTCTTTCAGAGCGACTTTTTTGGCTGTATTTTGAATGTGACGGATATAGTGCAGGTAATCGAGCGCGGCTATTTTCTTGAAATCACGGTAACGCTCATTCCAGTCGGCGTTCATGAGAATTTCATAATATATGCCTGCAAGGTCATAGTTGCCCATTTTTGTCAAAATTTGTGCAATGGCATGAAACGCATGGGGCTCGAACGGGCGGGATTCGATTACCTTTTTGAAAAGATAGTATGCCTGATCGTCGATCTGCATTTCAAGTGCAGAATAGGCGATATCCTTGAGTAACACAATATTTCCCGGATTATTTTCGATAAGCGAGCTTAAGGCCTTGAGCGCGTCGTGTGGGGTTTGCCGGGCGTGACGGCGGGTGCTTTCGTTTAAAATGGTGTCATAATCCAGTTCGTCTTTTGAAAGTTCGGCAAGATACGTATCAGACAGGTCAATTTTGTTGTGAGCTGAGCATCTGATTGGTTTGCATCTGATTTTGAACTCATTTTCGGGCAGCTCCTTGAGGGCAAGCTCCAGCACGGTTGGCATTGTATAAGCAACGCCGTTGGCTTTTTTGAGCTTTTTTAACCAGGATAAAAACTCTCTTTTAGCACTGAAAAGTGTTGCATATTGGCGTTGTTTCAGATCCTGCAGTATTCTGGTTATGGGATTTTGGATTACCAGGGCTGTGGTTTCTCCGGTTTTTATCTGGAACCGTGCGTAATCCGTTTCTGTGTCGAGCATCAGCAGGGAGCATGTTTTCCCCGGAATTCTGAAACGGGTTGCATAACCTTTTGCATATCGCTCGGTCAGATCCGAATACTCTTCAAGCTGTTCAACAGCAATCTGGCCGTAAATTCTCTCTGTTAATTCGGACGGGATACTGTAATCGAATTTTTCGGAGATATGCTCGATGCGGGTTCCGTTTGAAATGGCGATATCAAGGACAGGACTGGTGTTCAAAGTGCCTCTGCCGGTGATAAGCAAACATTGTCCGTTGAACAGATTTTTCGGATCTCCGGCGATCAGGATATCGCTCGCGCCTTTAATGGTAACATTCTCTATTCGCCACGATTTTGAACGAAACGCAGTGCTTGCCGCCAGTATCTGGGCATCTGATGTGACGGTAAACAGGGCGCCGCCTGATTCTCGCGCCAGTTTTTGCACTATTTCGGTATTGGTGCCGCTTGCACCGGTAGTGAACGTGTAAACGCGGTTCTCTTTTCCCACAGGCGCGCAGATTGCCATGCTGTTATCGTTGCCCCAGGTAACGGAACCGTCGCTTAACAGAAAGATGTTTTGGGTTATTTTTTTTCCCGGTTTTTGCCACACAGGATTTGCTGCTTCGCTGATTGCTGTTTTAAGGTCTGTTGCACCCTCCAGAGCAAGATCGTTTGCAAAGTTCAAAAACCGCTGACGATTCTCTTTATTGTTTTCGATATAATTATTTTCAAGCCAGATTGTTTCGATGTTAAAAAACAGAACGTTGAATTTTTTTATGATATCGGTGTTGTTTTCCAGTATCTGCATGGCAAGTTTCAGCCACACGTTGAATTTGTCCCGGTTGGAACTTAACGAGATATCTATGCAGAAAACAGTTTGCTGCCCAGAGTATTCTTCGTTTATGCGCGGCAACTGTATGTAATAGGGGAGAGCGAAAAACGGCTGCCACGCATCAGCTTTTGTTGAAAGGTAGTAGGGGCGCACCCTGGTGCAGGACACGATAATTTCATCCGATGAGGGATTTTCATAACGGAAGTAACGTTTTTTGCCGACAGTTTCCTGGTCTGTTTGAGGGCTTAATGAAAATGCAGATCCGGGTATATCGGATACGTCGAAATCGACAATAACGGGTCGGCCGGTTTGTGGCACGGAAAGGTTTAGCGAAACCGAGTCGCCGGTGGTAACAAGGTTGCAATCATACCCGATGACAATTCTGTGCATTTTATACGGTTGTAGCGGGAAAACACGGCAGTTGAAAACATCGGCGCCAGCCCATTCAGCGAGAGCAGGGTCGACCCGTCGCCTTACTGTTTCGGTATATGCGAATGCAGCTTTCTCTTTTGGAACAATGCGCGCCTCTTTGGGCTGACGCCATGTTGAATTCCGGATTTCCATTATATCAGCTGGGGATAATTGCATATCGCTTTTCGCGATTCGGGGGATAAAGGGTATTTTCATCGAATTATCATGACCCATGAGAATTGTTTCACCGAATGCAAAGAAATAAGGTTTTGCGCCGTTCGGCAGGCTGAGCTTGAAGGTTCCTTCCATGATGCGTTCGCGGTTGTTGTAATAATAGCAATCAATCAGCACACGTGCCCGGAAACCGTCGATTTTTACGGAGTATTGTGTGCCATGTAGCGGCAGCGTGTCTTTGTCTCCGATAAAGAGCCGCGAGGTGTTGCCTGCTATGCCGGATCGTTTCCAGGAGACAGGAATTTCATTACGGTTTATTGTACCGGCTGGTTCCAATAAATCACAGACAATCCTCGAAGCTCCACGTGAAAAACTAATCATATCATGGCTGCCGCCGCCAAAACCGGAACCATAACCTGCTCCGTAACCGATACCGGCCATGCCTTTTCTGCCGACACCGCCGCTTCCACCGGATTTTAATCCTCCACCGCCTTCCATGAGTGATTCTATACCTTCAGAAGAGGTAAAACCAGGTGCAGCTTTTTGTCTATGCTGTATCTCATTGCTGGTTATTCCCAGCACTCCCTTTTTCATAACCATGAAGCTGGAAGTCCCTTCATTTTTGAATTCTTCTCTCTTTGCGCTATTTTCAGGTTTGAATACCGTCTGTGATGAAGAAGTTTTTCTTTCCTGTGTTGAAGGCATCTCATCTTCATTAACTAAATCCGTTGCGGTTGCATCATCTGAATGTAATGCCGTACTATTCATTACCGCTTCATCGTTTTCGATTATTCCGAGCAAGATTCCGCAAAAGAGTGTGATCAGTCCTGCAGTTAAAAGTACCATAATAAAGGAGATGTTTTTCGAAACTTTTCTTGCCTTGCCCAAATAGTGTTTGTCCCGGATATTTGAAGTATCGGTTTCCGGCTGGGTGTCACGAGACCTGCGGAAAAATGATTTACATATCCTGTGCAATCTCATACTGACTCCTTTTTATATTCATGCTTCGCATGAAACGGTTAATCATAAATAATCAGGTGCTTTTTTTAAGAAGCTGATATCATACACTTGTCAATTATTAAACGCATTGAATAAAATATTCGTTACATTCGGAAAGAAAATCATGATAAAATCAGCAATACATCATAAACAGGATGTTAAAACGTAATTATACTGTGACTCTTTTCGTATACGAAATACGCCTGTGATCAGCAGGTAAATCATGCGCGAATCAAATTGTTGTTTCCTGTTTGTTGCTGATGGGTATACGCTCATGTTATATTACTTCTGGAAAACAGACTTCATGGCAACGTTCAAAATCATACACGGGAGAATTACTATGATAATGCGGAACAAGGTTGTTTTTTTTGTCATTGCAACAGCGGCGGCTTTTTTAAGCTCCTGCACCACAAAGCTGTCGTTGAATATCAAGGAGAAGATCGAAAATAGCACGGTAAAGCTTGAAGACGTGCAATTCTATAACTCGGAGCGGATAAAATTACAAAGAGTGTTGCCGAAAACGGAAAAGGTGGCGGAAGCGGCGGGAAAGATAAAATTCCGGAAAGGCGAATTTATCGAAACGCTCATTTTGAGAAGAAACACACCGGGAGTGTATGTGAGCCAGGACGAAGATCGGATTTTTGCGGCATTTGAGAAGGGCGGCAATTTGGCTCTTCCATTCAGGCTCAACGGCGGATATTATGTGCTTGACAACAGGTATGCTGACGACAAGTATCTTGTAACTTATGATGGAAAGGATTACGAGCTGCTTAAGGGACATAAGGCTTTTGTAATGTTGAAGAAAAAGAGTCGTTTTGTAACGGATAAAAAAAGAAGGTATTTGCGGGGTGTTGAGGTGAAATAGCCCTTACACGGTATAAAAAGAAAAAAATCACCGCAGAGCACGCAGAGTTCGCAGAGAAGAATAAAATTGGGTTTAATTCGGGGATTTTTATAGATATGTCGTCCCTACGGGACTGAGGGGAATGAATATCCTGATAGATTGGCTATAAAACATTCCCCATCCACACAAAAAATCTCAAATCTCAAATCTCAAATCTAAAATTTCTTCTCTACTCAATATCCAGATCCAGCGAATCCGGGTTCTCTTTTGGAGTTTCAGGGACAGAGCCCGTTGGTGTCACCGGGTCCGCCTGAATCTCCGGTGTTTGAACCGTTCCAGCCTGCTGCTCCTTTAGTTTCTGGATGAAAAATGAGGCGGGGAACGCGGTTTTTTCTATGAATGTGGCGATCTTTTGGCTGCGTTCTTCTTCTTTGGCGTTTGCTACTTCTTTGGTGTATTGAATTGCAACGGCAACGTCTTCTTTTTCCCACGTGACATTGGCGCTGTTAATCCACCCTTTTTTCTTCATTTTCTCGCCGCAGACCTCGATCCATTCGTCTTTTTCCGTGGTGGTGGCGATAATGTCCATTGGCGCGAGCATGTCGGCTGTGGCGGTGACGAAATCGGGACGTTTAAATATTTTTGTCTCCTGTTTAATCGCGCCGACTTTCGCCTCGCGCACCAGGCCGTAGGACGGAGACCAGCCGGTTTTACCATCGGACAATTCGAGTTTCAGGTACTCCCTGTTTTTATCGGTTGAGTCGGCGGCGGTCTCTTCCAGCCATGTTGCGGTTTCGCCGAGGCTGATCGAAGAGATCCATTTGCCTTTGGCTGCAGGGGTCTCGCGCAGAGGAATTCCGTCATACATGCAGATCACGGCTGGTTTGATTTGCTCCTGCACGATTTCCTGCGCAATCTGGTCTGCAGAGGCTTGATCGTCCGGCACTGCGGTCTCCTGTTTCTCCTTTTTCTGGCATGAAATCACAAGAACAGCGGCGATACAGGTAACAGCAAGAAGATGTAAGAAGTTTCGTTTATTGCGCATGGAATCCTCCCGTACATAATGAAAATTGTTTATATGATCTGTAGTATAATATATAAAATAACCAAAAATACAAAAATGAAAATTTACAATTATTGGAAAGTTGAAATGGTCTGTTTTTGTTTATCGATATAACCTATCCTGCAAGCTGCTTTTTCAGGTGCTGCAGGCTGCTTTCGTTTATACCGCACGCTTTTGCAAGATACTCCTCAATCGTTTCATAACGCGTGACAATTTCATGCAATGTCTCATCAAGGTATTCTGCATGAACCTCGACAAGCTGCTGAATGGATTCGGCTGAGGCATAAAACATGGTAAGCCACCGGACTATTTGGACGAATTTCAGTATCTGCGGCTGGTAGAAGCGGTTGGTCTGCAGGTAATCTTCGATGACCGCTTTGCGCGGAGCACCGGCAACTGATTGTATCAGCGCTGCAACAAATCCGGTACGGTCCTTTCCGGCAACACAATGAATGAGCGCGGGGAGATTGTTTGTATCGGATAGCAGGGTGAACAGTTCATTGATTTGTGCCGTGCGTTCAAAAGCGAGCGTGAGGTAATACTCCCTGATGAACCGGGTAAAATCATAGCCGTGGAGTTTTTTCCATAGAAGCGCCCGCGCCCGCTGATTCGCAGAACCTTTCCGGTGATGAATCGGCACGTAAACCAGGCGCACGCTTTTGTCCTGCAAAATGCGGTCGCGGCGGAAGATGCGTTCGCGGGGAGTGCGCAGATCGCAAATCATCCTGATGTTAAGCCGGCGCAGCGTTTCTGCATCAGCCGCAGTCGCGCGGGAAAGGTCGCCGGAGCGAAACAGAATCCCTGTTTTCATCATACGGCCGTTTGGCAGGGCCAGACCGCCGATATCGCGGAAATTATTCACGTTATCAAATACGATGAAACGGTCGTTGTTCATTGGCGTCCTGTTGTGTATATCAAAAGAACAGGTTTCATTTTCAGGGTGTGGCCTTAATAATAGGCAGACTTTTATTGATGAAATCAAGGTTTTTTCGTGCTCGTGCTCGTAATCGTAATCGATATTTTTTTACCTGTTGTGTTTAAAAAAATCGATTTCTATTACCATTTCCATAAGCAGCACGAAGGAAATTTATGCCTGAAATTAAGGTTGCACCCCATTGGTATCAGACATAAAAATACTTATGGAACTGCTGGTAACGTATCTGTTTATATCAGGTGCAGTGGTTTTAATTGTTATGATACGGCGGATTTGCCCATTTATTTGCGAAATGAAGAAAAACGGACGGACGCGGTGGATCCCTCTTCGTCCTGAACCACCAGACGGTGTTTGCCGCCGGCAAGGTCGACGGCTACGGAGTGGTTTTCGAGGGTCTCGGCAAGAAATGACCCGTCGAGGTACCAGAAGAGCCGGGCCCCGCCTCCCTGATACTGCGCCTGGAATACGATTTTTTCGTACTCGCCTTTCAGGTTGCGCGGTACGATAATGCTTACGTCTTTAACCGGGTATACGAGTTCAATGGTTTTCTGGGTATGCGGGACAGGGCAGCGCGGGTTGTGGCGCACCAGGGAGTCCAGCGCGAACCCGTGCTGTTTCAGGATCGAGCGCACCGACGGGGGATATATGGTGCGCACCACCCAGGCGGTGTCTGCGCCGCCCCAGCACTGTGAGCAGACGGTGTGGCCTTTTTTGCGGTCGACAAGGAACCGCTGGTGGAACGGGCACACGGCGCTCTGATACGCGCACGCGGGTTGGTCTGCGGTTATGGTGTCGATACAGAACGGGGAGGGGGAGAGGCCGCTTGCGCGGCATACGGTGACGCGCCTGATGTCATGCTCCGGCTTTGTAAACCATTGATCCGGGGCTTTTCCAGAGAGCGCGTTGCATATTTCGAACAGGACCGGGCCCGCGGACTGTGCGCCGCCAAGAGACGCGTTTCCTTCGCCGTCAAAATTGCCGGTCCACACACCCACGGTAAACCTCGCGTTCGTGCCGATGGCCCAGGCGTCCTTCTGGCCGTAGCTGGTGCCGGTTTTCCAGGCAACCGGCGTCTGGTTGGCGAAAAAACGCCAGTAAAACTCCGATCCGGGACGCATGACATTGTTCAGGGTGTTCAGCACCAGCCACGCGGCTGCTTCGCTGCAGAAGCGGGTTGTGTCACTCTTTGCGCGCTGCAGGGAGACCGTATCAGCCAGCAGTTGAATTTGATGCAGGAGCCCGAGGTTGCCGAGCCCGGCAAACAGGTTTGTCAGGTCCCAGAGGCTCGCTTCCGCGCCGCCGAGGATCAGCGTCAGGCCGTAACCGTCCGGTGTTCTGAAAAGCCAGGAGAGGTGCGCTTTTTTCAGATCGGCGTAAAAGTCGCCGACGCCGTACCAGTACAGGAGCCTGACCGCGGGAACGTTGAGCGAGCGCACCAGCATCTGATCCATGGTGACAAGCCCCGCATACTCCTTCGAGGCGTTCTGCGGGCAGAAGCTGCCGTAGAACGTGGGCACGTCATGCAGCTTTGATTCCATGACATACGGCCCGCGATCCAGGGCTTTTGCCGTTAAAAACGGCTTGAGCAGCGAGCCGGTGGAGCGCCGCGCCATAATGCCGTCGACCTGGCCGAGACTGGAAGAATCGAAGAAATCCTGCGAGCCGAAGTATGCAGCTACCGTTGCTTCTTTTGTATTCACGATCAGCACCGACAGATTTTTAATGCCCAGACTCCTG
>Ga0105099_10002367_pt1 | contig 11244 bp, 9 predicted proteins | sample PPLLak3cmMay2015_2_FD_79138 | JGI IMG/M metagenome (GOLD analysis project Ga0105099, IMG submission 79138) | Freshwater sediment microbial communities from Prairie Pothole Lake near Jamestown, North Dakota, USA - PPLs Lake P8 Core (1) Depth... | ecosystem: Environmental > Aquatic > Freshwater >...
ACATTAAGCGGAAATCCGCTTGCAATGTGTGCAGGATTTGCTGCGTTATCATATATTAAAGAGCATCCTGAAATTTATGTGCAGTTAGAAAAAGCATCTATGTATTTAGAAAATGGATTTAAGGAAAATTTAAAATCTGTTGGAAAAAATTATGCAATGAATCGTGTTGGCTCTATGATGTGTATGTTCTTTACAGAAAAACCTGTTAATGATTTTAAATCTGCTTTAACTTCTGATACTGCATTGTACGGAAAATATTTTCACGAAATGTTAAATCGCGGAATTTATCTTGCACCAGCGCAGTTTGAAGCATTGTTTGTTTCAACTGTTCACACAAAAGAAGATTTGGATAGGACTATAGTGGCGCATAGAGAAGCGCTGGGAACTATTCTTTAGCGACCGATTTTTGAATGGAGTAGTTTTGAATATTTTTAAATTAGTTCTGATCTTTTCATATTTTTCAACCGAATAACTTATAAATATTAGTTATTACTAAATATATATAGTTTTTAAAGTCAACATTAAAGAATCTGAACCATTACGTGTATTCCCCAAAGTAACATTATTATGAAGAAAAATGAATTAATAGACAAAAGTGTTACAAAAGAAATCACCAATATTGATCAAAAAGTACGAAATGCCCAGGTTCAACTACTTTATGAACAAACCAAGACTGGCCTAATTGGTGTTCTAATTGTTGCACTTACTGCCTGTGTCGTTTTTTGGCAGGTTGTTCCTCAATGGAAACTTTCTTTGTGGACCGGTATAACAGTTCTACTCACTTTAATTAGAGGGGGCGTTGTATTTGCATTTCAAAGAAGAGAGTCTTTAACCTCTAATATTGATCGATGGGCAAGCCTCCATGTCATCGGTGTTGTGGCTTCTGGCTTGCTGTGGTCCATCCCGTTTATATTCTTATGGCCGCCTGAACATTCTGTATTTCAGTTAGTCTGGCCACTATTCATTTTACCACTGAGCGCTGCAGCTGTTGTAACCTACTATACTTGGACTCCTTCTTATGTTTTATTTCTAGTCCTCACCGCATTACCGATATCTCTAAGGTTTTTCTTTGAGGGGGGTGGGCTCTACTATATAATGGGGTTCCTTACTTTATTCTTCATTGCGGTCTTACTACGTGCTGGAAAAGTGATGCATGCAGCCAGTGTACGCTCATTTGAATTCGGTATTAGAAACGAAGCGCTTAATATTGAATTGAATGAAGGAATATCAATAAGGGAACAACTTAATTTACGACTTCAGCAGGAAATAGTCGAGCGAAAGTTGGTTGAAAATGAAATCAAAAAACTCTCCAAGGTATTTCTGGAAGGAACAAATCCAACATTCATAGAAGATATAAATGGCCACATACTGGAAATGAACAATGAAGCTGTGAATTTTTATGGCTTTTCAAGAGAGGAATTAGTTGGCAAATCTATGAAGCTACTAGTGCCCGATGAGAAGCATGAAAAAATCGATGAATTAATTAAACTTTGTTTGGAAGGTAAATTGGTTCGTGATGTTGAAGGTTTACAACGGAAAAAGGATGGCAGCAAGATCCCTGTTCTTATGACTTTGTCCTTGTTGACTGATGAAGAAAACAATCCTTTTGCCATATCATCGATTTCTTCAGATATAACCGAACAAAAAAATATTGAGAAGGAATTAACAAAATCTAAAGCTGCCGCTGAAAGCGCCAATGCTGCCAAAGATAAATTTTTTAAAATTATCTCACATGACCTTAGAGGTCCTTTTAATACTATAATTGGTTTTTCAAACTTATTGAATGAGGAATATGATTCATTTGATGATTTGAGAAGGAAAGATTGTATTCAACATATAAATATGTCATCTACTAATGCATATAACTTACTTGAAAACCTTTTAGCTTGGGCTAGAACTCAAACTGATGAAATTACAATAAACAAAGAAGAATTAAATCTGAAAAAATTGGTTGAAACGGCTATTTCTACAGCTTTGTTACTTGCCGACTCTAAAAATATCAGTGTAATCAACAACGTTCAGCCTGAATTGATTTTGTCAATTGATAAAAACACAGCCTTAACATTTATCAGAAATATAGTAAATAACGCTATAAAATTTACACATAAAGGAGGGCATATTACTATTGATTCACACGTCAATGAAGATAGCATCAGCCTCCATATTACTGATACCGGTGTGGGCATATCTCCTGAGGTTATTGATCAATTATTCCAAATAGGCAAGGATATATCAACCAATGGAACCAATAATGAAAAGGGCACAGGATTGGGGCTCATTCTGTGTAAAGAATTTATTGAAAGAAACGGTGGTTCAATTAGCGTAAAGAGTAAAGTAAATAAGGGCAGTGAGTTTATTATTGTTTTGCCACGATAGAGTGATTAGAATGCATTATTTAATTATGCTTTACTTTTAATAGTGAACACAAACGCTATCACAATTTTAATTGTTTTTATTCTCACCTATTAAGCAATATTTATTGTAAAAATGAAAGCAGCAATCTACACAAAATACGGACATCCCGAAGTTGTGGTCTTTAGTTTATTTTGTTTCTGAAACTCCCTCTGATAAACAATATAATCTGTAATGGCGGGAGTTCTGTTTGCGCGTTTTACTTGTTGTGCTATTTGAGTACGGTGATACATAGCATAGTTTATAACATCTGTAGCAATATCTTTAATTGAGTTTGTAAGCATTTTTTTAGGGTTTTGATATTGAATTCTCTTTTCTAAAAAAGTTTATCGCTTCCTTCTAATAGATCTATAAACACATTTTGACTAAAGTTTTACAAAAAGAATAAATCTCCATTTAATGATTTATAAAGAAAATTTATTTATGTTTGGAAAAAATAAAGTCTCGCTTTTATGAACCTTATAAACTTGATATAGTCAACGCTCAATGTCTATCTAAAAACGCAGAATGATTCAAAACACAACATACGCGTCAATGAATTTTAATAAAATTACTTTAGCTTTTTCAGAAGCGGATGAACATCTTTTTTTGAAAAAATACTTTTCTGATTCTATTCTTCAATTTAGGATTGCATTTATTTTAGTAATAATTCTTTATGGTGCCTTTGGTTATCTCGATTCGCGGGTAATTCCCGAATATACAACCGCTTTTCATGCTATCCGCTTTTTATTTGTTATTCCAATACTCTTAATCGTATTTCTTTTATCATTCACCCGGTTATTTGAGAAAGTTTGGCAGGTGTTATTGCTCATCAGTGTTATTGCCGGTGGTTTCGGAATCAGTATTATGACAATGTTTGCGCCTGAAAATTATGCATATTATGCCGGGATGATGCTTGTCTTTTCTGCCGCTTATTTTTTTATTAAACTTCGTTTCTTTTTGGCTACAATTGCAGGTTGGTCAATACTCATTATGTATAATATCGGGGCAATATATTATACACATACGCCTGACGAATTACTTATTAATAATAATTTTTTTTTCATTAGTGCAAATCTTATCGGAATGTTTGCAGCATATAATATCGAGTATTATGCACGACGCAACTTTTTCCTGAGCCAGAAACTTGACAATGAAAGATTACTTGTATTAGATGCCAACAAAAATCTCGAGATAACGGTGGAAGAACGAACCAAAGAACTACTGAAAGCCAAAGAGCAGGCAGAAGAAAGCGATCGTCTTAAATCAGCCTTCCTTGCCAATATGAGCCACGAAATAAGAACACCAATGAATGGAATTCTTGGCTTTGCCGAATTACTGAAAGAACCTGGTCTTACTGGTGAGGAGCAACAAGATTACATTAGGATTATCCAGAAAAGTGGCGTCCGTATGCTCAATATCATCAACGATATTGTAGATATTTCGAAAATTGAATCTGGTCTAATGAAGCTTGAAATACAGGAGTCGAATATAAACGAACAAATAGAATACATCTATACTTTTTTCAAACCCGAGGTGGAAGCCAAAGGAATGAAACTCATAATCAACACCCCATTGCCAACAAAAGAAGCCATCCTAAAAACCGATCGTGAAAAAGTATATGCCATACTTACCAACCTTGTTAAAAATGCCATTAAATATAGTAACAAGGGTACTATAGAGATTGGATATATAAAAAAGGATACGAGCCTTGAATTTTATGTAAAAGACACGGGAATCGGAATTCCAAACGACAGGCAGGATGCCATATTTGAGCGCTTTATTCAGGCAGATATTCCTGACGAATGGGCTCAGCAAGGAGCTGGCTTGGGATTATCTATTACAAAGGCATATCTCGAAATGCTGGGTGGTAAAATCTGGGTCCAAAGCCAGGTGGGTGTTGGATCAACTTTTTATTTCACTTTACCATACAATTCAGTACTAACAAAAGAAGTCGTTGTTCAGCACTTTGTACCTTCATATAATACCGATCAAGATAGAAAACTAAAAATACTAATAGCCGAAGATGATAAAGTATCTGAAATGCTGATTGACAAAACATTAAAAATATTTGCCAAAGAAATCTTAAAAGCAAGGACTGGCGTTGAAGCAATTGAGGCGTGCCAAAAAAATCCAGATATAGATTTGATAATGATGGATATCCGGATGCCCGATATGGGAGGATATGATGCCACCCGCCAAATCCGGAAGTTTAACAAAGAGGTTGTAATAATAGCCCAGACAGCGCATGGATTATATGGCGACCGTGAAAAAGCAATTGAAGCAGGGTGCAATGATTATATTGCAAAGCCCATTAACAAAGCAGAATTACTTTTATTGATTCAAAAGTATTTCGGGAAATAATTCTTTATAAACAGTCAATCAAACCAGAGAAAATACAGCTCCGGCTATAATACAAATATAAATTAGGCTGACAGTAATTAATTTTAAGTGCATAGATCGCATATAGTTTTTTCGGTGGGCAGATAATCGCTCCGAGACCCGCCTGAAAGCAAAGCCCAAAACTGTTAAAACTTACCAACTTTTTCTTTTAATCTTTCATTTACTTCTCAATAATACTTTCCTAAGTTTGTAATAGAAATTCTGATATATATTCTACAATCTATTTATTCAGGGAGATACATCATGCCAACAACACAAGAAAACCTCAAAGAAGCTTTCGCTGGTGAAAGCCAGGCTAATCAAAAGTATCGCGCATTTGCAAAAAAAGCTGAGCGAGAAGGATTTCCAAACATAGCAAAACTTTTTAAAACGGCGGCAGAAGCCGAAAGAATTCATGCCGAAGGACATCTTGGTGCTTTAGATGGAATCGGCTCAACTATTGAAAATCTTAAAGATGCAATCGGTGGAGAAACGTATGAGTACACAAAAATGTATCCCCCAATGCTTGAACAAGCAGAGAAAGAGGATCACAAAGCAAAGCGAATGTTTAAGTATGCTGTTGAAGCAGAAGACGTTCACGCACAACTTTATAAACTTGCACTTGCTGCTGCAGAAGCTGGAAAAGATCTGGAAGAAACCGAATTTTATCTTTGTCCTGTCTGCGGTCATATTGAATTTGGTAAACCAGACGCTGACTGCCCAATTTGCGGAACGATCGTTTCTAAATATGTAAAACTTTCTTGATAGTATTTTTGATAACGATTTGATCGAACATTAATAAAGTATTTTAAAATAAACTAACGGTGTATAAAATGAAAAATCTGTTTTTTGTTTTCGCTTTAGTATTTGCAATTGTTTTTATTCAAACAACACAGGCTCAGTTTTTAGATAAGATTAAAAAAAAGACTGAGGAAACAATTAAGAAAGACGTTGAGAAAAAAGTTGAAAAAGAAGTTAATAAGGAGTTAAATAAAGATGGTGACACTAATGATGAAAAATCAAAAGACGGTCAACAAGACACAACCAAGGAAATAAAAGTTAATACCGTTGATGGAAAAGAAACCGAAAGTGACATCCAGTTTTCAAGTTCAACTCAATATGATTTTGTTCCCGGTGATAAAGTAATTTTCTTTGATGACTTCAGCCAGGATGCGGTTGGTGATTTTCCTGCTTTGTGGACAACAAATTCAGCAGGCGAAATAAATACTGTAAGCATTGCTCCAGGAAACTGGTTTAACTTAAACAGCACCGATGGCAACTATTTTTATTTAAATGATATAGACTTTCCGAAAAATTTTATAATAGAGTTTGACATTGTGCCTAAAAAAACTGGCGGACGAATTGCTGCTGGACTTTTGCTTTATGGCGAATCTAAAAGAAAAGAAATGGATAACAATCCTCAGCCCGGTAATGGCGGGATAATGATCTCTATTGAAAAACAACTTTGGAATACCTGGGGATATAAATCGGGTGAATCTGAAAAAATACTTGGTAAATCTGATGTTAAACCGGTTGTTGCTGAAAAGGTGAATCATGTTATTGTTTGGGTTCAAGGCAGAAGATTAAGAATTTATCATCAAGAGGCCAAGGTGCTTGATATGCCAACAAATATTTATGCTGATGTTAAGCTTAGCAGACTTTGTTTTAGATTAAGTCGTGGCGCTTCCTCTGGCTCTTACATTTCTAATTTAAGAATTACAGATGCAGCCCCTGATATGCGAAGCAAACTAATTACCGAAGGAAAACTTGTTAGCTATGGAATTTACTTTGATGTTAATAAAGATATTGTAAAATCAGAATCTTATGGAACAATAAAAGAAATTTCTAAAGTACTTACAGATAACCCTGATGTAAAAATTAAAATTGTTGGTCACACAGATTCTGATGGTGACGATAAATCAAATTTAGACTTATCAAAACGCAGAGCTGCTTCTGTTAAGAGTGTTTTAGTTAAGGAATTTGGAATTGATGCTTCGAGAATTGAAACTGATGGCAAGGGCGAATCAGAACCAATTGCAAAAAATGATAGTGTTGTAAATAAAGCACTTAATAGAAGAGTTGAGTTTTTAAAGTTATAGATTAAAGCATTTATTCACATTATACGAGTAAATAAAATGAAAAAGATTTTCGTCGCTGCATTATATTTTCTTTCTGTACAAGCCTTAGCACAAACAGGTGAATCTTTTTTTGCAAAATTACCGAATTTGCCTATTTCTGTTTGTTTTGTGGATACTTCCTCCAGAGGTTTTTTTAATCGCCAGTTGAGTAGTGTAAGTAATCAGCTTAATGAAGTGATTTTAAAGAAAAAGAAAGAGGTTCAGAAAGAGGCAGACAACTTAAAGCCCGAAATGGAAAAGAAACTTGCACAGGAATATGGCTTATCTGAGGCAGATGTTCAAAGGCTTAAAGATAAAAAACTAAGCAAAGAAGAGAAAAAGAAGATTGCAGATAAAATGATGCAGGAAAAAGCAAATATTTCTATGGAAGAAATTGAGCGGCTTAAAAAAATGAGTAAGGAAGGAAAAGAAGCCTGGTCAGAGGCATACGGCACAGAAGTAATGACGAATATGCCGACCGATGATTCTGTTAAAACAGAAGAACAAATAAAGATGGAAAAAGAGCTTGAGAAAAATTCCAAACTTAATGAACTCGTTAAAGAACAAAATTTGCTGATTAATAAAATTGATGCGGTTAATAAAATGTATGAGAATAAAATGGCTGAGTTTAGAAAAGAAGATTCTTTACAAACAGCCATATTGAATGAAGCTTTAAAACCACTTAGGGAACAGCTCTTGAATTCTCCGTCCGAGGGTGAAGTGAAATCTATTTATCAACAAATGGCCTTATTCCATATTAATTATTGTAATGAGCTGTCTCCAAAGTATATTAATATAATTAATGATGTTAAGAATTCGGTGGGGCCTTTGCTGCCCGATTATAATAGATTGGAGGTAATCAATTCTGAGATAAACAAAATTTTGCTTAAAACTGAAAGTGGGTTGACTTCTCCGGGATTGCTGCAACTTGGTGCTGTACAAGGATTAGTTTCTATTATGGCAGGTGCTTACAAATATACTATCCCAATTGAAATAATATCACAGCTGGGTGAGTAAATCTAAATAGGATATTTTATGAGATGTTTTTTATTGATCTGGGCTTTAGTATTTGCAGTATCTTCTTTTTCACAGGATATGGATGCCACTCAGATTAAAATGAGGATGGCCGAAATAAGAAAGACAACTAACTGGGATAATCCTGCCGAAGCAAAAAAAGCTAATGATGAAATAAAGGAGTTGTCTAAAAAACTTATGCTTTCGGGAAAAAATCAAAATCCAACCAACCAAAGCGATTCTTTAAAGCTTGAACAAGAAAAAGAAAATGTTGATTATAAAATGAAGCTATGGGGTCAAATCCAAGTGTCTGCAAAGCTTGGTGAAGGCGGTGATCTTTTGTTGGCAGAACCCTTACGCAAAGAGATTCGTGAAGATTACGAAGAAGATGAATCACCAAAAAATATTACTCCTGAGTTCTTCCAAGAGATGAGTGTTTTGGTAATTGATATGTCTCTGCCTACTGTTCAGCGTACGATAGACATAATGCAAAATTATAAATCCATTGCTACGTTAGTAATTACCGGTGGCGAACATGGTGCGGCAGTTAATCTACACGATTTATTAATGCGCGCATCAAGTTATCCATTAAAGAATTTATACATTATTAATTTTAGAAACTTTGTAAATAGCATACCCGAGCAAGTCAGTCAATTTAAAAATCTTAAAACGCTTGGAGTGTTTAACAATAAAATAAACCAACTGCCCAAAAGTTCTGGATCTTTATCATCTCTAGATTCTCTTTTTATAGATATCAATCCTATTAGCACCTTGTTCCCCGCTATTAACTCAATGAACAATTTAAAAATTTTAAGTCTTGCCAATACTTCTGTTTCTGATGCAGAGATAAAAAAAATTAAGCAGCTACTTCCGAATTGTGAGGTTATAATCAAATGAAAATACGATACTCCATTCTTTGCATTCTTCTATTGTTGGATTTTTCAAACACCTTTGCCCAGCAAGCAAAGTTTTTTATAAAGTCTACTTTTGTTGGGGCACGTGCAAAAGAAATTGAAGGGGTTGTTGGTCTTTTTGCTTCTATTTTCGCTGATCAAATAAAACAAGTACACTCTTGCGTTGTAATTACAACGGAGGCAGATGTAGGTACAATGTTAGGACAAGAAAAACAGCTCCAATTATTAGGGTCGCACTCTGATATTGGCGCTAACTTGGGATGTGATTATTTGATTAGCATTAAACTTGGGGTTTTACCTGGAGATAAATTTTCGGTTAACGCAATGTTAATTCCACTTCGTAAAAAGCCTGTGGTTCCTATCGCAAGAGCAAATACCATGTGTGATTATAATCAAAATCCATATCCGCAAATCGAGGCCAATTTAAACGAAGTAGCACAGAAGCTTGTAGACGGGTTGAAAAATGTTGAAGTCTGTCCATTCAAAGGAATTATTAATGTAAAAGTAGTTAGCACTACAAAGGATAATCAAAAAGAAGAATATTCGGTTTATTGCAACCAGAGCGATGGAATTTATATCAAAAAAATAACGATAGACAATTTTTCTGAAAACGATTGGGCGATTAATAAAATTGGAAGAGAAACTGCAACTGGTAGTGTTAAGCTTAATCTTTCTGAGGAACTAACAATTGAAGAAGAAAATTGGTGTTACGAATGTTCACCAAAGAAACAAGGACCTAGAACATATTTTGAAAAGATAACGACTTATTCTGACATTCAAGGCAATTCAAGCGGAGGAGATGGGAGCGGAATTAACGTTGATAGTGCCCGCGTTATATTAACCTTTCTTGATGACGGCTCTTATACTGTTAGAATTAAGGCTACCTCAAAACAGGGAACGAAAAAAACGATAAAAGAAGTGAAAGCACAGGGTGTTTGTGATAACTCAAATAATCCGCCAGAAAAAACAACAAACAAAATTGATGAGGGACTTTATGAATTATTGGGTCCGTTTTCGGGATCTGCTACAGACAAGACATTATCACAAAAGGATACTATTAAACGAGTAGATCCGATAACAAAAGAAGAAACAACAATTACTTACGAGTTTAATTTAACAAGAGAGTAAGTTGCTTTTATATATCAATCACATAAGATTTAAAAAATTGGATTTTTCACTTTATGCTAATAAAATTTTCAGGAGATTAAAAATGCCGAAAGCTAATTTGATTTTAATGCTGATCATTGGGTTAATGATATCTTCTGCCTTGGCATTAGATGTGTCGCCGAAAGATTATGCGATTGTTTATGTTTTTAAAAATCCAGACGGAGCTGTTTCTAGCATGATAAAATACTATATGCGTGATGGTAACAAATTCCGGACGGAGTATATTTCAACAGTTGAGTATAGTATAACATCCAACACAGAAGCTTCTACTAATTTAGGTAATGATACCAGCAGTAATGTAAGCAGCACAGCACAATTAGATGCAAAACCCATCTCCAATCTTGAGCCTCACACAGTTGAAATTTTACGAAATGATAAAAAACTGGTTTGGTCTTTAGATCCCCCTTATAAAAATTATAGAGAGGTTCCCCTGAGACAAGAATCGTGGGAACACATACTCACAAATATTTTTATTAGTGATTTTCATGATCTAAAAAAAACCGGAGAAGCTACACTGTTAGATTATTCCTGTGATATTTATGAAAGTGTTCAAAAAGTGAAGGAAGATACCTGGACAAACATTGCTTATGTTTCTCAGGATCAGGGCGCTATTTTAAAAACGGAACTCTGGCAAAACGGTAAGTTAGTCCAGACTATGGAAGCTACAGAGTTTAATCTGGAAAAACCGGCGAAATCATTGTTTGAGATTCCAGCAACATATACAAAGTATGAAAGCAACGAGTAAATAGTGACTGAAGTGGCACAAAATCAGGGTGAACTTGTTTCAGTATCTCAAAACAATATAAAAATGACATATCGAAATAGTCTATAAAATATAATTACAACAAATCATAGGAATTCAAAAATGAAAACCATTTTCCAGCTTCTATTACTGTGTGCGGTATTAATCATAACTTCGACTAACACTTTTGCACAAGAAGGCAACAAAATAAATTCTAAGTACGATTTCATTCCAGGCGAAAAAGTTGTTTTCTTTGATGACTTTACAACAGAAAGTGTTGGCGATTTTCCTGTTCAGTGGAATACTAGTGCAAGTGGTGAAATTGTAACAACCAACGATTTTCCTGGTAACTGGTTTCAATTAGCTAAGGGTGGCTTTTTTATACCCGAAGCCCTGGAAAAGTTTACAGACAATTTTACAATTGAATTTGACTTTTTACCCAGAACCAACTATGATTCACAATATATGGTGAGCCTTGACTTTTTTTTGATTTCCGGAACATTAAGTAACCCAAATG
>Ga0105099_10002369_pt1 | contig 11238 bp, 5 predicted proteins | sample PPLLak3cmMay2015_2_FD_79138 | JGI IMG/M metagenome (GOLD analysis project Ga0105099, IMG submission 79138) | Freshwater sediment microbial communities from Prairie Pothole Lake near Jamestown, North Dakota, USA - PPLs Lake P8 Core (1) Depth... | ecosystem: Environmental > Aquatic > Freshwater >...
CCCGGAGACCGCGACGCTGATGACAATCGCAGCGGAAAGCAGATACTCGAGGGTTCCAGATCGTTGATGCGTTGAGCCACCAGACAACCATATGCCGGAATCGTTGACAGCGGAGGGATGACTTGTTCCTGGATGCTTCATATACACACTCCACAAAATGTAGCCAGTTTCCAGCTCAGATACTGTCTGCATCGGCTGGGCGGATGAAATTTGAAGTGAACGGCGGAAAGGTGCAATGCGGAGATAATAAAAAAGACGAGGAGACACATAAAGAAGATATAAAGGAATCTGACTCCGACTGTTTTTATGGGCTCTTAATATGATGTATCTGCCTTTTCGTGTACGATAGGTTCGTGCTTTCCTATCGGACACAGCAGAGACAATGGTAATGCTCATCAGAGAAGCGCGCTTGCGCAAATCACGTGGCTTATCGATCGCACGCCTGAAACGATTACTCGTCGGGCAACCACGCAGCATCAAAGATCCGGCGGTGTTCCATAAGATCTCGCTGATCGCATTCCTTGCATGGGTCGGACTCGGCGCCGATGGATTGTCCTCATCCGCATACGGACCGGAGGAATCATTCCGTGCGTTGGGCACGCATACCTATCTTGCGGTAGCACTCGCGCTCGCAACCGCATTCACAGTGTTTGTCATCTCGTATGCGTACTCACGAATCATCGAGGAATTTCCGGCTGGGGGAGGGGGATATCTGGTCGCAAGCAAATTGCTCGGCCCGAAGTTTGGCGTCGTGTCCGGCTCAGCGCTCCTGGTGGACTACGTGCTCACCATTTCCGTTTCCATCGCAAGCGGAGCTGATCAGGTGTTTAGCGTTCTGCCTCCTGGGTATCATTCGGTGAAGCTGAGCGTTGTTGTCGTGGTCATCGTTATGCTGATGGTGCTCAATCTGAGAGGCGTGAAGGAGTCGGTCACGAGTCTCATGCCGGTCTTCGTGTTGTTCGTGGTGTGTCATCTCATTGTTCTCGTCGGAGGAATTGGATCGCATCTCGGCGTTGCGGGCGCCGTCGCGGGAGAGGTTCGAGAGGGCTTTTCTAACGGGTTGACGTCGCTCGGATTCGCAGGGATTGCCGCGCTGTTTCTCCGGGCATACTCGATGGGAGCCGGGACGTACACCGGCATTGAGGCTGTGTCCAACGGCATTCAAATCATGAGGGAACCGAAGGTCGCCACAGCGCGCCGAACGATGCTGTATATGGCGATCTCACTCGCCGTGACCGCGGGCGGAATCTTGGTGCTCTATTTGCTCTTTCGTGTGACCCCGGTCCATGGGAAGACAATGAACGCCGTGTTGCTGGAGAACTTCACCGAAGGATGGATGGTCGGGGGAGTCCCGGTCGGTTCTTGGTTTGTTGTGGTGACGCTTGCCTCAGAGGCCGCATTGCTCTTCGTTGCTGCCCAGGCAGGATTCATCGACGGACCGCGTGTCATGGCGAATATGGCTGCAGACTCATGGCTCCCGCGCCGGTTCAGTTCGCTCTCCGACCGGCTGACGATGCAGAACGGCGTCGTCTTGATCTCCGTGTCGGCGATCGCCATCCTCCTGCTGACGAAAGGCGAAACACGGGTACTCATCCTCATGTATTCGATCAACGTGTTTCTGACCTTCTCCCTTTCTGAGTTCGGGATGGTCCGGCACTGGTTCATCGAACGAAGGGCCCATCCGGATTGGAAGCGTCACATCATGATCCATCTGATCGGGTTGATTCTTTGTCTTGGCATCCTGACGGTAAGCCTCGCCGAAAAATTTCACGAAGGGGGTTGGATCACGCTGATAATCACAACCGGAATGATCCTCCTTTGCATTAATGTTCGAAGGCACTACACCAAAGTGAGCAAGAATCTGCACCGGCTCGATTCAATCCTGAGCGACATCCCGATGCCGCAAGAGGTGGAGAAGCGATGCGTTGATCAGCATCGGCAGACAGCGGTTCTCCTGGTGAAAGAATACGGCGGGCTCGGCGTCCACTCGTTGCTTTCGATCCAACGGTTGTTTCCGCAACAATTTGAGAACGTGGTGTTCCTGACCGTCATCAGCGTGGATGCGGGTGCACTCAAGGGTGAAGTGGAGATCGACCATCGGGTTGCACAAGCACGTCGGGATCTCGATCAGTACACACACCTTGCACATCAAGCAGGACTTGCTGCTGATTCCCGGATTGCGGTGGGAACGGATGTTGTGGATGAAGCGGCGAAGATGGCAGACGGAATCGCGAGGGAATATCCGCGCACGATCTTCTTCGCATCAAAGCTGGTGTTCGAAGAGGAACGGTGGTATCAAGGGATCTTGCACAATGAGACGGCCTACGCTGTTCAGCGAAGACTGCAATTTGCGGGAATGAACTGCATGGTCTTGCCGGTGCGCGTGTATGGGGAAGGGAATGGTTGAGCGCTCTCGCACCGTCGTTAGGTCATCCCGGGAAGCCTTCCCGGGTTGACCCAATCATATCGCTGCCAATAACGATCGCTGCAGAAATCAGGCTGAAATCATCCGAAACCCTGAAGAAACAGGGCCAGAACATATCACAGCGAGTCTACTTCATGAGGATGAGTTTCTTGGCCTCCACATGCTGCCCTGCCTGCATCCGATACAGATACACGCCACTCGCCAGTCCAGTACCGTCGATCTTCACAGTATGATTGCCGGCTTCCTGGCACCCGCAACAAGTACCGCGATCTTCTGGCCAAGGGTACTAAAGACGGACAGGGTGACATGCGAGCACATAATCCCGAGGCACACCGATCCCGCGGACGACCGTGCAGGGCGTTGGAACAGTCGCACAATACGCCGGAGCCATGGAGACCGGGTAGGTGGAAAGCGTGCTCCGGTTCAATTGTAGATGGTCAAGCGTCGTGCGGAATTCTGTTGTGCAGAACGCCAACCCATCGAAGACCGGGGATTCCACACCCGAACTCAAATGACTATCATGACAATGACAACGGGTGCGAGGAGGATTGCGAGAAAGATTGTTGCGCCCAGATCCAGACGCTTCGCCTCGACCAGGGAGATGCTGTCCGCGGGGAATGTCCCCTGGAAGTCCTGCGTTATCTGATAGGTCCAGGAACGAGATGCGAACACCGATCCATCAGCGCCGTCGGCCAAACCCGCACAAGCCCATAAGCATGGCGAAAGGCGACGGTGACGTTGGCGGGGCTGATCCGTGCGTTACAAAGGGATTGACGGGGCATATCCGAAACCCCTAATTGGGTTCTCAATAAAATATATTACGGCAAAGGCGAGAACCATGAGAACGGCTGTTCCTACCACATTCGCCTGATTCGTCTGAACCGAGGAGATGCTGTCCGCGGGGATTACTCCCTGGAAGTACTCGGCTGTCCGCTGCATGTGGGCGACATCATGCCAGGTCCAAGGTTGTCTGACGGTTCCCTTCCCGCTCACGATGCCGAGAGTGTCAACCCTCCATTGGTTCAGCTCATACTCGGTCCCGTCCGCCATCGTTATGCGAACAGGGACGACCTCGGGATGCTCACGCCAGTCATCGCGTTCGGCTTTGACGGCGGCAATGCTGTCCGCGAGGATCGATCCTTCGAACTCCGCGGGCCAATGCCATGGCACCGTGACGGTTCCTTTGCCGCTCAGGTTGCCGAGGCTGTCCGTTTTCCAGTGGATGAGCTCATATGCGGCCTCGTCCTTCGTTGTCACATAAAGCGTGATCTCCGGATGCTCCCGCCAGTTCTCCACTGCCTGGTAGCTCGTGCAGCCCACGGTCCAGAGGAGCAAGCTGAACAACAGCACAACCGCGGCCGTCCGTCGAAAAGGAAATGTTCTCATGGGGGGATCCTCCATTCTGGTTTGTGCAGAGCGCAGTCACGTTGGTGAAGCATTCTGCAGGAAACTTCGGCATTTCGAAGGAGAATTCTGTCACGGAATTGTCAGAGGAGTGTGGAAGAACTGTCAAAAGAGACAGAGGGGTGAGTACTGCCGGGCAGAGGACTTGCACGACCGGGAGGGGAAACGGCCCTTCCGATACGACCGATCACCCGACCAAGGCGGCTCAGGCATCTCGGATGAGCACTCCAGCGCACCATGGACGGGGTCAAGGATGGGAACCTCGGCCCGATCCGCGAACGGAGCCTGGGAACGAAGCCGCTCGGTCCGGCGCTTGCAGAGACGTGGCATTCATCATCCCGGAGGAATCTCATGGCGCCGCTTCCCGCGTGGTACCGAACCGTCTGGTCCACCGTCGTCTCCCTCGTCGCGGTGTTCGGCGGCGCCGCGGGTTCGCTCGGACTCGTCGTTCGCAAACGCTGGGCACGACCGCTCCTGATCGCCTCGCTGACCGGACTGCTCGTTCAGGACTTTGGCCTCTTTGTGCTGGCCAACGCCATCGCATTGGCGGGACCTGCCGCACTGGTGATCCAGGGATCCGTGCTGCTCATTGCGATCGCACTCCTGTTCCTCGCCCGCACGGGGGAGAAGCGCGGATGGATTCCCGGCATATCCGAGTTGCAGAGCTGACCATCAGCCCCCGGCCCGGGAGCGTTGAATGCGGTGGAGAACCGGCGGAACGTCCCGCACAGGGAATGAACACGACGTGAACGACCGAAGGCCCGGAAGATGCTCCGAGCCTTCGTTGTTTTCGATCAGTCCCTTGTACATCATTGCACCAGCGACAGTTTCTTCGTCTCCGTGAACGCCCCCGCCTGCATCCGATACAGATACACGCCGCTCGCCAGTTCAGTACCGTCAAACTTCACAATATGATCGCCGGATTCCTGTTCACCCGCAGCGAGTACCGCGATCCTCGCAACCCGCACGAACAAATCACAGATCTCTCAAGATCGACCGACCGAATCCGATCCATGAAACGCGAAACCGGAGCATTCCACCTGACATGATCGGATTGTTTCCAAGAAACTGAAAGTAGTCGAGGTTGAAGCGTACTCCGGAATAGCTGAAGGCATTCTCTCTGTAATAGGTTTCACTGGTGCCGAGCTTGATATCGCAGGTGACACCGTATTGAAGAACGCCCTGCGTCATCGATAGGTCCTCTGCGACCTTGTTCTTGTCTCCTTCGCAGACACTGATGTTGATCCCGCCAATGCCGACGCGGGGAACGACTTTGAACGTATTCGTTTCCGTCACGACCCACCCGGCCGAGACGGAATAGGTGTAGTAATTGTGCCGGACATCCGCATTCCACGGCGTCCCTTCGTAGACGAACGGTTTTCTGACGGCCACTGGAAATCCGATGTCGAATCCTGCATCCAGCAACGCCCTCCGCCAGCTAAGCTCGAGGCCCATGCCAAGACTGACTTCAGAGTCAAGATATTGTCCGGCGGCCCCCTGCGGACTCAATACGCCCAATCCCAGATAGTACCCATAGCCCCAATCATTCAAGGCGAACACATGCCGAAAATGTCTTCTCACGAACGGCGTGAACTGTGAATCTTTGTACGTATGAAGAAATTCCTCCGCGCGCGGAGTGAGGTTCTGCTCGAGATAGTTCTGCGCTTCCTCGCCGGTCATTTCGGGCTCCGTTGCGTTGAACGTGAGCCAATCAAGGAAGAGCATGAGGAAATCATGCTGTTCTCTGTCGCTGACGAGCGAATCGATGCGTTGCATCAGTTCCGGTCTGTGTCTATTGGAGATCGTTGCCAATTCCAGCGCCAGTTCATCCCGCTGGGGATAGAGATAATCGCGCGAAGTATTCCAGCGTTCACGCCGTTCGAGATCGATCGCATTCTCAATGGAATCGGCGCGGTAGAGCAGATCGTATTCCCCGAACCAGAAGCTCAGCAGGAACTTCTCAGCGATCCCAAACGGCTTCACGCGTTCGCGTTCATACGTGTGAAGAACGAAGTTGTATGCTTCAAACGCTTCACGGATATTCGTGCGCTTGAGTTTCGTCAGGATGAAGTTCCGCGTACGTTGGATGAGCATCTGCTCCGATTCCTCGCTCTCGAGGATCCGTTGACGGATGCTCGCGCTATCTTGCTGAGCCCGGAGGCCTGATGAAATGAACAGGAGAAGAAGGAGGGAGAGAAGAACAGGAAGGTGAGAGCTCTTCATTGCCATGACGTGGATCTCGAGTTCATGAATGGTCTTGTCGGTTGTTTGCGCGGCGGCACGGTGGGTCCATGAACGACAAAGCCCCCATCACGCGTAAGCGCTCCGAGGGCCTCAATCCCCGCAATATGTCTCCAATACCTCCCCGGTCTGCCCTACCGATGAATGATACAGAGACGCTGCGAGAGAATCAACCGCCCGTCTCTTCGCCGGATGTCCTTATCCCTCAATGCCTCCTGCGTGCGGTTAGTGGCCCAGCCCTTTTTCTGTGGTGCGAAGCGGCCCAGGGGATATCCACGCAGCGCTGGTCGGCAAGTTTAGGTTGTCCCGGGAAGGCTTCCCGGGTTGACCCATTCCCACCTCTCATTTCGCTCCCCTGCCGGACCTCTCTCGAATTCTCTTCATCTCATCCGGGTACAACTTCTCGGCACAGTCTGGGCATATGCTGTGACTAAGAACTGCTTCTGAATGATCTCGGAGAAACATTTCCAAATGATTCCAGTACCCCTTGTCGTCGCGGATCTTCTTGCAGCTCGCGCAAATGGGGATCAATCCATGAAGGACTTTGATCTTTGCGAGTGCGTCTTCGACGCTGCGTTGAAGCTGTTCTTCTCGGCGCACCATTTGCCTGATGCGTATTCGATAGACCCCGAAGACGAGGAGGACAAAAAGAACAACCACGAGCAATTTAAAGAGTCCGGTCTGCCAGAAGAATGGCAAGATCACAAAACGAAGTGTTGCTTCCTCCTTGCTCCATATTCCGTCGCTGTTGGCAGCGTGCACGCGGAAGGTGTAGGAACCGGGGGAAAGATTCGTGAACATTGCCTCTTTCTGATTCTTGACGTCGATCCAGTGGTCACTGAATCCATCCAGGAAGAATGCGTACCGCGTGGCGGCAGGAAGGATATAGCTGAACGCAACATATTCAAATTGGATGGAGCGCACGCCCGGGCCTAGCTCCATCCCATCCTGAAAGTGAAGAGACTGACCGTTCACGGAAACCGTCTCGATACGAATCGAAGGCGGCGGGAGTTTCCGCCTGCTTGTCTGCGGATTGTAGCCGACCAGACCCTTCAAACTCACAAACCAGAGCGTCCCATCAGGAGCCTTTGCGGCACACGTTTGAAGTCCGCCCCCAAACTCTGTGGACTGCAGAAAATCACGTGAGTCAATGGAAACGCCTTCGATGTGACTCACCTTCTTGTCGGTCACGGCCGCGATCGATGCTTCAGAAACCCCAAAGAGTCCCTTGTTGGTCGACATCCAGATCGTGCCGTCGTCCGCACGGATGAGGGAATTGACGACATTGTCCGGCAATCCGTTCTCCGAGGTCACCGCTCCCCAGCGTCCATCCTGGTATCGATTGAGCCCTCCTGCCTGCGTGCCTGCGAGGATGGCGCCGGATTGATCTTCATACAGGCTCAGGATCGTATTGCTTGTCAACCCACTGTCGGTGTTGAAAAACGAGAGCCTCTTTCCATCAAGATATCCGACACCGTGAGCGTCTGAACCGATCCAGAGGTTTCCCTTTCGGTCTTCCAGGAGGACATTGACCGTGAATCCAGGCGGGGTGTTTGGGATCTGGTCGATCTTCTTTCCGTCCTTGAGGTAAAGACCCTGTGCTCCGATCCACACTCTGCCCGTTCTATCTCTCAGCAGGGCATAGACATTGGTGAACGATTTGTTGCCGGGCATCAGCACTTCCGCATCACGTCCTCCGGACATCACGAAGAGACCGTTCTCCGTGCCGATCCAAAGAGTGTCTTGTGGTCCTTGGAGCAAGGCAGAGACCGTTGATGCGGAGAGCTTCGCGGACATCGGAGGGCGGACGCTCTTGCCGCCGACAACAAGGCGAATGCCATGCGACCTCGTACCGACCCAAAGTTTTTCTCCTTGGGACAAGACGGCCCAGACTTCGTCAAAGATGCCTGGTTCTGTTACCTTCAAATTCTGCACAACGCTTCGCCGGAGGCGATGAATTCCGTCTCCCATTGTGCCAAACCACAAGTTGCCTTCCTTGTCAGAAGCGATGGCTGTGACACGAAGTGGAGGCGCTGCCGGATTAAAGATGCATGGTTCAGCGGTGAAGCCGTCATAGTAGTAGAGCCCCTTGTCGAGGCACCCGATCCAAATGCCCTTGCCGGGATCATTGCTGAGATCCACGACATTGGATCGATTCAGTGCTTCGGCCCCCGGAAGCGGCAACACTCTTTTGTTCGAGAGGAAGAAGAGGCCCCGGTCGCGCGTGCCGATGATCAGCGATCCTCTGGAATCCCGAAGCACCGAGATGACCTGCGTCCTCGGCATTCCATGCGACGCGTCGTACCACACCGCCGAATCTCCGACGAGATGGACGAGACCTCCATTTTCTCCCAACCAGAGCGAGCCATCGGCATCTTCGTAGATGGTCCAGACCGACAGAAGCGGGCGGTCGCACCGAACGGGATTCCAGGAGTCGTTATCCTTCTTCCAGACACCGAGACCGGGTATCGAGATCCAGACGACATTCTTCTTCCCTGTGGCGACGCCGCGAGTACCTTCGATCGCGAGGCTGTCCGAGATGCTATGCGCGGTGAACTTCCCGTTGTGTAAAGAGACGACTCCACCGTGTTCGGTGCCGACCCAGAGCGTGCTGTCTTCTGAGACGGCGAGTCGTCGGATGAACTCGTTGGCGATGGCGGGGGTATTATAGCGGTCGAAGTTCGTGAAGGTCACGCTATTGAACCGGACGAGGCCGGACTGTGTGCCGAGCCACAGATAACCATCCGGCGTCTGCGTGATCGCACTGATGACATTCTGAGGGAGGCCGTGTTCGGACGTCCAGGACTCATGAATGAACGTCTTGAACCGTTCGCTGAGGTCCCAGTGCTGACGGGGGAGAGCTTGCGCGAACGTGTTCGATGGTCCGATAGCGAACACGGCGAGGAAGAGAAGCAGCGATCTCCATCCAGCCAATTGGTGTATTGCGGTGGATTTGGAATATCGGGCGATGATCATCTGAAGAGATTGGATCTTTCTCGATTGAACAAACAATTTAGCTTCCAGCATTCAAGTTGTCAAACATCGAGAAACCCAATTCCAACCTACCATTCTTCCTTGTGCAATATACCGACTTTCCCCTATCTTGATGCAATCGCATCCGTCATCAACCTGATTCAACAAGGGACTTCCATGCAGCGTCTGCCTCGGCTTCTCTTCCTGCTTGTCTCGTACGCCGTACTGGCGTCTTCCCAGCTCATTGTTCAGAACCCTGGATTTGAGCAGAAGTCCCCCGATGGGACACCGGAAGGATGGTCGACCGTCTCTGGCGTTGTCGATGGATCGACGAAGCATGGCGGGAGTTCCGCTCTGCGCTTCCAGCATGATCAATGGGCGTCCAGCACGGCGGTCTCTTCTGTGATTCCGCTCAAGGTGGGCCACATCTACCGGCTGGCCGCATGGATGAAATCTGATGCCGTCGCATCCGATCCGAACGCGCAGTATCCAACCCCCGTCGCCGGCTGCTTGACGATGGAGTCTTTTCCTCCCACGAACAGTTCGCCGTCGATCGGTGGAACGGGCGAATGGCAGAGGGTGGAGATGAAATTCATTGCGACGAAGTCCAAGGACAGGATTCGGGTACATCTGGGATACCAGGGCATCGCCAAAGGGAAGTTGTGGGTCGACGATGTCGCGCTCGAAGAGGTGACCGACATCGCAGAGTACATTCCGCTGGAGACGGTCCGCTGGCATGGACCGGCGTTCCGCTATGAGGAGAAGGGATGGATCTTCATTCATATCGAAGGCAAACCATACCAGCGCGGCTTTCAATACGGATCTCTCGCGGCGGATGAGATCAAAGTGTTCATCGAGAAACTCGGCGTCAACGGCAGCGTGCAGGATCCGGCGGGCGCGTGGAATCAGAAACGATTCAGCACCGATGCGATGCTCTTGCGCAAGTACGACGAGGAATATCTCACGGAAATGAAAGGCATTGCGGACGGCGCCGCCGCGGCTGGTGCGAAGGTTTTCGACCGTCCCGTGGATCTGCTCGACATTGTGACGGTGAACTCCGCCATCGATCTGGATTACATCCGAAGTGCTCTGGCGGTGACCCCCAATCCGCTGACCGGCAAGACTTTCCTCTCAAGTGACGACGAGCTCCAAGTGCAGGAGCGCCTCCACAAGTGCTCGTCCTTTCTCGCCAACAACACTGCAACGGCTGACGGGAAGATCGTTTTCGGACAGCTGTTCATGTGGGGAGGATATACCGGCGTTCACTGGAATGTGATCGTCGATGTCGTTCCATCCGAAGGGAACCGGCTGGTCTATCAGACCTTCCCGGGGGGCATCCACTCCGGCGCCGACTTCTATATCAATGGTGCGGGAATCATGCTGGGGGAGACGACCGTTCAGCAGACACCGTATGATCCCGAGGGAACGCCGCAGTCCAATCGCATTCGCAAAGCGGCGCAATATGCCAACTCCGTGGACGACGTCGTGAAGATCATGACGACAAAGAACAATGGCATGTACACGAACGACTGGCTCATCGGTGATGTGAAGAAGAACGAGATCGCCATTTTGTTGCTCGGCACCGCGAAATGGAAACTCTGGCGCAGCAGCAAGAAGGATTGGTACGGCGGCGCGGAGGGATTCTACTGGAGCGTCAACAACGCGAAGGACCTGGAGGTGCGGAAGGAATACGTCGTGAATGCGGACGATCTGCCGTACGATTACCTCTTCCGTCCCGTGAACCGTGATATCGCGTTTTGGAATTTCTATCAGGAGAAGAAAGGGACGATCGACCAAGCGGCGGCATTCCAGATCCTCGGCTCTTCTCCCGTCAATCGTCCGCATGCGTGCGATGGTAAAGTGACGACCTCCGAAATGGCGGAGCAATTGGTGTTCTTTGCCCACTATGGCAAGGTGACGCTTCGGGAGCAAATGATCGGAGAGAACGGGCGCATGCCGGATCTGCCGAATGCGCTTTCCCGTTTCACCCTCGGCTATGCCGTGATGAGTCCGATACACATCTCACAGAAGCTGAAGGAAGCAAAGGCCCGGACGACGCAGCCGATGGCAACGGCGGAGCCGAAGATCAACGTTGCCGCAGTTTCAGAGTTGACGAAGTTCGACAAGAACGCACTCTGGCACGGGACCGTCTATGCGTCGCGCGGTCAGGACAATTGGATCGTCAGCAGTTCGGC
>Ga0105099_10002370_pt1 | contig 11237 bp, 9 predicted proteins | sample PPLLak3cmMay2015_2_FD_79138 | JGI IMG/M metagenome (GOLD analysis project Ga0105099, IMG submission 79138) | Freshwater sediment microbial communities from Prairie Pothole Lake near Jamestown, North Dakota, USA - PPLs Lake P8 Core (1) Depth... | ecosystem: Environmental > Aquatic > Freshwater >...
ACCACAAATACCTATTATGAAACATTTGAACATATGGATTTTGCCGTCTTTAATCGTTCACGCAAATGGCGACCGAATAAAATACTATCACTCTGTAATGTTATTTAAGACGTTAGCTATAATCCGCAAACCGCAGGAGAACACAGTCTGATGAAGACAATAAAGCTTTGTTTTTTTCTCATCATATACAACATTATAATATGCTCTGCTGCATCAGGAAATGTAGTGCTTACAGTCGGGGGTTCTGGACAATACGCCACCGTGCAAGATGCGATCCGGGATGCTGTGCCCCCTAATCAATATGAGATCAGGGTGGCGCAAGGGACATACACGGAGAACATTACAATCAATAATAATATAAATATTGGACTTCAAGGTGGATGGAACTCGGATTTTACATCCCGAAGCGATGTCCCCTCCTTGACCGTTATTGATGGAGGCGGACGTGGGAGTGTGTTTGATATTCAAGCTGGCTCAGGTAATAAAATCATATTTACGATTGAAGGTTTTACGATCCGAAATGGGAAAGCGGAACAGGCGTTCCACGGTGGTGGCATTAACGTTATAGCTTCCGATTCAGGTTCAATGATTACCCTGCTATTAATCCACAACATCATTTCGGGAAATACATCAAGCGATAGAGGCGGTGGGGCTTTAATTTATGCATCCCAATCCGCTTCTGTCAATGTGGGCGTGACAGACAATACTATTTCAGATAACACAACAAACAATGAGGGAGGTGGCCTCCGGATAGGGGCCGGTGGGGGCGGGTCAACTGTGGGAACTCTAACCGGGAATATTATCACAAGGAATTATGTTAAGGAAGATCTTGATGCCGGCGGAATCGGCACTTACGCTGATTCCGGAGGTAAAACCACTCTTTTTTTAAAAAATAATGTCATAACACAAAATGAGGCTGCTCACGGTGGCGGTCTTTTGGGTTATGCACAGGGGACGGATTCGCTAGTTGACATCACATTGATCAACAACATTATCGCAAACAATAGAGCTAGAATGCAGGGTGGGGCTATCAAAACCTGCAATGGAGTGACGCCGCCACCGCCCACTACTTTACCTGGGGGCTCGGTTTACTGGAAGCTCACCAACAATACCATAACAGGGAATACTGCGGGCATAGAAGGTGGTGTTGGAGGGATAACTCTCTACTCTGGATCGTCTGCTGGAGATGGGGGACTAAGTAGTCTTTCTTCAAGAAACGACATTATCTGGGGTAACACTGACCCTCATGGGAATATACAAATTTATGTCGGTGTAGCGCCCGGGAAATCGGGAGTTTCAACGGCAAGTATTTTATATTCGGATGTGGGAGCGACGCAGATCGATGGCGCTGGTATTTATACTTCGGAACATACGATAAACCAAGATCCGAAGTTTGTTGATCATGCAAATTTGGTTTTCTTCTTGCAAGATGATTCACCTGCAATAGATGCCGCTGATCCGAACCAAAATTATAATGACTGTGTTCGACCCCCGGGTAAAGGCACAATGCGAGGGGACATGGGAGCATATGGAGGGCCGAACAATTGCACCATTACCCAAACAGGCTTCAATGCGGCTCTTTACTTCCCCCACGTAGCCACAAGTTTACCTTGGCAAACGGAGATAGCCATCATAAATACCAGCGATCAAACAGTCACCGGCACCTTGAGGGGCTTAAGCAATGGAGGCCAGCTCGTAGATACCAAGGATATTACACTTTATGCCCATGGCCGGATGCAGATCATCGTTGCAGATGAGTTTACAAACCACACAAACATAGGCTATATCATCTTTGACACAAACTCCACTGCGGCCCAGGGCTATACGAAGTTTTACCAAGCAGGTACCTATAGAGCGGCAATTCCTGCGGTTAAAGAGGTGAACACCTCAGACATCTATATCTCACATATAGCCTCAAATGCTGACTGGTGGACCGGGATAAGCCTGGTGAACACAACCACAGCAACTAAACAACTGACCATTACCTTTAACAATGGACAGAGCGTACCCTACACATTCAATGCCAACGAACACAAGGCCTTCACGATCGAGAACCTGTTCAATAACCAACCTCAGCCGGACATTCAGTCAGCAGTGATCACCAATGCAAGCGGCATTATTGGTCTGGAGCTATTCGGCAGTATCGGAGGCGGAAACCAGCTGGATGGAATCCTCCTTACCGACGATACCGCATCGACCATATACTATCCCCACGTGGCCAGCAATGATACCTGGTGGACCGGCATTGTGGCATATAACCCATCAGAGTCGGCATGTACGATAACCGTCACGCCTTACACTGTCCAGGGTGCCCCGCTTTCTCCCACGATCCTTTCCATTTTGGGGAAGGGAAAATATATCGGCTTGGTTTCGGGACTCGGTCTTCCTGACGAGACGGCGTGGTTCAAGATAGACTCCACGCAGCCTCTCACCGGCTTTGAGCTTTTTGCCACCTATGATGGCAAGCAGCTTGCGGCCTATTCAGGAAGCGGCGCTAAGACAGGCGTTTTTGCCAAGATCGAGAAGAATGGCTGGACCGGCATTGCCTTTGTCAACATGGAAGCCAGCACGGCATCCGTTACCTTGACTGCCTATAACGACAATGGAAGTGCGGTGGCCACCCAGGTGCTACCTGTCGGCGTCTATGCCAAGGTGGTCAATCTCGCGGAAAATATTTTCTCGCAGGATATCAGAAGTGCCACCTACATTGCTTACTCATCGGACAGGAATGTTGTGGGTTTTCAACTCAACGGCACCTCAGACGGCATGATGCTTGATGGTCTTCCCGGGCTTGCTGGTACTATCACTCTCCTGCACGATGATTTTAACGGAAGTACTGTAACCGCAAGCAATTGGCACATTCCAACTTGGGTATCGCCGACCGATGGCACTTTCGTCGGTCAAACCCAATTTCGATGCAGCCAAAATGCTGCGCTCCCAGCCGTAAGTACTGGTAACGCGATCATCGCTCTTGACACTAATAATCCGACCGGATCAAGTTTTTATGGAACTGACTTGATATCCAATCAGTCTTTTGCGCTGGGACGAGGCATTACCGTTACGGTACGCGCTAAAATGGATGCTCCCATTCCAGTCGGTATCGTTGGTGGCATATTTTTGTATGCCCCGCCTGCTGGCACCAGCAATACACTCCATGATGAAATTGACTTTGAACTTTTGAGTAATGATCCGAATCATGTATTGACAAACATTTATGGTAATGAACCATTGGGGGCTGGACATCCAGCATCTTATGCTTTTGCCTCGGGTTCTGCCACTGATTATCACATATACCAAATCCAGTGGCTTCCTGGTCAGGTATCGTGGTATGTCGACGGTAATCTAGTCCGAACAGTCACGACCCAGTCACCCATACCCGCGGGTCCTATGTATCTTCACTTTAATGTATGGGTGCCGGGCAGCGATTTTGCTGCGGCATATGATCAAAACTTGCACTGGACAACTTCGCCGAGCGCTAACCAAACTTTTTCAATGAGCGTGGACTGGGTTACCGTCCAGTAGATATCAACTGCATCTACTTGAAGGCAATGGCCCAACGAAGCCCCATTCAGGCTTGTTCATGGCGTCTTATACAGCAAATATGGCGGTGTTTGGGTTTTTATACCGATCCACTTGGGAAAAAAGATGACGGCATGTTCACCATTACGAACGGTATTCCTTGGTTCCCAGTGATACCACCGGTCGTTGAATAGTAGGTGAAGTATTAAATAGGCAGGGCAGTAGGATTTTGGGAATAAAATAAGTTCTACCTGTCTATATTTAATCTTAAAGGGTGGGAAAATGATTGCTTACAGCGGATTATAGTAATTGCCATAAATATGTTCCGTATTCCGGCAATCACTATAGCGACCCGTAGAGAATTATTATCGAAATTCAATCGTGGATAAAATGTGTGTTATGGGTAAATCTGAATGCCTTTGTCCGTGATTTGAATGCTGCCCGCTTTGTAGAGACCGCCGATAGCCTTTTTAAACTCTTTCTTGCTCATCGAAAAAATACGCCTGATCTCATCGGGCGAGCTTTTGTCGTGACAGGGAATAAAGCCCCCCTTCTTTTTAAGGGTCTCCATAATTCCGGCGCCGGAACCGGTTACGGACTGATATCCGGGCCTTTTCAGGGTAAGATCAATTTTTCCGTCTTCACGTATTCTGCTGATGTATCCGGTTAATTTATCCCCGACAAAGACAGGTGTAAAGACTTCGCTCCTGTAAAGCAGACCTGAATACCGGTTGTTGACAACAGCCATGATGCCGATTTTCGTGATCCCGTAAATCAGAAGGTCGACTTTTTCCCCTTCGGACAGATCCTTCGGATTTTTATCGCAGTTATGGGTAATCCGGTTTGTGCCGTAAACCCGGCCGGTCAATTCATCCAGGCACACCTTGATAACATAGCTTTTACCCGTCTTCATCCTGTCCTGCTGCTGGCTTGACGGAACCAGGAGATCTTTTTCAAGACCCCAGTCGAGAAACGCGCCGAAAGAGGCGACATCCTTTACTTTAAGATAGGCAAATTCTCCCACCGCAGCTTTGGGCTCAAGGGTTGTTGCAACCGGCCGATCCTCAGAATCGGTATAAACAAAAACCCTCAGGATATCGCCCGGACGGGTATTCTTGGGCACGTATTTTAAGGGAAGCAAGACTTCATCAGGTTTTTTATTCAGGTAGAGCCCGAAATCAACCATCCTTTCAACCACCAATTCATTGTAACTGCCGATCTTCAACATACCGGAAAACCTCTCTATATCTTATCATTTAGACGATTGTGCCTCTGCCTGATATGCCCTGTAATTATTTTCAGTTAGATAAGTGTAGAGCACCCATCCTTACAAGTCAAGGCCGGCACAGTGATTTCCGGATTGACGTTCAGTAGCCTGACAAGAAAAGCGGTTGATGACTACGGAATTCACCGTCGCGTCATTAAATTGCTTACTCTTCTCCTACCCAGCAAGGGTCAGCCCATTCACCAGGTGAAATGTAATCTAAAGGAGATAGCCGGGGAACTGAATGATAATCCGGAGTTGAAAGCCGAAGGCACCGGTGAAAAGTTAGACGGCAAAGTTCAGGAAAAGATCTGTAAGATCTAGAAGGTTTTGGGGAAGTAGTGAGAGCGGTTTATCATGCGCCGGCGTGTCCTTATGCTCCCGGCTGCGGTTGCATGATACAGAACATCCGGGACTCCGAAAGGCACGAGTCTTCGGAGCAAATGAGTTCAAAAAACAACAGTTTGATGCAGTCTAAAATAAATTCCATATTTGTCGGACAATGTGACTTGCTTTTTAATTTATCATACTTAAGGTACTCTCTAATGGCTATCGAATTGAAGCTCCCCGCAATAATTCCGATGCGGCGGAACTGCGGAGATTAATGCGACCGCTGTTTCGGTTCAACTTTGTTCCAAACAGGTTATATATGAGGTATGGTAAATAAAATAAAGAAAGGGATCATATTCGCTAAAAAATCAATTGCTGGAATTTATCAGCCGATTTGTAAAGAGGCCGTTTGGCCTGAGGTTTTCAATTCCCTGCGAAGAATTCCGGAATCCGGATTATACTTAAATGTAATGAGTTTTAATATTCGGCGCGGGACGGCCAGAGACGGCAAAAATCACTGGATATTTCGTCGTAACCGGATATCCGAACTTCTGAATCATTTTCGCCCGGATGTTTTAGGCCTGCAGGAAGCGTTGGACTTTCAAATATCAGAAATCGGCACCATGCTTCCCGGATACAAGAGGATCGGCAGTGGAAGTTTGGGGGGCAGCAAAGGGTTGTTTAATGCTGTATTTTATGATGCGGAACGCTTCTTCCCCTCTGAGGAGGGTACCTTCTGGTTTTCAGATAAACCCGATATCCCCGGGTCAAAGGGGTGGGGGAACATCCTCCCGCGAACATGTACCTGGGCGCGCCTGATTGAAAAAGAATCAAAGCAGGCTTTTTATTTTTATAATGTTCATCTGGATCATATTTCCCGGCGTTCCCGAAAAAACAGCGTTATTTTAGTAACCAGGTTTATTCATATGCGATCTTCTCCGGACCCTTTTGTACTGACAGGCGATTTTAATGCCAGAGAAAAAAGTACGCCCATACAATATTTGAAAGGTAAAATTCCTTTAAGAATAAGAGCGAAAGGGAGTGTGTTAAACCCTGAACCATTAATGGATACCTTTCGGGTACGATATCCAAGCATACGGAATGTCACTACTTTCCACGGGTTTCGCAGTTATCTTTTCCGGTTTAAATTTGACTATATTTTTGTACCCTCTTATGTCAGGGTTATAGACGCGATAATTATTCAACCGCAATGGAAAAAATGTTATCCCTCTGACCATTTCCCGCTGTTAGCAAATATTGCTTTGTCCGCAGTCTCTGCTACGGAAAATGCTGGCGCTTTTTATTGAAAAAGATATGATCGATAAATAGTGTCCATCCGGAAACCAAGCTTGGGCACAGTTAAGTTTCCAATTCGGAAATAGGCAATTTTGGGCAAGCTCAAGGAAATTAAGGGATTGCGCTTAAGGCATACGCATAGTCTGTCGCACAAGAAATCCCGCGGATTGACACTTTAGATCGCTCAAAAGGGCCATTTCCGGATGGAAACTAAATAGGTGTGATATAAATAAACCGCCTTAGGGTTATCTTACAACCAATTGGAAAATAAATTCGCAAACCACTCCCTGACTCTTGGCAACAAAGGTCTGTTTTTCCACTCATCCCATTGAATCTGCATGGAATCCGCAAGGTCACTGACAAACATCTTCTCCATTTCAACGGCAAACTCGTGACTCAGGATAACCGCATTAACCTCATCATTGTTTAATAAGCTCAAGTAGTCCATGTTTGTTGAGCCGACTGTTGACCATACCTTGTCAACCACCGCTGTTTTAGCGTGCAGCAGGGAAGTGCGATGCTCATATAACTTCACTCCCGATTTCAAAAGCCCGGAATAATGATACCTCTGTGCATATAATGCCAGCTGAGAATCGGTGATCCCGGGGAGGATGATCTTTACGTCAACGCCGCGCCCGACGGCATCAGCAAGGGCTTTTAGTATCTGGTAGTCAGGAATAAAATAGGAATTCGTCATGTGTATCGAATGTTCTGCAAAAGTGATGGCCGATACATACATAATAAAAGGGATCCTGTTTGTTTCTCCCGGAGTGCTGCCTATAACTCGTACCAGGGCGTTACCTTCTTCTTTCAGATCAGGGAAATAGTTCCGTTTGGAAATTACCGGTCCTTTCTGCTTCTGCCAGGTGTCAAGAAAGAGCTTCTGGAATTCAGCCACGGCCGGGCCTTCAATCTGGATGTCTGTGTCACGCCAGTGAATCGGCGCTTTTTCGTTTTTTATCCGCTTGAAAGGAGTACTCGAATAAACCTTGCTGATGTTGATGCCCCCGATAAAGGCGATTTTGCCGTCGGCTATCAAAATCTTGCGGTGGTCCCGGTGTGTCAGTCCCCATTTACTCCCGGATTTCATTGGATTGACCGAATTGAATCCGATCACCTGAATTCCGCCGTCGCTCAGGCGCTGGAAAAAAGAAGCGGGAGTATTCATACTGCCCACGCTGTCATAAATGACATTTACCTGGACACCTTTCATCTGTTTTTGCAGCAACAGATCGGCAAATTTGCGGCCTGTTTCATCATCTTCAATGATATAGCTTTCAAGGTTGATATGGTCTTTTGCATTCTGTATTGCTTTGAACATTGCGGCATAGGCAGCCTGGCCATCGGCGAGCAGAATAACTTTGTTCCCCTTCATTATCGGGTTTTCGGTGACCGATTCTACCACGGCAGTGTGTCGTTCCAGAATGTCCGTCGGGGCCACCGATCTCTTCAGCCGTTCCATGATGGCTTTGCTCTGTTTTGGGGATAACAGCCCTTTGACTGAATCTATTTGGCGCGGTTTCTGTGAAGTCGGCGTCTCATCAATCATTTCAGAGACGTTCGGCAAGGTCGCACATCCATTACTGAGATTCAGGATGGATACGAACAGAAAGAACAAAAAGAAAGGCCTGCTGATTAGCATATTATATTTTTTTCATTTGATAAAAAATTGCTTTCTGACATCAAATATTTAATAAAGTTATATTTATATGTCAATTACATTATCCCATATAATTTTTAATCTGCTCTTACTTTTACCACCACTCATAACGCCAAAGAGGCCGGGAAAACAAGGTCATATATGACCACAGGGTAATATATGACCCTTTTTATATGGCTGTTAATGACAGCTCTGTAAATATTTTTTTAATTAAATATTTATAAATATCAGAATCATGGGTGACGTAATTCCGAGTATTGGAAGCCTGGCACAAAGATTGAACTGATAAAAAGTAGTGAATAAATAAATCGCCCGGAGAAAGTATTCCGGGAACTGCAAAATAAAAGTTACATCAAAGAAAGGAAAAAAGTCCATGAAAATGAAAGTGATATATCGTGTTCCTCTGATGTTAGTGATGGTAGCTATGGTTGCTCTGTTGACGAGTGTGCCTGTGAGCGCGACCGAGATGGATAACCGCATAGAATCATCCGCAAAGCAGTCTTATGTGTTCAAGACCTACCTGAAGGATGATGATATCAAAATCCAGTCCAAAGATGGCGCTGTCACCTTGACTGGGATCGTCTTAGAAGAATCCCGCAAAGGATTGGCCAGGGAGACCGTAGCGGGATTGCCCGGGGTCAAAAGCGTGGACAACAGGCTGGAGGTCAAAGGCGCACCTCCCACCCCAAACTCGGATGCGTGGGTCGGTGAGAAAGTGAAAGCCACTCTCTTGTTCCATCGGAATGTGAACGGCAGCGCAACCAGAGTTCAGGTCAACAATGGAATCGTCACCTTGAACGGAGAAGCATCAAGCAAGGCGCAAAAGCAGCTGACGACCGAATATGCCAGGGATGTCGATGGCGTCAAAACGGTAAAAAATGAGATGACAGTGTTAACTGCCGCCGCAATGAAGCCAGGCCAAACAACGATGGGTGAAAAGATGAATGACGTGAGCGAATCGATGGATGACGCATCCATCACCGGCCAGGTCAAGATGTCGTTATTGTTCCATCGCTCGACCAGTGCCCACAACACCAAAGTCGAGACGAAAGAAGGCGTGGTCACGTTATATGGCAAGGCTGAAAACGCTGCCGAAAAGGTCTTGGTCAGCAAACTCGTCAACGACGTAAACGGTGTGAAGCGCGTAAATAACCGGATGACCATCGCAGGCAAAATGAATTCGCCGGAATTTGCCAGAACATCTGCTGTCGAGCATGCTGAGGATCAGATTAACCAGCTTCAAGGCACGCTAAAGATCACCGGGGCCCAGAAAGAATTATGGAATAACCTTACCCAGGTGATGCGGGAAAATGCGAAAGACATGGATGTCCTTACCAGGGAAAGGGCAGAAAAGACTGAGACCATGGACAGTGTCGAGCGTATGAAATTCCACAGTCAAGTTACCAAAGCCCATTTAGATCAAATGGAGAAGCTCATTCCGCCTTTCGAGGCGTTCTATGCCAGTATGTCGGATGAACAGAAGAATATTACCGATTCAATATTCCGGACAGGGAGATATGGAAAGTCCGGGAGAAAATAAACTGTAATCTTATACAATTAAAGATTGACGCCAAACAGGCGATTGGAATTGATCCAAGAATGGAGTGACTTTATGAAAACACCAGGTACATGGAATTTCAGGCCCATATTCGGCAGGATAATGATGGTGATTGTTTTAACAGCAATGGTCTGCAGTATAGACGTGGCCCCGGCCTTCAGCAAAGATGACCATAGACGTACGGGAAGAGATGACAACGGACGTTACGAGAACAGAGGACGTGGTGACCACGACCGCTATGTGCATGGCAGACGTGTGTATCGGCGTCATGGCAACAGGAGACGAGTTTATGTTTCGCCGCCGGTCATCTACGCGCCGCTTCCACCGCCGATCATCTTTGCGCCGCCTCCTCCACCGGGCATCAGCATCTTCTTTCCGCCCATCTTTTTTCGTCCTTAAGGGGATTGCTTCGGGTCGGCTGCCCAGCGTTCAAGCTGAGTTGATCTGGGCGACTGTCGCAAGTAATGTCACTCATTATGAGTGAACAGACAGCGTGGGAACTATGTAACTCGACAAAATAACAAGTTCTTATCAAAAGAGGAGACGATGAAGAGAATCATTATGTTATTAATGTTTTTAATGATGATGTTTGTATCTATTGGAGGATGCTGGGTAGGATTTGATGTAGATGGCAGAGGGGAATAAGATGTTTCACCATGAAAAAAATATCGGGAGGACACCATTAAGGAATATATGCTGATAAACCGGCAGACGTTTGACGTGGCTTTGGCGGATATCGTGAACAGGTCGACGCCAATGCACGGGGAAAATACGGAACATTATTACAATCAAATAAGAAACTCACACAAGGAGCAATAGAGTATGACTGACTTAAAAACTGTTCGTACTGAATCGATCGTAGTTGGCGGTACCCGCTTTCGGCTCGTAGACCGAATGTGGTATGATGTTGGAAGACGAACCAGATGGCTGTTTATTCTGTTGATAGGCCTGCTGCTTGTCAGTCAGGATCGATACTGAGGCTCTGATCCTCCGTCCGGCCGTGAACGCGCCCCACGGTGTCGCACACTGGACGGTACGTGCGGCCAACAACAGCGGGAGCCTTGGCGAACTATCAGGCGAGGGAACCCCGCCGGCTGAGATCAAAATACCGATGAAGACCCGAAACCTCAATGAGATGGCCGTTGGCGGCGATATCACGATCACAATGGTGGTGAAGGACCGCAAGGACCAGAAGCTTGAATTGGCCACCGGTCCGGTAAAAGTTAATTTCATCCAGACCAGCCAGCGGCTGGCCCAAAAGCAGGATTTCAGGGTCCAGGAAAAATACGCCCTCATCCTCTTTGACTTCGACAGCGACGCCATCTCCGCCCGCAACCAGGAAATAGTCAATGCGATCGTCGCGCGCATAAGGGACTTATCCGAGGCGCCGGCTAATATCGTCGGTCACACAGACAACATCGGCAAGGAGGAATATAATATCAAACTCTCACAGCGCCGAGCACTGTCGGTCTACAAGCTGTTGTCAGTGGCATACAGGGAACCCCCCCAGCAACCATATCCGCTACAGCGGTGTCGGTCCCAATGACCCGTTGTTCGACAATATGACACCGGAAGCCCGGGCCTTAAACCGGACCGTGATCATTACCTTG
>Ga0105099_10002372_pt1 | contig 11234 bp, 20 predicted proteins | sample PPLLak3cmMay2015_2_FD_79138 | JGI IMG/M metagenome (GOLD analysis project Ga0105099, IMG submission 79138) | Freshwater sediment microbial communities from Prairie Pothole Lake near Jamestown, North Dakota, USA - PPLs Lake P8 Core (1) Depth... | ecosystem: Environmental > Aquatic > Freshwater >...
GATTCTGGTTTCCAGCGTAGTAGTCTTTACTTCACCTTAGACGTGTTCCCAACATTGACTGCGAAGGTAACGTTGTCCTTGAGTAGACCTACTATGCAAGCCTTTGCCTTCTTGAGGATAGCAGGAGGGAGCTTACCAAGAACCTCAATGAATCCACTCTTGGTGGTGATGATCTTCTTCTCCTCAACCTGATCGGGATAGACTCTCTTGTAGGTCTCCCGGTCACGGACTACAAAATCGAATGCCTTGGGGAAAGCCCTTTTCATCTCAACCATAACATCAGGCTTGATATCATCACGGAGAACGAGATTAAAGAGTTCCGGGCGACGGTAGAAGTTGGCGGACATCTGTTCCGGTGAGGACATGACTACTAACTCATCATCCTCATCAAAGCATTTGGGGTAGGCATCCCCGAAGAGAGTGGGAAGGGCGACATCCGCATCCACCCCATCCACCTTGCCGACATCCCGTTTGCCCATCTTGGCATTGACGGAGATACGAAGCATCTTTCCTGCATCATACTCATGATTGCCGTAGACTTCAGGGATCATCTGGTTGAGGGCCATATTACCTGCCTCTGCCTCTTCCACACCCATGTCTTTCCAGAACATGGAGGAAGAGAAGTCTGCAAGAATCCTCTTGTCTATATCCAGTTCATCGGTGAGGTCAGCAATCTTTTTGTGAGCTGAGCCTATGGACTTAACGAGAAGTGTTACCACATCAACTTTGTCCTGAAGAACTGCGAGATCCATTGTCTTTGCACGAGCTGCCATATTAAGTACTCCTTGATTGATAAGTAGAAAGGGAGTGGGTAGTATCTCTACCCACTATGATAGGACTCTATAGATGCAATGTATTGATTGCTGATAATATCTTCTCAAATCCTTTGTAATTATTATTCGATCCACCTGAGTAATCTTTCTCATCCCTTGCTGTACGAACAAGAAAGGATTCAGGAAAGTGTCTGTAGTCACTGGTCATCATATAGACCACGTTAGTCTCACTGAACCGAACAAAGCAAGAGCAGTAGTAATGCCCCTTGCTGAAGGTGATCTTTGCCGTAGGGAAGGCTTTCTTTATCGCATCATGGATGCGCTTTGACTGAAGATTAGAGCGGGGGCCGTTAGAACACCCTGATTCTCCATTCATTGGTACAGAGATAGGTACATTCATATAAGTAACTCCTTTTTGATTGGTACAAGGAAAAGTCCTACCACGTTAGGGTAGGACTCTTTATATCTTTAAACTATTGCCCACATTTCTGAATCTATTCCCTTTAAGTTTCTGTAATAGAGGGATGTATTCCCATGGTCATTGATGTGTACCCACTCACCATGAAACCCTTTTGGTGGCTCATTCTCATAAGAGGGAACATCTTCTAATCCACTTCTATCAAGATGGTAATTATAGCCACCTTCAACAGGACCAAACCAAAAGTAGGGAGGAGCTACATCATCCATTGCTTGAATGAGCTTATCAAATACCCGCTGAGCCTCATCGCCCTCGTAGTTGTCTTTGAGCCCTTCCGCTTCCTTGATGACCTCCTTGTACACAAGGAAACTCCGACTCTCTTTCGCCCTGCGCTTAAGTTCCAAGACTATCTCAGGGATCAACTCTTCCATAGTTGTCCCGTTGCATTCTGCTTCAACACTTATACGTTTCATAATTACTCCTTACTCTGGTTTATACTCTATAGGTTTGCAGATGGGTTCCTCATCATACCAATCTGGTCCGAAGGTGAATGCCTCACAAGCTTTTCCTTTTGTACCAAGGTCGCCTTGATTTGGGTAGCAAGGGCTACACCAGGCACACTTCGCTATCCATTTGGACTGAATAATTTGGATGGTATTCTTGTCACCGTTGTAGATGAAGGATACCTCAGCTTCGGGATCTGGTTCATATTTATCTTCTGCGTTCTTCTTGTACCCACAGATGATAGTGCTCTCACCATTATCATCATACTCATCAGGCTCAGCACTAGGGTTCTCTTTCTTCCATTCCTCATAGGCGAGGTCTATTCCTTTATCACAAGCATCTAATAATGTACCGATGCTTACATCACCGAGTTCGATTACTCCTGTTACTGGCATACTAACTCCTTCGTATGTAGGTTCTTCCACCACAGAGGGGACAAACTAATCTATCCCCTCTCTTTATCTTTATCCCTGTACCTGAACATTCTGGGCATACCCTTTTACCTTTCACCCAAAGAAAGAAGTATCTAATTGAGGAGAAAAGGCTAAAGACATGCATCCTTAGTCTACCTATCATAGCAGACCTTTCTGTTTGCGCTCGCTGAGCATTATGTTGTGATCTCTGTGCATACCCGCCTCATTATCGCGGGCTTCCTGCCAGTTCTTTATGACCTTGTTAATGAATGCCCTGGAGAAGATAGGCTTGATACTGGGATCAAGCTTACCAAGCTTACATGCCGCCTCAAACCACGAGGCTCGTTCGATTGCTGGCTTCATTGCCATGCGGCAGAGGTGAGAGTAGTACCCACTGATCTGATAGGGATAGACCCTTTCAAGTCTGGGGTTCCGACGGTTGAACTTGTCACACATCTTTTGACATATGCCATCACCTTTACCCTCATCGTGAGGGAGAAGGTCTTGGTGCTTGTTCATCAGAGCAATGATCTCTGACCGCTCTTCGGGGAGAAGATCCCGTTCCTTGACGGGCTTCTTTGCTACAGCTTGTTTGAGGCGACGGGGTTCACCGTTGGGAGCATTGTTCACCTTAACCTTCTCAGGCTTAGGAGGGAGGACAAGTTCGCCATCCTTGAACTCACGGATAGGAGGCTGAGGGATACGATCTTCGACTACCGAAGCTCTGAGAGGGACTACCGATAGGATATCTGGGGAAGAGGGTTGTCCCGAGGACATCTGAGCCATCTGTCCCTTACCTAAGAGACTCTGGACAACTTTGAAGTCGGGGTTACTCTGAAGACGCTGGAACGCTTCAAGAGCCTTCACCACGTTAGGGTCAGAGAGTAGGGTAAGGGCTGATACGAGGTCACTCATAAGTACTCCTTAATTGAAGAGGTGATTTATCTATATGTCTATAAGATACTATTTAGTAGAGCCTCAATCAAATACGACGTTATCTTTATGGACATTGCATCCATAATAGGTTGCATCGCGCATGACCATGGAATCATCTTTAAAGAACGAGACATCCACATAGTATGCATCTTTGTTTTTATTGTAGTGGACAGGGGCACCTGCGGGTACTTCTACTTGGGCAAGTTTTGGTGGGAAGCAGGAACAACTTCGTGGCCATATGAATGCTTCTTTTGTTTTCAAAGTATTACTCCTTAGAATGTTTTGAGGAAGTCTTCAACAGTTTCTATAGAATGAAGTTCTATCTTTAGATTAGTAATATCATCATCCGTGACAGGATGAGTAAGAGTCATTTCTGGTTGTATCTCTTTAGTCTCTTTAGGCTTTCTACTCTTATTTAGAGTAATCATCCTATCTTTAAATAGGATATGGGCACGAACCACACCCTCAGCCTCTTGTAAGAAGTCTATGAGACGTAAGGAAGCAGGACTACCTGATGGGTATTCTTTGGCTTCGACATAGATAGTACATGGAGTTATACCTATGATTACGTCCTTCATCTTTATCTGACTAAGGAATTGAGAGAACTCGAACGTCCATCTTTCAGCTTCTTCCTGCTCAAGTTGGAAGTTTTGTTCGGTGAAGAACTCCACTTTAACTTTTTCCTTCTTACAATATTGGGCTATCCTCACACCCAATTCTTCTGGAATAATATCACAACATATTATAAACCTATCCTCATTAGGGAACGCAAATATAGATCCATTGTTTTCTCTAAAGTCTCCCAACCCATTAGGGTAATGGACTTGTATGAGACTCATCATATTTATTGCGTGATAGGGATTCATTTTGACTCCTCTCTACTAAGTTTACAGCACTCAGCTGAACAGTATGCATTATTGTGTCTATGTTCTTTACCGCATTTGATACGGATACATTTCTTTAATGGCTTTTGAGGCTTAGGTGGAGGACTGGGTATCTTATCCCAGTCCTCACCGCACAAAGATCTTGCGATCATGAACACCGCAGGCAGATAACTCTCAGGCCAGTAGGGGTTCAAACCCATATCAGCAGGGAAATCCTGCTGCTTTACGGTTCTTCATAGCCGTATCGATGGATAGGTCTCCTCGAAGGAAGTCCTCACGAGTATGTCCTAATGCATTGGCGAAGGATTTCATGTTGAGGTTATACTCAACCTCACCCATAGTCTTTGCCTCTTTCTTTGCCATAGCTATGAGCTTCTTGGCAAAGTTTCCATACTCAGACCATAGCATTGAAGAGACACCATATGAGATAAGGGCTTCCACCTTCATCTCATCACTCAGTTCGGAGTCGTTAAAGCCACAGCACTCAATGGCTTTCATAAGGTTCTCTTCTCCAGCCAAGGATGGAGAGACACTGTGGAGAGTTACCATATACTTACCACCCATCTCTTCGACTCCTCTTTCTCCACAGGCATCAAGGAGGTTTACGAAGTCGATAACGAACCAGTAATCATACTCACCATTGTTGAGCTTGTTACTGATCCACTTACCTCCGTAATCCTGCCAGTTCACATCTCCTGTAAGCCATTTGAAGGTAGTCTTCTTGAGCTTACGAATGTTCTTACCGCCACACTGATTGGTGCCATTGTACTGACACTTTTTACAGGCTCCCAGTCCTTGCATCTGGACTATCCAGCAATCACTGGTGAGCTTTGACTGGTCAATCACTTTGGACTCTGTGATCTTCATCTGACCATTCTCGATGGTTGCTTCTTGATACAACATAACTACTCCTTTGATAAAAGATAAGTACTGTAGTCTATACGCTCAAGTTTTTGTGGGAGTTTCAGCATTTAATACTTGAGCTACTCCCCGGTCTCCTATGTAAGGAGACCACAATGCCTTATACTTGACCTGCTTTCTTTGCGAACGTTAGTGCCCACTGATTACGTGGGTCTTCGTACATGGCGTTCCCTGAACCCTTACCATACTCATATAGTATGCGTTGAATGACCATCATGAAATCATTCTGTATAGTCCTGTGCATCCTGTTGATGAGGAACACAATCGCTGTGATTTGTTCCTCACGGATCTCACTCCGATTAACCGCATTAAATATATTATCAAATAAGGGGGTGAACTTTTCAACAGCTACCCGGATGCGCTCTTTCTTTGCACATTCCTGGCAGATATGGATGTCTTTGAGGATTTCCTTGTCCTGACCTCCATAGAGTTCCTGGACTATTAGACCATCCTCTTTGACCTTATCATCAAACTCTAATAAACACAGTGAGCATTTCATAACTACTCCTTCTCTTTGATTTGTTTAGCGGCTTCCTTTAGGATACATACCTTAGATCCTAAACAGTTATTACCATCTGGATAACTGTTACCCAAAGAATGGGTTAACATATCCCATTCCTGTAAGGGGATATCATTTAAGCGTTCATCAGTGGAAGATTTTATCCGCTCTATGCCTATATAGCGTTCCACCAGTGAACGGATTTCTGGAGTAACGAACTGACCAAAATACTGTCTGTGCGTTACTTGTTTGTCCAGATATTGCTCTCGTGTATACATCCTACTCTCCTTATTATTTGAAGACATCTCTAACAACATTGTATACGACTTTACCTTTTGTATTGAAATCCTCAGCGGCATCACGGACTTGATAGTGTCCGTCCCAGACATAGATATCTTTGTCAGGGGTACCTGTTCGCTTTCTGGTACGCAGGTATTGGCAGTGGTCATCAACGAGGTGACCGTCTTTACACATACGCTTTTTGATTAGATCATATCCCTGATCTATGAGGGCTTTCTTAACGTGATAAAGCAGGGTAGATTCACCTGACCCCCATCCCCCGTCTCTGAACTTGGGATCATTAGGTTCACGGATAACCGTGCAGGCGTTACCCTCGATTATGACTCGCATTCTTTAAACTCCTGATAAAGTTTTGATAGGGTTTCTCTATGTACCATTATCATTCTCTTTAGTGCCTCTTTATATGTGATAGGACGGTCTTGTTCATCCAACCATTCGATTACCTTGAAGCAATCTTTAAACTTGATGTACGAATTATATGGAAGATAGTGAGGACCTATCTCGTGCTCCCAAGATTGAAACTGAAATCCATAGGCCATGCGAGGACTCATTACATATCGATGACCTTTGGGAATACCTAACTCTACCTTTGAAAAGGTATTATCTTTGACGAACTCCACCAATACCATCGGGGGAGTTGAAGGTTTGAACTTCATCAGTCATCTCCTTCAGGGTCAAGGTTAATAGGACTTATTAGCCTAGGGCATAACGTATCTCTTACCTTGTATGAGGTACCTATATAATCCGTTAGGTCACCTATCTCACACATGCCTTTACTATCAACAGCCAAGGTGCAATCTTTGGTATTGATATCGACCTTGCATGAGCCATCTGTATTTCTGTTCTCACAATACTCAGGCATATATCTATCCTTTCGATAAAGAAGAGTCCCGAACATACATCCGGGACTCTCGTATACTATCTCTCTTCCTTACGTGCGGCCTCATGTTCTTCCTCTACCTTGAACTCAAAGGCTTCCCAAGCCCCTTTGACTCCATCACAGGTACCAAGGATGGCTTTACAATCAGAGGCCGCCTCATCCGAGTTTCTCGCTCGGATGAAGTAGTCTACCCCTTCGGACTTGACCACCCAAAGATAATCTGCATTGTCGGGGTCTAACTTCTCAGGCTTCTTGAAGTCTTCCCCTTCCAACTCGTATTCTTTTGGGTCAAAGTCTTCAGGTTCGGTGACCTGAACATTTGAAGCAATCCATTCTTGCTTCCCCTTATATTCTATATACTTCTTATCCCATTCGATACATCCAATCTCAAGGGACTTGGTGAAGTGATTGAATGCTTTCTCATGGCAGAACTGACAATACCCTTCATACTTATCAGCATCCTCATCAAACTCTCCACAGTATGCACATGTGTGCATGTTATAGCACTCGGGGCAGAGGAGATCGTTGCCTACAAATCCGATACCACCATTACCTCGAAGGGACTCAGGATGTCCAGGTTCTTCTGACCAGGGATAGTGCTTTGTTTTGCACATGGTGCATTCGAACCATGCAACCATGTCTTGTTTCAATTCAGCAAGCTTCTCATTGACCGTGCGGAGAAGGGCTTCCATCATGACGGTCTCATACGACTGAAGGCATTTGAAGTCATCTTCCTTGTCGAGGTTGATGATGTGCATGACTTTGGAGTCACGGAAGTCTTCCGAGTTCTCGTGCTCTATATGCCATTGGTACTCCTCCAATGCTTTCTCTTTGGTCTTAAGCCCGGAGTAACCAGAGCTATAGACATCGTGCCAGTCTCCGTTTGCATCCCAGAGACACCAGTTCATTTCGTATATACAACCGTCGTAGCCGCCCCCGCTGTATACCATTAGTACATTCTTTAAGAGTGTTGCTTCGGTAACCATAAGTACTCCTTTTCTATACGTGTGTTAATTGGATTTTGTATTCGTTCTGTTTTTTCTGTAGTATCTTTTCAAAACTTTCTATATAATCTACACACTCCTTTTTCTTTAGTCGTGGGTTCATGTGCTTCTTGAAGCATTCTACACATGTTTCACACTTATTTTCAAGCATTTTTTATTTCCTTTAAGAAGGGTTTGCCTGTGAATAACAGGCATGTTTGTTTATCCGACTTAGGAAGTTTTACTCCGGTAAGCTCTGTGAATATCTCACGGGAGTTTTTATTCCATGTAGCAACTATATCATTATAGTTGCCTGTGGTAATTACATGATGGATGTACCCCGCAGTCTTAAGCGCAGGATAAGGATTGATCCCCCTCTTCTCAAGCATGGAAGTGATACGATTCATAAGAGCACCATTGCAGTTCTCATGATGCTCCTTGAAGACCATGAAATCTAATCCCCAACCCACTTCTGTTCTGCCGGAGTGTTTGACTATGGATCTTTGACAGGACTGGCAAGTGATACTTGTTACGTCCTCAATGAAGTTACCCATATGTTACTCCTTATTTAATCTATAGTTTGTTTGTCCATAGTTACGTTCCCACTTAGAGAAGTAACTTCCTCTTCCTAATCCATCTGATGCAATATAATTTCTCATGTAAGATGAGATACAGCTACCTACATCCCATATTTCAAAGTAGATAGTTTCTGCTTTAGTTTCATTCACTATACGATAGGCTTCCTCCTCATCTGTTCCTACCCATTGAATCTCTTTGTTACGATCTTCATACTCTCCATTTTCACAAAGCACCATATAAATTTGCATATCTTAATCCTTTCCTCACGGGTTGTTGTACCGGAACGCCCCAGGCAGCACGTAGTACTCTTTGCTCCTGGGGACGACTCACTCTTACGCGGTGAGTTGCGGTTTCAGATGCTCAGCTTCCCACTCGGGGAGGGGCTGAACTTTATCCGGTTTAATTATAACACAATTGTTATAATCACCATAATCAAAGATATATGAAGAACCTTTACCCGCCTTTTCCACCTCACGGCGGACACGGGCGGTACCCGCGTCAGTGAGTACCATCTGCATGAATCCCCCACCGGGTTTCACAGCAACATGGAAGCGTTTCACTTCAACCATGCGCTGGACTTCAACCTCAGAGGCATCGGTGATGATGCGCTCTGGTTTATCGCCATACTTCCAATGGGGCTTATTGGAAGGTGTCCCCGTGTTGGTTAGGGCAGGAGTGGTACAACTTGTACCAGGGTCACTCAGGTCTATTGAGCGCCACACTGCTAAACCTCCACGAGTCTTTAGCCACTCGCTGAACTTACCAGCATTCTCTTCAAACACTATTAACTTGTTAGACATATGTGCTCCTTCTATCTCACTGACCAGTCGCATCTGTTTCTCTATCTGTGCTTGTTCCTCATCAGGTAAAGATGTGATAGGAACAGTCTTACCTGGAGCCACAAGGACTTTTATAGGGTAGGGATCTCTCATGCCTCCACCAGTACTTTGACCTTGGTAGGAACCATGACCTCTTGTTCTTCAACCTTGAAGCCCTTGCAGAAGTCTAGGAACTCTTCTTTGCAACGTTCGACCATTGCGTCAAAGGACTCAACCAACTTCACCCGTTCCTGAAGTTCGTACATCCCCCACTCATCTTTGTGGAACTCTTCACCTTGGTCGATGGATTTGCCTGGGTAGGTGAAGGTCTCGAACTTTGCATAGGGCTTAATAAGATTTACCTTATGGCACTTCATACACTCATGACCAACTTCATAGTTGGTATGGATATCACAGAAGGGACATACCGATTTGTATGTGAGGGGCTTCTTGCCCCCATGATACATAACGATGTAGCCACCAGAGCGACCATTGAACCCTGCTTGGAACGAGTAGTCCTGATCTCGTGCCCATTCGTTCATGACCTCCCTGATGGCCTCATAGGGCTCATTCATATTAAGGAGGTCATAGGCACTACTCCTCAGTTCACAAGGCACGAATGTATGCACCTTGACCTCAACGGCATAGCTGGTTGAACGGTTCCATGAATTCATGGTGTTGTAACGGAAGTGACCAGTAAGGAACTCAATCATTGCTTTGCGGCTTCTTTTGTCTACTGACACTGACATAAGTAACTCCTATATAAGGTTAGATGATTCCTGCCAATACGAGGCAGGAAATTACGGTATTCTTACCACAAGAAGGGCAGTACCCTTCCTTCTGATCGGGTTCCATGTCTGTCGTGTATGCACAGCCCTCATTCATACAAATAGAGGGGACTGTTGCATCCAGACCTCGTGCTTCAAGCATCTCCTCAACGCTTAAGTACCCTTCGGTACTTGCTAAAAGATTAAGTAGCAATTTGTTTCTACTCATACATACTCCTTTAATAGGTTTTGAATCTTTACTCCGGGTTGTTGTACCGGATCGCTCACGGCATGAACTGCTTAGCGGCCTTGTTAAAGGGCACCAGCCTGTCATTCATCCGTGAGACGACTCCTTTTATTTTATATCCGTGGAGTCAGGATACTGAGAAGCCTATGCACGCTTCTCTATGATGTAGCGGACAGATACGCCGCTCTTTTCGTAGCAGAGACGCTCATGGTCTGAATAGATACATAACACATTCGTGCTGTGGATCTTTGAATCCTTCAGCATATCGGACAGCTTTTCCTCGGAGAGGTTAGCCACCCGAAGAGCCTCATCCTTGGAAACTGAGCGATCTTTAACCCAATTGGAGGGTTTGGGAGTAAGAGCTGGAGCAGGAGTAGCACCTTGGCTCTCAGCGTAAGCGATCTTCCGGCGAAGGATAGCGCTTTCAAGGCAGGCAATGACCGCCTGCAACTTTTGCATGTGACTGAGCACATACAAGTAACGTCTAAGGTCTTTATCTTCCAGGTCGTAACCACGCTCTTTGAGAGCCTTACGGTCGTTCTGGAGCTTCTCAACTTCCCCCTTCACGCCTAAAGGGAAGGCATTGGACTGTTTGGTCAAGAACCCAGGCACCTCTTGCCCATCTCTCTTGGTGTATCCGCCGTAGAGACCCTTGAAGAAGGTCAGGTCCTTGAAGCTGAACAGGGATGCATCGTCCAGCTTCTCCGTGCCCTGATTGTTCCGTGCGGTATGGAAGAAGTCCCGCATGAAGGATTGCCTTTCGGCATTGCGGTCGGCAACATCAAGGGGGGAAACTGTGGACTCGACAACGGCGGTCTGATTCATAGTGGTGTTCATTGTGAACTCCTCTTTCGATAAGTACGGTTTGGAAACTATGCCCCTATCCCATTTAGGACGGGACGTTTTAGTACAGATTCTAAAGACAATGGCTGTTTATTTGTAGGTGACTACAGCCATACACCCATAAGGTACCTCCTTTCCGTTCACTGGTGACCAGATTGTTCAGGCTGCTACCTCACGCTTTGACATGAGTATATCCAACAGGGGAGTCTTAAGCATGTTCCCAGCGGCATACTTGTCGATATGATAGTATGAGTAATCGCAATCGTGAATAATATTTCCATTGGCTGAGATATAGACCATCTCAGGGCTGACAGTATCCTCATCATAGTCGTTGAAGCTGAAAGATCCTTCACGACTTACACGAGACCCTACCCGATTCAATCGGGCAAGACCTGAGTTTATGATGTTGTCCCTCCGATAATTTTCCTTCCGAGCATCCGGTCGGAAGAATTTTAAAGCCTTGTAGAGC
>Ga0105099_10002374_pt1 | contig 11229 bp, 9 predicted proteins | sample PPLLak3cmMay2015_2_FD_79138 | JGI IMG/M metagenome (GOLD analysis project Ga0105099, IMG submission 79138) | Freshwater sediment microbial communities from Prairie Pothole Lake near Jamestown, North Dakota, USA - PPLs Lake P8 Core (1) Depth... | ecosystem: Environmental > Aquatic > Freshwater >...
GGTCATATCAATTTATCAAGAAGCTAAGAACAATGGTATTCCTATGAGTGAAGCTGCTGTGTTGACTCATGCTTCAGTAAATAGTGGAAAGAATATTCAGCAGGTCATATCAATTTATCAAGAGGCAGTGAACAATGGTATTCCTATGAGTGAAGCTGCTGTGTTGACTCATGCTTCAGTAAATAGTGGAAAGAATATTCAGCAGGTCATATCAATTTATCAAGAGGCTAGGAACAATGGTATTCCAATATCCCAATCCTCCATCCTCACCCATGCTTCCGTTTCTGGCGCCAAAGGCAAATCAGCTGGTGGCATATTCGGTGCTGTTCTGGGAAATTGAGGGTTTTTCTTCGTAAACATTATAAATGTCAATACTAAAGAGGTATCTGAAAATGCCTGATGACATCCTTGCATGGCTTCAGTTCGCCATCGATATTGAGCGTAAAGGTCTGGAATTCTATAGGTACTGTAAAGATAAGATAAAAGACCAGCGTGCTGCCCTGCTTTTCGACAAGCTCATAGTCGACGAAACAAATCATGAGAGAGTGTTGGTATCAGTCTTAGAGAAGAAAGCAGGCGGCGATAAGGATAAGATAAAAGAGAGCATAGAGAAGTTCAATAGACTTAGGATCAGTCATGACATGTTCTCAAGAGAAGCATTGGAACAGATGACAGATAAGAAGACGATGGTCATGGACCTGTTCAACATCGCTGCAGGGATGGAGAAGAAGGGTATAAGTATCTATCTGGATCTTGAAGATCAGACCAAAGACCAGGAACTCAAGGCATTGTTCCATGATCTGGCCAGGCAGGAATTAGGCCACAGGAAGAGCATAGAGGCTTTAGGGCTTCATATGTTCGGCATGGAGCCAGAGGAAGAGCTTACGCCTGAAAAGGTGGAGAAAGAGCTCAAGAGCAGCAGGACAGTATTGAAAGAGATAACTATCGTTGCTAAGGAATGCGCATTCGAGCCTGACACTATAGAGATCGAGAAGGGAGATACGCTTGTCCTTAAGGTAAGCAGCAAAGACTACCCTGCAGGTTTCAAGATGATATCATTCGGTATTGATGAATACGTGAGCCCTAAGAAGGATGTCATAGTAAAGATACATGCAGATACTGCAGGCGAGTTTGATTTTTTCTCTAATGTGCCTTGCAAGAAGGGCAATTCCAAGATGCGGGGCAAGGTCATTGTCAAAGGAGAGAATGAGGAGGAATAGAATGTCAAAAGAGATGATCAAATGGGTGAAGTTCGCTATCGGTCTAGAGGACAAAGGCCTTAATTTCTATAGGGAATGCCTGAAGAAGACGCATCATCCGAGGGCGATGGAGCTTTTCGATTATCTTGTAAGGGTCGAGACCGGTCACAAGAAGGCTCTTGAGAACATACTTGATGCAGTATTGGAAAGAGAAAGCATCAAAGGTATAGTCGATGACATGGTGAAAGTCAATATCGAGGCTCCTATCTTCGATAAGGGGTCTTTAGATAAGATCACAAAGCAGACCACCGAGCTTAGCGCGATGTTCAACAAGGCTTTGGAATTCGAGCAGATAGGCATGAAGTTCTATGGTGAACAGCTGGAGAAGGAGACTGACCCTGATGTGAAGCGTCTTCTTACAAAGCTTAAGGGTGATGAAGTCCTGCATAGGAAGGAGATAGTTGACCTGGGTTATTTTGTATTTGGTGTACCTCCGCCAGATGATATGATTCCTGATTAGAAAGAAATATGTTTATATTATTACCGTATCTGATTCTCCAAGCAGTGCGTAGAAAGCGTCGAACACAGGAGTCTCTGTAGACACAGAAAGGAATTTAGCATTATATGTATCACATACTTTCTTGAGGTTATAGATGTGTTCAAGCAGTTTCTCTGAGTAGTTCTCTATGACTTTGTTGCTTATGAACGTCTTCATCCGGTCGTTCGTCTCTGCATCGGTCAGGATGACTTCGCCCTGTAGGTCAAGTTCGCGTTCAGCAGGGTCGAGTACCTGTATGACCATGACTTCGCTCTTCTTGAACCGATATATCGTGTTCTTGAGCTCTTCTGGGTCGAATAGGAAGTCGGATATGATTATGACCATGGATTTTGTCTTGATCGCTGACTTGTATTTCTCAAGGCTGTCCTTGAACCTGGAGTGTCCTTTCGGGACTATCTTATTCATGCTGTCTACTGTTCCAAGAAGTTTACTGACTCCTTTCTTTGCTTTGTATATCTGCAGGTCATCTGCGAATGTGCTTATCTCGAAGCTCTCGTTGTTGTGTAGAGCCATATAGCAGAATCCTATCCCTATCATCGATGCGTATTCGAATTTCTTGACCTTTGCGCCGAAGTTCATGGAGGCTGAAGCATCTATCACTACGTGGATCCTCATGTTCCTCTCTTCTTCATATCGCCTGACAAAGAAATTCTCTGTCCTGCCATATACTTTCCAGTCTATGGCCCTGAAGTCATCGCCAGGCACGTAGTCCTTGTAATCGTAGAATACTAGGCCGGTACCGAAGTTCTTCGACTGCCTTGAACCTGAATAGTTCGACAATACCCTTTTTTTCAAAACTATGTCGAACCTGTCCAGCTGTTTGAGGAATGATAGGTCTATCATATTGTCTTAACTCCTGGCTTCAATGATGCCGCGCTCGCATTGATGGATAAGGGCCGTTTTCGTTTGCCCGACTGCAATGCAAACAGCTCATTATCATAAAGCTCGCTAGGCGGCATCATTCATCACAATTACACCTTCTCCAACAACTGCGTTATGACATCATCAGTCGTCCTTCCTTCCCTTTCTGCCTTGAAGCTCAGTATTATCCTGTGCCTTAAGACTGGGTAGGCCATCTTCTTGACATCATCAAGTGATACGAATGTCCTTCCGTTGATTATAGCATATGCTTTAGCAGCCAATACCAGACCTATCGATGCTCTTGGTGATGCGCCGTACTCTATGAGGTCCTTGTTGGTCCTCGTCCTATTGACCAAAGATACCACTTTCTTCTTGAGGTCGTCAGATATCGGCACCTGTCTGCAGTACTTCTGTAGGTTAAGTAAAGAGTCTCTTGCCATGAATTTCCTTACAGCAGGCACTTTGTCCTGTGCAGTGTACCTTTCGACTATGTCAAGCTCTTCTTTCTCAGCAGGGTAGTCTACTTTTATCTTCAAGAGGAATCTGTCTGTCTGTGCTTCAGGCAAAGGATATGTTCCTTCCTGGTCTATCGGGTTCTGTGTGGCAAGTACGAAGAATGGCAGTTCTAGAGGGAATGTAGTGTTTCCTGCTGTGACCTGTTTCTCCTGCATCGCCTCTAGTAGTGCGGCTTGTGTCTTTGGCGTCGCCCTGTTTATCTCGTCTGCTAGGACGATGTTAGCAAATATAGGGCCTTGCTGGAACCGGAACTGCTTCTCGCCTTTCTTCTCTTCAAGCACATATGTACCTGTTATGTCTGATGGCATGAGGTCTGGCGTCGACTGGATCCTGGCGAATTTGAGGTCCATTATCTGCGCGAGGGTCTTTACCATGAGTGTCTTTCCTAGTCCAGGGTATGACTCGAGCAGGGCGTTCGCGTCGCACATTATCGCGACCACGATCTGGTCTATGACTTCGTCCTGTCCGACTATGACTTTTGCTATCTCTGTCTTAAGGCTGTCAAACATGCCTTTTATGTTGTGCACTTGTTGCAGGTGCATTGGTGCTGCCATAATATTCAACCTCCTTGGTTCGAATCATGATTTTTTTATGATATCTCCTTGAGTTTCATGTTGTATGCTATCGCGAGCTTCGACTCTTTAGGTAGCTTCTCTTCGCTTGATATGTCTGTGACTGCTGCGACTTCTGAAGGGAATGTCCCTCTTTCGAATTCTTTCTCTTCAGGCGGTTTTATCTCCTGGAAGCCGACTTCGTTCATTGACGGGTTCACTCTTATGTCGAGAGTCTTGTTGCCTAGTTGTGTCAGGCTCGCATCACCGTATATGAGTTCGTCGCTCTCGTTGAATTCGACTGAGTAGAAGTCCATATGGTCCTGTCCTGGTTTTGAGAAGAACTGGTAATATGTATCAGGGTCGAATAGGGATTTTGGTACGTGTATTGCGTTTGCCGATAGGAATATGACTGAGAAGCTCAAGATGCACACCGTAGCGACTTTCAAGAAGAGTTCCTTGTTGTTGAGCAGGGTTCCAGCTGAGACCGTCTTCATCCTCTCTATCAGCTCTTCGAACATCGCAAGGACCATGAAATTTGTCCCATTGAGGTTGTCTTTTGCGGTCCTGAGTATGTCACGGACATTAGGGTTCTTTTCTTCTATCTGGTTGAGCGTAGTCTTCTTCATCCTGTATGTCAGGTCGATAGCGAGGAATGCTATTGTTGTGAATAATGCGAAGTAGAAGCTTATGTCAAGGAGCGTCGTGATGTTGAGCGCGACCATGAAGAATATTATAGAGTCTATGAATGCCTGTAGGAATGAGATCTTGAACACCTCATAATACAGTTCCGCGAATAGTCTTTGTACGCTTACCATTTTCTTGTTCAATATCTAGCTATCCAAGTGCAGCCACTGCCGCCTTGGAGCGTTACTAATGATTTATGTGATGATGAGTTCTCGGAACACTGTATGGGTGCATACATTTGCACGGCTCCGCGAGAGTGGCTGCACAACATCGTATGACTCACTTGCAGTCATCCACAGCGTCTTTCATCGCCTGTGTCAGTCCTGCGTCGTAATCTTCAAGGAAGCTGTCTATGCACACCTCTGTGGCATCTATATGTTTCCTATAGTTGACTATCGATGCTTCTAAAGATGCTTTCTGTGATGTGAGTATCGCGTTCTGCTCCTCAAGATTCCTCTTCTGCTGGAGCTCGTCTTCATAGTCCTGCTTGTACTTGTTCTTGAGTGCACTCTCTTGCTGTAGCGTGACTTTTGTGGTCTGTAGGTCCTTGGTAGTCTCTTCGAGCGTCCCTTTTGTTGTCTGGAGCTCTTCTGATTTTGTCGAGTACAGTTCGTCATATCTCCTTATGTCCTGGGTAGTTGTGTTAAGCGAGCCCATTGTTTTGTTCAGGTTGAACTTGTAGTTCTCTAGGTCGGCCCTGCATTGTGTCAGGTTGACCAGTGTGTCTTCCTGTTTAGAAGTGGTCTTGTCGAATGTCTTCTGGTAGTAGACTGAAGATGCGGCTAACGCTCCTGATACGAATAGTATAAGGATTAGGAGGAATGTGTTCACGTTCTTTTGCATGAATCCCATTCTTTGCACCTCTTTAGTCTATGCCTATTGTATATCTTGTTTACAGGCAGTTTATTTGTTCTTTTGTTTATTAATTTTATCTATTGAGCGTCTATTTGAACCATGTTTCCCTTATCCTTCTTAGGACAATCTCTATTGTAAGGAGGACGAGCGCAGCCACTATGAAAAAGTCCATGAATGATTGTCTTTCCTGTATCACTCGTTTGGATACTGATTTGACGTGGTTGACTATGTCATCTATCTGTTCTGGTTCGAACAGTTTTCCGTTCGTTGTCGATATCAATGTACCTAGTTCCGGGTTGAATCCGATGTACTGGTATTCCCAGTCATAGTTCACTCCATATATAGCACCGAGGACCGACTTGAATCCTATGTCTTTGTTGACATAATATGATCTGTAGGTGTTCTTAGCTATCTTAGAGAACTCTAGGCCTTTGACATTTGGAAATTTCTGGGTCTTTGCTATTATCTCTGCTGTCCTGTCGACCCTTGCGTCAGGTATGTCGACGAAGAAATCATTCTTCCGTTCAGGGTCGGCTATTGCCCAGTTCATTATCCTCGTTATGAGTTTTGAGTTCTTCCTGTCAAGAAGCTCTCCTAGATTGTTTCCTGATGAGAATACGCTGAGTGTAGCGACCCTTCCTACTCCGTGTCTCCATACGACTACTGCTGGCTCTCCTGAATCTGTCGTTATGAGCATTCTAGCGCTCGCCTTTGGCACGACCTGGTTATATCCATATAGGACTGCAGTGAGTTCGAGGTCTTCTGTAATGAAGTGGTATGGGTCTATCGAGAATAGCGAGAATGCTGTGCCGCTCTGTTTCTTCTCAGGCTCTCCGAATAGGATACGTAAGCGGTTTGTCGTGTCTGCTGTGAAATATATGCCTCCTCCGTATACTGTCATCTGCCTGAGGAATTTCTCATCAAGATTTCTTCCAGTGCCTACGACATACATCCTTACTCCGTAATTCTTCATCGCAGTGACTACATCTATGGCATCCTGCCTGACTAGGTCGCTCCATGTGAATCCGTCGGATATGAATATGACGTTCTTGCTCCCTGTCTCTCCCCGCAGCAGGTTGAACGCTCCCTTGAGGCCGGCAGAGAATTCTGTCTGGCCGCCTTTCCCCTGTAGCCTTGCAATCTTGTCGAGTGTCTGTCCTTTGCTGACATATAGTGGTTCGAGTTTTGATACTAGGTATGGCCACTGGTCAAACGCCACGACACCTACCGAGTTCTTTTCGTTTATGTTGTCTATCACATCATATGCCAGTGATTTTGATGTGCTTAGGCCGGTGACTGAGACTCCTGTCTCCGTGAATGAGCCCGATATGTCGATGACGATTACGATGTTGGACTCTCCCTTGAACGGCTTTCCTGCTCCTAGCTGTACAGGGAGTATGGATTCGAACGAGCTGCCTTTGTAACCGCCGTTGTCGAATGAGTTGTATCCTCCGACGACAAAAAGGCCGTTGCCTTCTATGACGAAATCGCTCAAGGCGGATACGTCTTTCAGTTTCTCTATGGGAAGGTCGTTTATTATCACAGCATAGAAGCTCTCGAGGTTCTCTTTTTCTTTAGGGAGATAATCTATCTGTGTTACCTCATAGAGTTCATCAAGTACGGTCCGGAGTGCAGACTGTGCCTGCGTCACAAATAATACTTTAGGCTTCGGGATGACATGTGTCACCTTATAGAACACGTTGTTGTCGGTGAAATGGTCGCTTTGCGCATCAGGCACTATCCTTGCTATCATCTTATGGTACCCGTCGCTGAAGTTCCGTGTGAACGTGAATTCCTCTTTTGTCGTTGTGTCGTCGAATATTATCTCATCATCTACTGCGACAAGGAGCCTGACCCCTTCTCTTTCGTTGCCTTCAGGAGATACGCGCCCTATGACGACTTTATACGAATTCTCGACATCTGCTATGGTCTTTGTCGGGCCTTTTATGCTCACGCTCATGTCGCTCTTGATTGGCTTTATGTTTATCGCGCTTATCGAGCTGTTGAGGCTTGATGCGAAAAGCATGACATCCAAAAGTTGTGTCCCGCCTGTGGCCTGCCCGTCGCTTATTAGGAGTATATTCTTATCTTTCTCAAGGTTGCTTAATACTCCATCGCCGATGTTTGATTCGAGGGGTGCTGAGATATAGCTCATCTTGACAGGGAGCCTCTTTTCAAGCTCTGATTTGAGCGTAGGTATGAATGACGTGTCGAACAGCTGCATAGATGTCGAGTTGTCGACAAGGAGAGTCACTGTCAGGTCGCCAGGGGTCTCTTTCTTGACTTCTCCATATGGTCCTGCGAGAGCTATGAACAGGAGCGAGAACAGCAGAGTGCGTGTGAAGAAGACGAACAGCCTATATCTTCTGCGTGACTTCAGGAATGCCTTGTCAGCGAGGCGTTTCTTGTCTATTGCCACAAAGCTTTTTGATAGGATGAGTATCAGGATGAGTATTGCAGGTATGGCTAATAGCAGGAGCTGCGGCTTGTCGAACGCAAATGTGCCTGTGCTTATGGAGTTCAGTATGTCTGATGCTGATGTGATCATAGGTCACCCCTGAACTTTATCCATAATAGCTCGAGGAATACCAGAACTAATAGGCCGATGACGAAGTAGTGTGTCAGGTCGAAAGGCAGTATCTCTTTCTTTGTGCTGCCTTCATCGAATATCCCTCTCTTCTCTTCACTGGTATCGCCGTTTATGTCAGACTCTTCTTCATTGAGGAGGTTCGCGACAAAGTTCTTCTCATCTGTGCGGTATATGCCTTGTTTGCTTAGTATTATTGTGTCTGATTCTATCGTCCCTGACGGCGTCCTTATCTTTTGGACTGCAAGGAGGTTTAGTAGTTTCCCTGTCTTGAAGTTGAGTTCAGACACTTCCTGTTTCTTGAGGGCTACCTCAAAAATCCTCTTCCAGAATACAGGGTAGTAGATGTCCTGCTTGAAGTCAGAATGGTCATCCATGAAACCTGAATACAATACCATCCCTTTTTCATAGTTCTTGAGGACGAGCATCGACACGTTGTTCGCAGTCGTCGCAAGGACAGTCGAACCAGCGATGGGTACGACATCTAGATATTTCTTGACGCGTCCGAAGTTGATGTCTTCTGTTATGCTGTTCTCATAGGTAGGCATCACGAACTGTTCTTCAGCTATGAGGACTGGCCGTCCCATGTCTGCCCTTTTGACAGGCAGTAATCCTTGGAAGTCTATCCCTGTCAGGTCTGGTTGCGCAACGATTATCAAGGCGGCGCCTTCAGATACGCGTTTCTTTATGCTCTTCATCGTGCCTGGCAGTAGCAGGTCTTCATTTATGTTGGATATTATGATTATCCTGTGGTTTATGTCAGGGACCTTAGGCGGTATCCCTCTTTCTACGTTGACAGTCTCTATCAGGCCCAATGCTGTCGACAGATGTTTTGATAGTGAGTTCGATATTGTCAGCAATGGAGATACGGCAGTTGCTGGAGCTGATAAGTAAAGTTCATTATCGAGCGCGAAATCATCATGTCCCTGGACAGTCTTTATCGAGAACTTCGAAAGTGCTGCAGGCGTAGGGAAAGTGACCACTTCTACAGATCTCGGTCCTATAGTGAGTTCTTTTATGGTGAGGTCCGCGCCTTCGAGGTTGAGGAGGACGGTCTCATTGATCTCGTTGAAGTTCTTTATCTGTACAGATGTGTCTTGCTCGGCGATATCTACATCTATTATGCCTACGTTCCTGGCTTTCCTGCTCTCGGTATCACGTAGGTTTATCATGTTCACAAGTATTCCCTTTGACTCAATTATGTTTTTCGCAGCCATGAAATCCTTCTGCGTGCCTGTCTCTATGAAGTCGGATATGAATATTATCTTGTCTTTCTCTTTCACGTAATTGGCTGCGAATATCATGGAATCGAAGACGTTTGTCGGCGTGTCTCTTGGCTTTATGTATGACAGCTCGTCTCTTGCTTTGGTGGATTCTGCATTGTCTATGACCAGTTCAGGCACTGCGCTCATGAGTATTATCGCGTTGTTGCTGCCAAGGTTCTCTTTTGCCAGTTCGATCGCGCGGTCGAATCTTGTAGTGCCGTCGATGCTTGCCTGTGATGATGCTGAGACGTCGATGACTATGGCTATCTTCTCAGCGAATACGTCTTCTGCGACAGTCATGAATGGTTTGGCGATAGCTATCGCGAAAGCTATGATGATCAGGATCTGGAAGAACAGCAGCGGGTCCCTTATGAGTCTTCGTAGGAAACTTTTCTTGTCTGATTTTGTAGACTCTTTCATGAGGAACATCAGTGCAGGGATGGTCTGGTTCTTTGGTCTGGGCCTTATGAAATAAGCTAGAATTATAGGTATCAGCGCCAACAAGTACCATAGACCATCCTGGTACATGAGATGCTCTTTAGCTACCTCTTTTAGTATCTCAAAAATCGCCATCTTTTAGCAGATTTCAGGGATTACTTGTATTTAAAGGTTATTGGGATTTTCAACCTAAACCTTATTTAAAGCAGTGGCGCCGTGAGTATGCGCAGGCGCTTATGATGTCTGTCTGCTCTGACAAGGGGATGCTCCCTACGGGAAAGTCAGAATCCAAAAAAGAATTATAACGCCGAGCTTCACGCGCCACTGCTAGAGTATTATTAAGCGTCAAAAACTATATATATCACAACAGATTAGGTACCACCAGTAGTATTTCATGATTCAAAGGAGGCAAAAATATGGCAGACAAGGAAGAGAAGAAACCTAAGTATGACCTTGACAAGATTGTCGGGGATCTTGATCCTGATAAGATCAATGAGAAAGTGGAGTTGAGCCACAGGAAGGCAAGGAACAAGTATGCCTTGAAGGATGTACAGGCCAAGGATTACAATTCTTTCATGAAGGAAGTCACGACCTACTTGAAGCATCATAATAAGGAAGTGTTGAAGGCGGATCTTCCAGACCATATCGCTTCTGGAAGGGCCAAGCAGATTCTCGACGCAATATATAAGAAAGAAGGCGGGATGGTAGGAGCTTTCAAGGATGCGAAGAAAGGCAATATGGCGCGGGTCCTTGATAATCTGGCGGGTGCGCTAGAGAATGAAGAGAGGTCTCATTATGTCCAGCACGTGATGAACCAGATAGATCCTCAGGATTTTGATGGGCATGTCGAACTTGTCAAGCAGTACGTAGGCAAGTACGGTCAATTCCTGCCAAAGGACATGAAGAAGAAATCGAATGAGCAGCTCGCTCATGAATATGAATCTCTTATCGACCATCATATAAACGTTGTTGACCAGGCAAAGAGCACGCTCAAGAAATATGATCCTGGTGACAAGAAGGAAGATAAGAAGAAGTGAACAATTTTTTAATCATTTTCTCTTTTTTTATGTTATCTCAGAGCCTATGACTTTTTTGTCGCACTCTTCTCTTTTTGAACTTCTAAGTATTTATAAATGAATCTTGCCTAGTATATAAATGGCAATTCAGATTGCCCATATTATATTATTTATCATGTTGCATGAGGTGCTTCAATAATGGCGAAGAAGGATGAGAAAGTCGACCCGGTAGAAGTTAAGGAAGAGCAAAAAGCAGCAAAAAAACCAGAAGAAGATGAGATGATGAAGAATCTTCCTAAGGATGTGCAGGATAAGCTAAAAGAGATCAAAGTCAAGCTTGACGCATTCCAAAAAGAGGCATTGAAGAAGTTTGAAGAATACATAATGGGTATAGCGCTACTCCCCCCATCAAAGCAAGGTGAGAAAGTAGATCAGGAGAAGATAAATGTCCTGGTTCTTGTCGATGATTCTGATTCGCAGAAGATGACTAAGCAGGAGCTTAAGGAGAAGCTTTCTACGATAATGGCCAAGATGGCCCAGGATGTCGACCCGAGGCTCACGACACAGACAGTGATACTTTCAGAGGTCTGGCAGTCATGCTACGACGCCAAGTTCGACCTTCTGCAGATGTTTGCGATGGCAGCTCCAGTCTATGACACAGGCATGATGTCTGCATTGAAGATCGGTGAGATACA
>Ga0105099_10002375_pt1 | contig 11220 bp, 10 predicted proteins | sample PPLLak3cmMay2015_2_FD_79138 | JGI IMG/M metagenome (GOLD analysis project Ga0105099, IMG submission 79138) | Freshwater sediment microbial communities from Prairie Pothole Lake near Jamestown, North Dakota, USA - PPLs Lake P8 Core (1) Depth... | ecosystem: Environmental > Aquatic > Freshwater >...
AAAGGCTCGACAAGCTGCGGACCTGGCGCAAGGGACGGACATCGGACAGCGGTGTCGATCCCTGGGCTCTGCGCAGCGTGGAAAAGACCGTTCAACAGCTTTGGCCTCTACTGCCGCGCGCTAATCAAAACCGTTCTTCAGAGGCCGACCCTGCCGATCTGATTCCTCGTCTGCTCCTGGCCGCCTTTCCCGACCGGATCGCCCGCCGGCGCGACGACCAAGAAAGTTCTTTTATCTTGGTACAAGGTCGGGCGGTGCGGTTTAAATCCGTCAACCCATTGAGCCAAAGTCCTTTTATTGTCGCCGCTCACATGGACGCGGGCGCCGCAAACCAAGGAATAGTCCATATCGCCGCGGCGCTGACCGCGGATCTGATTCGGGAAGAATGCGGCCGCCGGATCGAGGCTGTCCGGCGGGTGGAATGGGATAAAAAAGAGCACCGAATCGCAGCCGTCCTTGAAGAACGCCTGGGCGCCGTGCTGCTCTCGGCCAAGCCCTTCAGGGCCGCTGATGAGGAGACCTTGCCGATTTTGTACAACTTGATCCGGACGACTCCGGATGTGCTCGCTTTTTCCGAAAAGGTCCGGCAATTTCAGGGCCGTATCAGCCTCATAGCCCGAACCTTCCCGGAAGAATCCTGGCCCGATATTTCCAATGAAACGCTTTTGTCCGCGCCCGAACATTGGCTCGCCCCCTATTTGGGCGGCCTCCGCACTGTCCAAGGATTAGCCGGCCTTGATTTGCTTCCCGCTCTGCAGGCGCAATTAACGTGGAAACAATTGCGCCTGCTCGATGAACGCGCGCCCACGCACCTGACCGTGCCGAGCAACAGCCGCATCGCCCTCGATTATGCTTCGGGAAACCTGCCGGTGCTGGCGGTCAAACTTCAGGAGCTGTTCGGCTTGGCCGATACCCCGCTGATCGCCGGAGACCGCGTGAAAGTACTTTTGCATCTGCTTTCACCGGCCCGCCGGCCGGTCCAGATCACCCAAGACCTTAAAGGGTTCTGGAATACCGGCTACCCCCAGGTCAAAAAGGAACTGAAAGGCCGCTATCCCAAGCACCCCTGGCCCGACGATCCCTGGAACGCCGTTCCGACTAGAAGAACTAAAAAAAGGGGGCATTCTTAAGTTATGGATTCCTGAAAAGCAACTCTTCCCATTTGCGTTTATATATATTATAATACAAATGCAGCTTTGGATTTTTTAAACTTCAAATATCTGCAGGTGGCCATCATATGTCAAATTCCGAAAATGCCAACATCATACCAACGCTCCCTTGTCCCCATTGCGGTACCGCCGATTACAATATGATCGATAATCTATGGATGGAGCTGATTAGCGAATCGAAACTCGATCCGGGCCATGTTATAAAATTTGGCTTCACCGCCCGGGTGTGCGCGGGATGCGGCGCAACGACTTTTTTTTCCAGAAATGCCAAGGGAGGATTCACTGATACAATCCATCGCCGAGGGAATGGTTAAATTTCAGGATATTTTCATGGGAAAAGGAATTCATTTTTATCCAGATCCGGCCGCCCGCTTACGGGCATACTATCCGATTCTGCATATAATCTCTTTTCTATTTTTGCTGATCGGATCGATTTTTTTGACTGTTGTTGTGAAAAAAATTTATAACAATCATGAGAATACCTCGCTTTTAACTGCTGCCTATTTCGGATTCACCTTGCTGGCACTCATTTCTTCAAGTATTTCAATTACAGCCCGGACGGGCGCCCGCTGGAAACACATTTCGCATTATACCGTAGTCCTCCCGATATCCGGCATGTTGATACCAGCGGTTGGGACGATTATTTGCATTTATTGTCTTAGAAAAATATCAAAACCCACACTTCCACAACTGACATTGAGCTATACGGGGAAAAGGGGCGGCACACATCCGCCTCATATGAATCCCAAAATTTATCATCCGGTGCCGCTGCATGGAAGCAGCCTGTCAGGCGTATGCGCTCTTTCACTGATAATACTATCGCATATCCTTTTTATTGCATACAGCATTGTTTTAAGCTTCGGTATCAGGCCTTGAAAATTGAAATCGGCTCTACCGGATAAATGCTTTTTTTAGTTTTAAGACCTTATCTTTTACTTTCAAAGCGGTGACGCGTCACACGGGGGCCTCCGCCCTTGTCGCCGCATTCCAAAAGCTTAAACTATTTACACCGGATCGGTAAAACCTATCCGGGTCCACCGTCAGAGGCGGTGGATTTAGTGAAAGCTAAATTATGAATTTCCCCATTAATATTAAGGAATGATTTATGGCGTCCGACAATGGGAGGCTGAAGAATAAAGAAGGAACGTTTGCTTGCCCGGTTACCGATCTCTTTCTGCGCGCGCCGGCGGGCCGGCTCGACCGGCCGGAAAGGCCGATGAAGACTTTATGACGATTTCCGCAAACGACACAACCATCGCTCCCAAGGATAAGCGTTCTTCCTATTCCCTGGCCGTCATCGTGGTCGGCCTGGCCTTGTTCATCACCAACCTGGACATCAGCATCGTCACCATTCTGATGCCGACCCTGGCAAGACAATTCGGGACCGGCACGGGCGAGATTTCGCGCATCATCCTTTTGTACGTCCTGCCCATGGCAGCCCTGCTTCCGTTTGCGGGAAAACTTTCCGATCTCAAAGGAGCCGAGCGGATCTTCATGATCGGGCTCGGAGCGTTCACGGCCGCCTCGGGCTTGTGCGCCATGGCGCCCAACCTGGTTTGGCTCGATATTGCCCGCTTCCTGCAGGGAGCCGGCGCGGCTCTGCTCGTGGCGAACCAGGCTGCCCTCATTATCCGGTATGTGCCCGAAAAAGACCAAGGAAAGATTTTCGGAATCACTTCCGTGGCTGTCGGCGCTGGTTTTGCCGCCGGAGCGCCTTTGGGCGGATTCCTGGTGCATGCCTTAAGCTGGCATTGGGCGTTTCTGGTGAACCTGCCCATAGGCGTTGCGGCGTTCTTCTTATGCCTCAAACTGTTTCGGGACCGGAGACCGCAACCGGCTGACAACGGCGGAACATTGGACCTGGTGGGAGCCTTGCTGAGTTTCGCAGGATTGACCGCGCTGATCGCCTACCTCAACCTGGGCCGCGAGATCGGCTGGGGCTCGGCCAAAGGCCTTGTGCTTGTTTTTGGCGCGTTGATTTGCGGCGTATTCTTTATCCGCAGGGAACTCCGCATCGCGCATCCCCTGGTCGATCTCAGCTATGCCCGGGATAGGCGTCTGACCGTCAGCTTGGCGGTCGCTTTCCTGTCCGTGACGGTATTCGACGGCTTTTGCTTCCTGTTCCCGTTCTTTTTTGAAAAAGTAAAGGAAATGACGCCCGACCGGGTCGGATTGCTGCTCCTGGTCAGTTCCGCCCCTTCTTTTGGCTTGAGTCCCCTGGCCGGCTGGCTATCGGACCGCTGGAGAGCCGACCGGGTGACCAGCATCGGGACACTGCTCCTCCTGGCCGCGCTCATACTCTTCACCCGGTTCGACCGCGGGAGTGCTTATCTTTTCCAGGCCGCGGCCTTGATCGTCTTCGGCGCGTCCTTAGCCTTCATCATGACCCCCAACATCACCCTGGTCATGAGCCGCGCCAGACCGGGGCAGGAAAGCATGGTCTCCGCCCTTTCCGCGGTTACGGTTTATTTGGCCACGATCATCGGGATCAGCTTGTTCGAAAATGTTTTTTCCTGGGGCTCCGGATCGGTCACGGATATGTCCCGCCCGGAAAATCCTGGCGTCGCGACCCAAAACGGATTCCGCTACGCGGTCTTTACGGGAATCGCCCTAACCCTCCTGGCGGTCCTGGCATCCCGATTCGCCTGGAAAAAGAAACAGGGCAATGGGGATAGGGATTAATTGAGTCAAGATGATCGAAAGGCATGGCGAAACGGTGGTTTCAGAAATCCGAAGGCTCTGAGCAATTTGAAACATAATCCCAGCGGCTTTTTAAGTTATAGTTTGACGGTCCCCAATCAATCACTTGTCCAGGGAAGACTCGCGTCCCTGTCTCTAATGAGCCGCCTTGAGGATGCGGATGACCTCTTCGAGCTTTTTAATGGTTTCCTTGGAACCCCTATCCATGGATATTTTTAATTGAGCTTCTGCTGTGCCCAAGGGGGTCAAGCCCCACTTGTCTTTTTCATTGATGTCCGCGCCTCTTTCGAGGAGTAGTTTGACGACATCCACATGACCGGCCATGGCCGCACACCCCAAGGCCGTTTCACCGACGTCGCCCGTGGCCTTGATATCCGCGCCCTTGTCGAGCAGCAACCGGACCATATCGGTTTTGCCTTCTTCCGACGCCCGGATCAAGGACGTCCAGCCCATGACGTACTTTACTTCCAGGTCCGCGCCCTGCTCGATCAGGGCGCGAAGGCGGTTTATATCGTTCATCAAAAGCGCATCCTTCATTTCGTCCATCAGTTGACCCGTAAAAGAAGTTTTCGCGCCCGCTGCCTTGAGCAGGCGGACGATTTCAGCCGAACCGCCTTTCTCCGCAAAACCGAGCGCCGTCAAGCCGGTTGGATTGTCCTTCGCGTTCAAGTCCGGAGCCTTGGCAAGCAGGAACCGCACCGATTCCGCGTCTCCGCTCTTGGCCGCATACATCAGCGCCGTATCCCCATCCTTATCTCGGCTGTTCACGTCCGCGCCCCTTTCAACCAGGAGCTTGACAACGGCCGATCGCCCAAAAAGTGCCGCATACATTAAAAGTGTGTGGCCGTTCTCGTCTTTGGCGTTGACCGGCGCACCCTTGTCCAAATAGACGCGCACCGCATCCGCTCGGCCGGCCATGGCCGCGCCGAAAATCGTTTCTTCCGCATAACCCGCCGCCGCGCTTAAAACGAGCAGCAAATACAGCGACCAAATAAAAATGATTTTATTTACGGTTCTTTTCATTCTATCCTTGCTTCCGCGAATGGATGGAGCCGCCTTGCTCTCTGTATTTCCTTTACATGATATTTTAAGGACTTTTATATTGGAACCTTGGCGACCTGGCGTCACTGGAGTAATTTCAAAGTCTTTTGAAATTACGTCCTTAACGCGATAATTTCCGAATTTTCAGCAAGACATCGTTCAGTGCAGCGGATGAATCAACCAAATGACGGACACTATTTTCTCGACTGCTTTAAACTCGGGATCACTGGTTACAATCTGGCCGTTAAAGCGCCGGGCAGTGGCGACACAAAATGCATCGGCATAAGCGATCGGATATTCCGCTTTGATTTCAGCCGCCTCCTGAACCAGTTCGTCGTCCACCGCAAGGATTTCAATAGGAAGCTGATCAAGCAACGCCAGGGCTTCCTGAGTGCGCGACCGGCCTACCCGCCTTTTGAGGATATAATAAAACTCGCCCCAATTTATGCGACTGAGCAATGCTTTTTCACCGGCAGCCGACAGTTCACTCAGAATACTTTCAACTTTTTCCCAGCCCGGCTCCTTATGAAAAAAACATAACAAAGCAAAACTGTCAAGCACCACGGGTTTTTTCATGTTCCTGCTCTTTACGGTGTTCTTCGTCCAGGTCGGCGGTCAATGAGAAATCTCCCTGAAGAAAGCCGCAAGCGGTTTTGATAGGGTCATCCGGAGCCGGCTTGATAATGATACCATCAGGTCCTTCAAATAATTGAACCTTTCCACCAGCACGGACGCGATACTTATCCCGCACTCTCTTAGGTATCAAAATTTGACCTTTTTGAGAAATTTGAACTATTGGCATATAATGTTTCCTTTTTTATAATGGTATAACTTTACTATTTAGTTGTCAATTTTTTTCTGAGTTTGAATTAGAAATATTGGTTTAACTTTAGATTGATACTTTAAAATTTTCCTTAATTTTCAAATAGATGAACCATTATCGTCGACGGTGTTGACCGGAACAGCCATATCCCGTGCAGCCCCGTTAAAGATGATAAGAATATTACAACGCCCTGCTGGGTCTCGATACCGATGACCTTCCGAATGCCGCTGGCGAGTTGCCACTCAAATGCCTCGCGCGAATCACGCCCCTTGGGTTGGATATGTAATCCTACCGCCTGCCACAACGCCACAATGCGAGGGTAATCATGAGCCGGGTGGTTTCAATTTTACGCTTCAGTGTTTCGAACTTTCTCTCGTACTAACTGATCAAAAAATTTGCCAACATAGCCAGGACCATCCCTCATCCCATTGAAATAATTAGCCACTTAGTCAGGCTCGTTCCCATTTCGGTGATTTTTTAAATATTATTATTTACGGTAAATACTGCCCATAGCAAGATTCAACCGAACTCATATATTTATCTTCTAAGCTAAAATATTCTTCATCCAAAAAATCACAGCCATCTCCATCCCAGCAATAATACACAAGTTTACCTTCATACAAATGTGAACCCTTAAAGTATGTCTTAAATTCTTGAGGAAAATTGGCAATTACTTCCTCAACGCATTTTAAATATGAAGCATTTCTCTTTTCGATATAATTCATCTCGGAAAATGAAAATTTTGGATTTGGCTTATACCATGTTTTTTTTAAGAAATAATTTTGGTATTTTGGATCTTTAAAAACATAACCTTTGCGGGCATAAATTTCATTCCTGATGAATGCCACCTCATTTAGGGCATATTCAGGAGATTTAATAGCCTTAGTCGAATTATTTGGGTCATCCTCTCTATTTGCGTCAATATAATAATGAAAATACTGTTTATCAAGCTTGTATTCGACGTTTTCAACCATACGACCTGTAAAAAAATGTTTTGGCAAGATGTCAGGTTCTTCTACAACTAAGATTATGTTAGCACTGATCTGCGTGCCCATAGAGACGTTATAATCTTTAAAATTCCACGCCAGTTGATTTGCCTCGTATTTACAACCTGAAGGGTATATATCAAGATAATGAAAAGGGATTTTTATCGGATATATTATTTTAATGGTCATATATAATTATGAAAAATTTAAGCTTACAAGACTTCATGGTACTTAGTCTCCGTTTTTTTAGACATAAATTTTCGCGTCAGTCATCAGCCGACGCAAAAGACATTGTGTGAGTCCGGCAAAAATGAAGACATGCTTGATTATCGCGACAAATCAAGTTCATGTTTACCCTCCATCTCTGAAGCAAAACTTTGGAAGCTTTGATTATCTGGCCTTGAAAATTGGAATTTGCCCTCCAAAAAAATACTTTTTCCAATTTTCAAGGGATGACACCCCATCTTCTTTTACTTCCGATGCTTGGAATCATCGGCCGGCAGCGGGGCCGCCGAAGCAGCCGTTTGCTCCGTCAGGGTGGAACCGTCCGCGGGAGCAGATGCCGCCGGTTGGGCTGAAGCCGGACGGGGCGCATCGGGCAGGACCGCTTGAAAGGCTTCCCCGTAAATCTGCCACACGGTCACAAACAGGGCCGCGACAATCGGTCCGATGATGAACCCGAGCGGACCGAATAAGCTGAGACCGCCCAGGGTGCTGAAAAGGACAAGCATATCGTGCATTTTGGTGTCCTTGCCCACCAGTCGGGGGCGCAACAAATTGTCGAGCATGCTTACCACCAGGCCGCAGAAGAGAAGCAACCCGATGGCTTTAAAATAGCTCCCGTTGACGGCTAAAATAACGACCGCCGGGAACCAGACGAGTCCGGCGCCGAAAGGGGGGATGATCGACAGCACCGCCATGATCGTCCCCCAAAAAACGGCGGCTTCGATGCCGACCACGGCAAAGGCCAGACCGGCCAGTCCGCCCTGCATGACGCCGATGACGGCGGTCCCTTTCAGCGTCGCGCGAGTGACCGAGGTGAAGCGTTCCAGCAGGCGATTTTTGTTACTTTCATCTAGGGGTAGATAATGCAGAATCTGATCGAGAAGCTTTTGACCGTCGATCATGAAAAAATAGCTCGCATAAAGGAATATTAAAAACAAAAAGAGGAAATTGAAGGTGCCGAGGGCGCCGGCCGACAAGCTGTTGACCAAAAACATGCTGATGCGGCTGGTCAAGTCGCCGGCTTTGCTCAGGATTTGTTCCTGATAAGGAGCCATTTTTTCATAATAAGGGATTTTAATCAGGTATTGGGAAAAGGGCGATGGTTGCGCGATCTGTTGCTGCACCCAGGGGGTGACCGATTTCCCGACTTTGATGGCTTGGGAGGTGATCACGCCCACCAAGCCGGCCAGCGGCGCAAGAACAATCCCCAAAAAGAGCGCCAAAACGATCAAAGAAGCCAGGCGGCGGCGGTTGCCGATCGATCGCGTAATTTTCCGGTAGACCGGCTGAACGAGCGCTGAAAAAATACCGGCGGCCAGGAGCGCCATTAAAAAATTACGGATCATTACGAGGAAAAGGGTTGAGATAAGCAGAGCCAGTACAACCAATATAACATTGTTTACGGTCCGACGTTGCATAACGCTTCCTTTTGATTTTTAATTGTTATTCTATCGAATATAAAGCAACCCATAGAGGAGGTCAATCAAAAAAGGGACAGGCAAATTATGCAATGAAATAAAGCCAAATTGAGTCAAAATGATCGAAAAACATGATCTTTTTTCAAAAATCTATTTGATCGGCACGCAGGTGCAGACCTGATTGCAACTGCAATAAGACCGGCCGCCGGGCGTAGTCGTCCGCGGACCGCTTCCTGTTCCGGAACCGGCGGGCGCAACCGGGGGCACATAAGTGCCGGCCACGCAGTGGCAAGCACAAACCGCATCCGGCGGCAATGCCGTAGCGCAAGGTTGCGTCACCCGGGTTGTGCGGCCGGCCGCTGTTTTTTTCAGGAATTGATTCATTTTTTTATCGGGCGGCACCGCCGCCGGGTCGAACAGGCAGGCCGTCCATTCCCGTCCCGGCGCATCAAAGAGACGTACGGTTCCGTCGTTTCCGCCCGCGGCGATCCATTGCCCATCCGGGCTGATTGTCACCGTGCCCGGGACCGAGATCAATTCCTTGTCCTTAATCATATCTTTTACCATATGGGGCAGGAAGAAATCGTCACGCTTCGCGGCTAATTCATTCAGCTTTTCCATAGGGATTTCCAGGATCCGCCAGGTCTTTTGGCCCGTCCGGTAAACGATCTTGCCGTTCGCCGACCAAAACAGCTCCCGGATCGCATCTGCACGGTCGGTCAGCTCCAGCAAAGGAAAGGGACTTGGAAGCAACCAGAAAACGATTTTTTTGTTTTCCGAACCGATTGCCAGGAACCGGCCGTCCGGGGAAAAGGTCAAAGAAAGAGGATTGCCCGTGCTGAAAATCACGGGTTTTGGGGAACGGATCTGCCAAGACTCCACCGAATATCCTGTTCCGAAAAACAAGATCGCTTCGCCCGGCTTAAAGGCGCAGGGGAACGACTTGGCCGAGTAATCGATGGTTTTATTGAGTTCCGCGCCCGAAAGGACGGACCAGATCCGGATGGTATGGTCTCCCGATCCCGAAGCCAACAAGCCGCTGTCCGCGCTGAAAGCCAAAGAAACAATTTTATCCGTATGCCCCGATAGTGCCTTCAGAAGCCGGCCTTCCGGAAAGGACCATAGCGTCAGGGAGCCGTCTTCGCAACCGGCTGCCAGCAGAGCACCGTCGCGACTGAACGCCAGGCAGGTGACGGCCGCGCTTTGGGGCAACAGGGTCTTGCTCCATTGTGCTTCCGGCAGGGACCATATTTTGATGTTCTTGTCCGTTCCTCCGGAAACGAGCCAAGTTCCGTCGGGGCTGAAGACCAGCGCCGGTACTTCGTACAAATGGGCTTTGACGCTCTTGTCGCAGGAAGAAGGAGCGGGTTCCTCTGCTTGGGAAGCGCCGCCTTGGGCCAGGCCGCCGAGCAGGGCCAGGCCCACGGCCGTGGTCGTCAAAAAACCCCGCCGGCCCATGTTCCATTCCCAGTCCAATTCGTCGATTTGATGAATCCGCGGCTCCTCGGCGCTCCCGTCCGATAAGATTTTCTGCAACAGGAACTCGGGTTTCTTGAATTTAGACATCGCTCTTCTCCTCTGTGTTTTTATCCCTGACCCAAAACAGACCGCCGTTGGACTTGATTTTTTCCAAAAGAAGAAATTTGGTCAGTTCTTGATTGATGAAACACCTTTCCGTGGGTTGAAACCGGTCCACCTGCCCGGCCCGGCTGGCTTTTATAGCGCAATCCCCGGCGCAGTGCCATTTGCAGAAGCAGGCTTCGCAATACGGTATCTCATCGACGGTGCGGGCCATGTGCTTCCCGATCTTGTCGTGATCGAGCCGGAACCCCCCTTGACCGTCGTAGACTCCCACCCGGAATGGCGCACTGAGCGGGTGATCCCGGCCGTAGGTCTCGAAACAAGTCGTCACCTCGCCTTGCGGCGTCACCACCAAGGCGCGGCAGGCAGCCAGGCAAAAGCGCCGGGTCAGAATGTCGGGCCGCGCCCCGGAATAAAAAAGCTCGATGCCGCTCTGCTGAGCGACTCCGTATGCCGTCATGAACTGCCGGAGAAAAACGTCCGGTTGCGCAGCCCCAATGGAATGCTCCCGGGCCCTGCCTTGCGCAAAAACCGGTTCCACCTGGATTTTCCGGGGATGAAAGCGGTTGCAGATGAAGCGGATGTTCTCCGCCAGGGACGCGGCCGATTCGGGGGTGATTGTCATGCGAATGCCGTACGCTAGGCCGGAATTGTCCAAAGCCGTCAGCGTTTGCGCCACCCGGTCAAAGGAGGCCCGGCCGTTCCGGGCCGGCCTCTGCCGGTTTTGCACTTCGGGCGGACCGTCAAAAGAAAGACTGAGTTCGTTCATCTGCTCCAGCATGTACGTCCGGCAGGCTTTGCCCCAAAAACCGTTGAAAGATCCGGTCACGGTCAGTCCGATATTCTCTTGGCTGGTCCGGCGCCGGGCATAAGCGATTGTTCGCTTCAGAATTTTTAAATTGAGCGTAGGCTCCCCGCCGCCGTGAAAACCGAGCGTAAAACACAGCGCGCCGTTCGCAACGCAATCCCCGATGACTTGATCCACGGCCGCCCGCGCTATTTCCCAGGGCATTTCCTGGGGCGCGAAATCGCCCGCTGAAGCATAACAATAGATGCAGCGCAGATTGCAGCGGTTGGTCAGGAACAGGACAGCCGCCTCATGACGCCATTGGCGTTGCTTGTATTCGTCTTCAGGTAGGCAGGCCGGGGTGAAAAAACCAAGCCGTTCCAGGACGGCAAGCGGCCGGCCGGCGTCCCCGCTTTCCGGAAGCGGCGCCTGTTCCCGGCAATGCCGCTCGATCAAGTTCGCCAGGGCAATATTGGCGATAAAAGCGATT
>Ga0105099_10002377_pt1 | contig 11217 bp, 8 predicted proteins | sample PPLLak3cmMay2015_2_FD_79138 | JGI IMG/M metagenome (GOLD analysis project Ga0105099, IMG submission 79138) | Freshwater sediment microbial communities from Prairie Pothole Lake near Jamestown, North Dakota, USA - PPLs Lake P8 Core (1) Depth... | ecosystem: Environmental > Aquatic > Freshwater >...
ATGCCTTCGCCGGAACAATACCAACCGGTTCAGGCCAGTCTTTCCACGCACTCCAAGAAGATCGACACCTTCGTCGTAGTTCTGGACACCGCATCTTCGATGGAGAAAACCTATCGAAACCGCCGTGAGGCCGAGCGCGCCTTTGAAATCGTCTCCCGGATGAATCAGATGATACCGCCGCTCGACTATCAGGCGGAATTGGTGGCTTTTTCTTCGGGCAGCTGCCTGAGTTGCGAGGACGCCGAGGTGCTCTACGGGCCGGCACCTTACGACCGCAACGAATTCGAAGCCGCATTAATGCGGTACGATGCGGCGGAGAGAACCAGCCGCGCCCCCAACTGGGGCGACGGCACGCAAGCCAGCCGCTTGATCCTGCAGGGCCGTCCCGGCCGGGTCGCCTTTATCGCCGTCAGCGACACCGAGAACATCTTGCATGGCCGAGCCTTCAAGACCGTGCAGAAACTGAAGGCAGCCCTCGGTCCCGGACTTTGCATCTACCCCATTCTTGTGGACCGGGATTGCGGTGGCCGCGAGGTGACGGAGCAGATCGTCAAGGTCGGGGGCTGCGGGTTTGCGGTCCATGTCGATGACATAGCGGCACCGGATGCCATGACTCGTTACGTGCGCGAGGTTTTCCTGGCGCCCGCCGCGTTGCCGGTTCCTGCTGCTCCGGCATCCGCAGCAGCGGATGCCGACGGCGACGGGGTGCCCGACCGCCGGGACAGATGCCCGAACACGCCCCGGGGCGTGCGAGTCAACCCTGACGGCTGCTGGGAGCTGCGCGGAGTGTACTTCGACAGCGACCAAGCGCTGATCAAGGATACCCAGGTTCCGGATGAAGCCGTTGCCATCTTGAAGGCTGACGCGAAGCTGGCCGGCGAGGTGCACGGACACGCCGACAGCACGGCTTCGGCCGAGTACAACCAGACGCTTTCGGAAGCCCGAGCCAAGGCCGTCCGCGACTATCTAATCCGGCAGGGCATTTCACCTGAGCGGGTGCGGGCCAGGGGGTTCGGCGAGAGCCAGCCGGCGGCTTCCAACGAAACCGCAGAGGGGCGCGCGCGAAACCGCCGCGTGGAGCTGCACCCGGACATGCGCTAGCATAACCAGGGGCTCGCCCCGGGCTATGGCCTAAACCAACCCGGTCGGGTGGCGCCGCTGAAGACTGGCGCCCACGAAGGCCATGGCTTGAAAAGGGGGAGGTTGCGATGGAAATTGAACGGGTGCTGGTGGTCGGATCCGGTTTGATGGGCAGCGGAATCGCCCAGGTGTGCGCTCAATCGGGTGTGCCGGTCATCCTGCATGATGTGTCCGAACAGGCGCTGGCGCGGGCGGTAAAAAGCATCGATTGGTCCGTCGGCAAGTTCGTCGAAAAGGGTCAGTTGAAGGAAAGCAGGGAGGCCATCCTCCAGCGGATAACGACCGTCGATCGCCTGCCCGACCCATTGGATGCGGATCTGGCCATCGAAGCCGTTTTCGAGGATCTCAAGCTAAAGCAGGAAATTTTCAAGCGGCTGGACGGGACCTGCGGCCCGGACACCCTGATCGCCAGCAACACCTCGGCGATCCCCATCACGGAGCTCGCCGCGGTCACGCAGCGGCCGGAGAAGGTTCTCGGCCTGCATTTTTTCAGCCCGGTTCCGATGATGCAGGCCGTGGAGGTCATCAAGGGCATCGGCACCAGCGATGAGACGGCCGCCGCCGGAAGAGAATTCGTGGTCAAGATCGGCAAAGAGCCCATCATGGTCCGCCGGGACGTCGCCGGCTTCGTCATCAACCGCATCAACTTTCCCTCGACGATCGAGGCCATGCGGCTGGTCGAAGAAGGAGTCGCCACGGTCGAGGACATCGACAAGGGCTTGCGCCTGGCCTCGGGCCGCAAGATGGGCATCTTCGAAACCGGCGATATGGTGGGTCTGGACGTCACCTACGGAGCGCTCATGGCGATATACCGGGAGACCGGCGACCCGCGCTTCTACCCGCCGCTGCTGTTGCGCCGCAAGGTGCGGGCCGGCCAGCTGGGCCGCAAGACCGGCAAGGGCTGGTATGAGTACGACGAGAAGGGCAACCGGAAGCCCAGCGCTGATTGAGCGGTCAGAACTTGCCGAGGATCTCTCTGGAGATGACGATTTTTTCGACTTCCTTGGTCCCTTCGTAGATCTCCAGCACTTTGGCCGCGCGGTAGAACCGCTCGATGTCATAGTCGTTGAAGTACCCGTAGCCGCCGTGCAGCTGCAGGGCCTCGTCCACCACCTCGACGGCCACGTGGCAGGCGAAGAGCTTGGCCATGGCGGTCAGTTTGGTGTCGGGCTTGCCCTGGTCGAGCAGCCAGGCGGACTTGTAGACCGAGGTGCGCGCCATTTCGATCTGGGTCGCCATCTCGGCGATCTTGAACTGGGTGGCTTGAAAGGCGGCCAGGGGCTGGCCGAACTGTTTGCGGCCCTTCACGTGCTTGACCGCCAGGTCGAGCGCGCCCTGGGAGATGCCCACCCCGTGGGCGGCCACGTAAGACCGGGAGTGGTCGAAGAACTTCATGAGCTGGATAAACCCGTTGCCTTCCGCGCCGAGCAGGTTCTCCCGCGGCACCCGCACGTTGTTGAAGTAGACGGCCGAGGTGTCGGAGGCGCGCAAGCCCATCTTGCCGTGCATGGGGTCGGCCTTGTAGCCCGGCCGGTCGGTTTCGATGATCAGGATGCTGTGGCGGCCGGTCTTCTTCTGCACCTCGGGGCGGGTGAGGCAGTAGACCAGAAGAAAGGTTCCCACCGTGCCGTTTCCGATCATGATCTTGGAACCGTTGACGACATATTGGTCCCCGTCGCTGACGGCCGTGGTGGCGGCCGCAGACGTGTCGCTGCCGGCGTCCGGCTCGGTGATGGCGAAGCCCATGATCCCCTCGCCCTCAAACAGCGGCGGCAGCCATTTCTTCTTCTGCGCCTCGGTTCCGAACAGGAGCAGCTCCTCCGCCCCGAACGTCAGCGAGCACAGCTGCTGGCCGATGCCGGGGTCGACCTTCCAGAATTCCTCCAGCACCAGGGCCTGTTCGAGAAACCCGAGACCTGGTCCGCCGTAGGCCTCGGGGACGAAAAGCCCGATCAACCCGAGCTTACGCGCCTTCCGAATGGTGTCGAAAGGCACCTTTTCGTTGACGTCGCACTCCAGCGCCACCTTGGGAAATTCGCCGCGAGCGAACTCCCGGGCGGCCTTCTGGATCTCCTTCTGTTCGCGGGTAAGATCGAAATTCATCCGATGGTTCCTCTCTCTATGTCAGGGGGGAGTCGGTAGAAAAATCCGAAATTCGAAACACGAAATCCGAAACAAATTCGAAATTCGAATGATCGAAACAGGATTGTCACTGGCTCTTTTGTAATATCGCGCCGAAGATATTCATCAGCTCGGTTGATTCGGCAATAAGAAAAACCTGTTCCTTTTCAAGCTCGGCAACTCGGCAGTGCTTTGACGAACCTCCTGACTCTCCTTGCAAATTCCAAGGTTCGATCTTCGAGGTCATATTGTTTCGGATTTGATATTTGGGTCATTCGGGTTTGTTTCGTATTTCGAATTTCGTGCTTCGGATTTCTCTTCAGAGCGGTATATTCCCATGCCGCTTGGCCGGCGCCGGTCTTTCCTTGTTGCGGAGCATCCGTAGCGCTTTGATAAGCTGGGGCCGGGTGTCGCGCGGCCGGATGACGGTGTTCACCAGCATGTTCGAAGCCGCATGGAAGGGATTCGAATACTTGTAGTCGTACTCTTCGATCTTCTGCCGGCGGTATTCTTCCGGGTCGTCGGCACTCTGGATTTCCCTGCGGAAGATCAGATCGACCGCCGCGGTCGTATCCAGCACGACCAGCTGCGCGATCGGCCAGGCCAGCATCAGGTCCACGCCCATGCCGACGCAGCACATGCCCATGACCGCGCCGCCGTACTCCTTGCGCAGCGCGAGGGTGATCTTCGGCACCGTGGCCTCCGAGTAGGCATAGAGCATCTTGGCCCCGTGCCGGATGATGCCGGCGTGCTCCTGGGTGACGCCCGGGAAATAGCCCGGTACGTCCACCAGATTGATCAAGGGGATGTTGAAGCAGTCGCAGAAGCGGATGAAACGCGCCGCCTTGTCGGAGGCGTCCACGTCCAGGCAGCCGGCTTTGATGCGCGGCTGGTTGGCGACGATGCCGACGCTGTTGCCCTCCATGCGCGCAAAGCCCACGATGATGTTGGCGGCAAAACGCGGCAGCACCTCCAGAAACGAGCCGCGGTCGACGATCCGGTCGATCACGGCATGCATGTCGTAGGACTTCTTGAAATGGGCGGGTACGATCTGCTCCAGGGTGTCGTCGGCCCGCTCGGGGTCGTCGCCGCTGTCCAGCCGCGGGGGAAGCTCGGTGTGGTTGGAGGGAAGGTAGCTCAAGAGGGTTTGGATGACGGCAATGCACTCCGCGTCGCTGCCGGCGACAAAATGGGCCTGGCCGGTAACTTCGCTGTGGACCTTGGCGCCGCCGAGCGCTTCGAGGTCGACCGTCTCACCGGTCACGGCCTTGATCACCCCCGGGCCGGTGATCACCATGTGACTGGTGCCTTTCACCATCACGATGAAATCGGTCAAGGCCGGCGAATACACCGAAACCCCGGCGCAGGAGCCCATCATGCCGGTGATCTGGGGGATCACCCCGGAGGCGGCGGTGTTGCGGAAGAACATTCCGGCCACCCCCTGCGAAGCGAAAAAGCCCTCGTGCAGCCGCCCGCCGCCCGAGTCGTTCAGGGCCACCAGGGGCGCCTTGACCTTGAGGGCCTCGTCCATGATGCGGCAGATTTTTGCGCCGTGAACGGTTCCCACCGAACCGCCCAGCACCGTGACGTCCTGGGCGTAGGCGAAGACCCGGCGGCCGCCGATCGTGCCGCAGCCGGTGACCACGCCGTCGCCCGGCACCTTCTTGGCCTGCATGCCGAAGTCAACCGCCTGGCTTTCGGCCAATTGGTTGATTTCGACGAAGCTCTGCGGGTCGAAGAGCAGTTCGAGGCGTTCGCGGGCGGTCAGCTTGCCGCGTCCGCGATGGCGATCGAGGACCTGAGGCCCTCCGCCCGCTTGCGCGCGTTTCTGCAGGGATGAAAGCCTCTCCAACTCGCTCTGGTGGGTTTTCTCGTTCGACATGGGTCCCCCTCGCGCTGCAGGTCATCTGTTGAGGCCGAAGAACAATCGGAAGACGGGTGAGGCTGCCGGCCTGAGCCGGCGGACGCCTTCCGCTGCGGGTGTGGCGGATACTGTATACTGTACACAATAAACGTGTCAATGCTTGGCTCGGCCCAGTGGCTGTGCTAATTTCACCCATCGGTGAATCCGCCGTTCTTGTTTCAAGGGATCTGAGGAGCGGCAAAGACCGGCGGTCCGCCGAACCATGCAGCTGAACTCAAACCGCATCATTATTCCAGAGGAGGTCGTCAGTGAAAAAAAGAACCGATATATCCGCGGAGTGGATTCGGGAGCTGATCCATGCGTTCATCGCCGCCTCGCCCCACAACACCATGAAGAACCAACCTGCAGATCCCGCATGGGACGATGCCCTGGTCGGGTTCGCTTCGGGTGCGGACCCGATTTGGCAGCAGTACAAGGAATATGTCGGCCCCTTCCACTGGACCCCTTGGGAGGTTTTTAGCCAGCACTGCCCGGACTCACCCGCGGGCGCCGAAGAACTGACCGTCGTTGCGTGGGTCCTGCCCCAGCGCGAGGCGGTGCGCAAGGCCAACCGCAGGGCCAGGCGGTATCCGGCCGAAGAGTGGGCCCGGATCCGGGTCTACGGCGAGGAGTTCAACGCCGCCTTGCGCCGCCACGTGGCCGACCGCCTCAGGCGGGCAGGTCATGCCGCCGTCGCTCCGATGCTGGTTCCCAACTGGACCGTCGTCAAATCGGAGCGCTTCTCCTATGCGTCTTCCTGGTCCGAACGCCATGCCGCCCATGCGGCCGGTTTAGGCACCTTCGGCCTGTGCGACGGGCTCATCACCGCTAAGGGCAAAGCCATGCGGGTGGGATCGGTGGTGGCCAGGATATCGATCCAGCCCACTCCCCGGCCTTATTCCGATCACCGGGCCTATTGCCTTTTTTTCGCCGATGGAACCTGCGGCAAATGCATCGATCGCTGCCCGGCCCGCGCCATTTCCAAGCGCGGCCATGACAAGGAGAAGTGCCGGCGGCACCTGGTTCGCTCCCGGGAGTATGTGAAAAAGACCTACCGGTTTGAAGGGTATGGATGTGGGCTGTGCCAGGTGGGGGTGCCTTGCGAGGCGGGCATACCCGTCCAAGCGGCCCGGGAGGATTTGGAGCGGGGAGTGCTGCCGCCGCCGCCGCCGCCCTTGGCCTGAGCCGGATGGCCGGTGGACCGCAGTCCCATGGAACCGGCTAGGCGCCGTTGATGGCGTCGACGAGCTGCCGGAGCCTGGCGAAATCCCTCTTGTTGAAATCCACGACCAGCCTCGGCAAGTTCGCGAGTTCCGGCTCATCGCATTCCCTGGACAGCGCGCCGGTGAGCCGCATTCCGCCGCCCTCCGCCAGGATATCCGCGAATTCCTGACGGAGCCTGTCGAGCTGCGATGTCTGCAGCTCGGCCGCCATCCTGATTACGGCTTTTCCATCAACGAAGCGCAGGCTGTGGAAGCGGCGGTAAAACCGATGGATGACGGCCACGGCATCATCGACATCGCGGGTGTGATGGAAAAAGGCGCCATCGCCCGGCCCGATGTAACCGCCTGACAGGAGATGATCCCTTACAAAGTCCATCCACCCGGACCAGTAACGGTCGCCGGGCCGGTCGATCAGGACGACCGGCAGGGGATAGCGTTTGCCGGTCTGAAGCAGGGTCAGGGCTTCCATCGCCTCATCGAGGGTCCCGAACCCGCCGGGGAAGAGCGCCACGGCGCAGGCTTCCTTGATGAAGGCCACCTTGCGATTAAAGAAATACTTGTAGGTGATGTCGCGCGGGCTGCCGTTCAACACGGGGTTCGACTTCTGCTCGAGGGGAAGGCGGATGCCGACGCCGAAGGACTTTTCCGGTCCGGCCCCCTCGTTGGCCGCCTGCATGATCCCCGGTCCGCCCCCGGTGATGACCATGAATCCAGCGGCGGCCAGCTTTCGGCCGAACTCCCTGGCCATGTGGTAAAGCGGATGGTCCGGCGTCGTGCGCGCCGAGCCGAAAACGGTCACCTTGCGGGCGTCGCGGTAGTCGCCGAACACCTTGGACGTATAGCGCATCTCCTTCAAGGTCGAACACATGACCTTCAAGTCGGCTGATTGCGGGTTTTCCTGGCCGGCCTTCAGTGCCGCGATGATCATTTCGCGGATGATCGGACCGTGATGGACGGGGCCGGCCAATTTGAGCAACTCTTTGATCGCAAGATCCACGGCGCCATTGTCGGCACTGAAGCGAAGGTTCATTCACAGCTCCTGATTCAAACGTATTTTCATAAAGCATATCAGATTCCAGGCCGTTTCTGAAGCTTGGGGCAAACGGAGGCGACCTGCCCGATTTATTTCGATTCTTTGGCTTACTTCCAGCGTGCACCCCAGTCGGACGACATCACCATGATCGCCGTTCGTCGAAAGGGTAAATGAGGCCGCCGCTGCTACGCGCGCTGCGTTAATCGGCTTGACATTCCGAATCTGTATACTGTATACCGCGAAGGAACCCGGTTCAGCAGTGGGTTCGTTCTCCGGGCCGTGTTCGATCACCCCGACAGCACCCGTTGCCCTGCAACCCGCGCCCAGCAAGGGAGGAGCGATGGACCTCTTCAGCAACCTCACCGTGCTTTCTCTCGAGCAAGCGACCGTCCTTCCTTACCTGACCTACCGGCTGGCGCACGACGGTATGCGCGTCATCAGGCTCGAGCATCCGGTCTACGGCGACCCCAACCGCCAGATCGGCGACAACGTTCTCGGCGAAGAGCGCATGAACGCCTATTTCCTGTGCATCAATGCCGGCAAGAAGGCGCTGACCCTGAACCTGGCCGAACCGCAGGGGCAAGCGCTGTTGCATGCCCTGATCCGTGCGCTCCCGGTGGATATTTTTGCTACCAACCAGCTGCCGCGCAACTATGCCAAGCTTGGGATCGACTACGATACGCTGAAGAAAATCAAGCCGGACCTGATCTGGCTGGGAGTCACCGGTTTCGGTCCGGACAGCAACGAGGGCGCTTATGATCCCATCCTGCAGGCGCGCTCCGGCCTGATGGAGCTGACCGGTGAAAGCGGCGGCGATCCGCAGGTGCTGGGGATACCGCTGCCCGACATGGGGACTAGCGAGCATGGCTACGGGTTGTTGATGAAAGCGCTCCTCCTGCGCCAGGCGACGGGCGCGGGCGCCTGCATCCACCTGTCGATGTTCGAGTCCTCCGTCTCCTGGCTCACGGTCCCCATCACGTTCGCCGCCACTTTCAAAAAGGCCCTCTCGCGCCGGGGCAACACCCATGAGTTTTTCTGTCCGGTGTCGGTCTACCCGACCCAAAACGGCTTTGTTTACATGGCGGTCGGCAACGACCGCCAGTGGAACGCGCTGGTTTCGCTCGAGATGTTTCAATCGCTGGACCGGCCGGACTATGCTAAAAACGCCGGCCGCATTGCCGATGTGAAGAACCTGAACCGTTCAATCAGCGCGATCACGCAGCTTCTGAGCTCGGAGGAGCTGATGGAAAAACTCACCGCGATCACCGTTCCGGCCAGCAAGATCCAGACGATCCGGGAGGTCGTCGCCGATCCCTTGGTCGAGCGCCGGCTGCTGCATGCGGCCGATCGCGCCACCGGCCGGCGCATCGTTCTGGCGCCGGCTCCCTACCTGACCTCGTTTTTGGAGTCGTCCGGCCGCGAACTCTCCTTTCCGCCACGTTTCGGGGAACACAACGCGGAAATCTACGGCGGGCTTCTGGGCCGCGCGCCGTCCGATTTGGCCGACTGGAAGGCCCAGGGGATCATTTGACGGGCCGCGAGCCGCCATGCGAATCAAAACCCGGTACTCCGAAGCGGACCTTGCATCAGCCCTGCGGCCGATGCGAGGCATGCGGACGCGCAAATCTCTGGGAGAGCTGGTGTACGGCAACCTCCGGCAGGCCATCGTGCGGGGCGACCTCACTCCCGGCACCCGGTTGGTGGAGAGCCGCATCGCCGGCGCTCAGGGAATCAGCCGTACGCCGGTGCGGGAAGCCATCCACAAGCTCGAACGCGAACGGTTCATTGAAAGGCTTCCCCGTGGCGGCTTCAGCGTGCTGGGTCTGAACCGGCAGGATATCGTCGAAACCTTCGGCATCCGCAGTGTGCTGGAGGGCTATGCCGCCCGGCTGGCGGCCCTCAATTACGAGTCCGATGATCTGCAGCCGTTGGAGGCGAAAATCGATGAATTCGAGCGCCTTTTGCGTGAAAAAAAACTGAGGGGCCTGCCGGAAGTGAACACCCAGTTCCACGATCTGCTCTATGCCCTCAGCCGCAGCCCGCGGCTGGTCGGGATGATCGACGCCCTCAGGGATCACATCTTCCGCTTTCGGCAGATCATCCTCAAGGACGAGCGGCAGGCCCGGGTCAGCAACGAAGACCATCGTTTGATACTCGAGCACATCCGCCGACGGGACGCTGAAGGGGTCGAGCGCCTGGTCCGGGAGCACATCGTTCGGGGCCAGGCGATGGTGTTAAAAACATTCGACAGCAATTATTCCATAGATATGCAAAGAGGAAACGATTCGGATTTCAGATGACAGATGGGAAAAATCCGAAACACGAAATCCGAAATCCGAAACAAATCCGAATGACCGAAACGTTAAAACAATCTGAGATTTCAGCACCAATGGTTTTGGTCATTGTCCCATTTGAACATTCGAATTTGTTTCGAGTTTCGTGCTTCGGATTTTGAGTTTGGCTCCGGCCTTGGCGGGGCTGGAATAGGGTGAGGCTATGTCGGGCAACATCATAAAGATACTCGTGGGCAAGCCGGGGCTGGACGGGCATGACCGCGGAGCGAAGGTAGTGGCTTTGGCTCTGAGGGATGCGGGCATGGAAGTCATCTACACCGGGCTGCACCGGACGCTGGAGCAGATCGTGAGCGCGGCGGTCCAGGAAGCGGTCGATGTCATCGGCCTCAGCCTCATGTCCGGGGCGCACCTGCCGATCTGCCGCCGGCTGCTCGATCTGATGGCTTCCGAAGGCATCGGGGAAATTCCGGTGGTGGTGGGCGGCGTGATTCCCAAGCAGGATGTCGCCCGGTTGAAGGAGATGGGGATCAAAGGGGTCTTTCCCGGCGGGACCTCTTTCGAGCAGATCGTGGACGGGATTCGGGCCGTGGCCGCTTGATCGGGGCTGCGCCGGCCGCGAGGTCCGAGCGGATCGGGCACATTGACTATCGCCGCGGCATGTCAGGAGATGGATGAGGAGCCATGGGGGTTGCCAGATACATTAAAGACGAAAAAGACGCCATCCGGGAAGTGGTCTACCAGTCCGGCATCCGAATCAAGCCCAGCTACTCGCCCCGGGATCTGGAGGCGGTCGGGTTCGACTATGCCAAAGACCTCGGCGAGCCCGGCGAATACCCCTTCACGCGCAGCCTGCACCCGCTGGGCTACCGCAGCCGGGCTTGGACGACGCGCCAATATACGGGATTCGGAACCCCGGCAGAGACCAACCAGCGCTTCAAACTGATGATTTCCCACGGCCAGACGGGCTTGAACGTCGCCTTCGACCTGCCGACCCAGATGGGCTACGATTCCGACGACCCCCGCGTGTTGGGCGAAGTCGGCCGGGTCGGCATGGCCGTGGACTCGCTGCGGGATTTCGAAACCGCTTTCAAAGACATCCCGCTGGACCGGATCGGGTCCGGGCTGACGATCAACGCCGTGGCCTGCATCATGCTGGCGATGTACCAGGCGGTCGCCGAAAAATTCGGCTACCCGCGCGAAAAAATCAGCGCCACCCCGCAGAACGATATTCTCAAGGAGATGATCGGACGCGGCGCCTGGATTTTTCCGGTGGACCCGGCCGTGAGGCTGGTGGGAGATGCCATCGAATATGCGGCCAAGGCCCTGCCGCGCTGCAACCCGGTCAGCATCTGCGGCTACCATATCCGGGAATCCGGGGCAACGCCGGCGCAGGAAATCGCCTACGCCTTTGAAATCGCCAAGACTTACATCGCCGAAGTGCAGGCCCGCGGCCTGCAGGCGGACGAGTTCGTCGGCAGCTTCTCCTTCAACCTGAATGTCTAC
>Ga0105099_10002378_pt1 | contig 11215 bp, 4 predicted proteins | sample PPLLak3cmMay2015_2_FD_79138 | JGI IMG/M metagenome (GOLD analysis project Ga0105099, IMG submission 79138) | Freshwater sediment microbial communities from Prairie Pothole Lake near Jamestown, North Dakota, USA - PPLs Lake P8 Core (1) Depth... | ecosystem: Environmental > Aquatic > Freshwater >...
AGATGGGTTTCCGCACCCCATACAAAGCCTCCGGCCGTGGCCGAAGTCCCTCCCAGATCAGCTTCCTTCTCAAGCAGGACGACCTTTTTAACCCCCTTCTGTATCGCAGTTAAGGCCGCTGTGGCGCCTGCTCCTCCACCGCCGATAACAACCAGATCTGCCTCCATCGTTTTTACCTGGGCGCAAACCGGCTGAATGCTGCTGAAGATGATAAGACAGACTGCCGATATTAATGAGTGCATTGTCACACAATTTCTTTTCATTGATTCCTCCCCCTTTGTTTTTTAATTGTATCTATTTGTAATCTGCTACCGGGCCATTCCCCTGTCCACGACAGCCGGTACAGGACCAATCAGGTTCGGCCGCAAAGCAAAAAGTATCCCAGCCACAAGGCAGATGGCGCCGCTGCAAAGCAGTGTGCTTGAAGATCCGAAACGGCCCGCAAAAGATCCGGCAAGCAGACATCCGACAGGAGGCATGCCCATGAAGGCCATTGTGTAGTAGCTTATAACCCTTCCGCGCTTATTCTCATCAGCTGTTGTCTTCAGGAGCAGGCTGCTTCTTCCCAGATACTGCATCATTGAAAAACTTGCAAGAAAGATAAAACCCACTGCCTGCCATAACAGGCGCGCCTGGGAAAACATAATGAGCCCCGCGCCGAAGGAAATCGCGGCAAAAGGTATCGTCTTCCACATGCTTCCGGAATCGCGGTTGCGGGCCAGGAACAGCGCCCCTGCCAGCGCCCCGCATCCCGATGCGCTTAATAGCATTCCGAGTGCGTAAGGCCCCCCGTTCAGGATGGACCCGGCGAAGAGTGGAAGGAGGACTGTAAAAGGCATGCCAACCAGGCTCATCAGCACCAGCAGAAGAAGCACAGAACGGAATGTTGAACAGGTCGATACATATTTCCAGCCCTCTGCCACATCCCGAAACACGTTAGACCGCGATCTTCGTTCGACAGAGACTGTTTTAATCCGGTAAAGAGGGTATATTGCGGCAAGATAGCTCAACCCGTCAATAAGGAAACAATAGCCTTCGCTGGCCGCGGCTATAATTAATCCTGCTATCGATGGACCGATAAGGCGTGCTGCATTAACCATCGCCGAGTTAAGCGATGTTGCATTCGCGACCTTCTCAGGCTCCACGATCTCCATAAGTAAGGCCTCTCGCGCGGGCGTATCGAAGGCGTTGATGACTCCCCGCAACAGGCTCAGGCAAACGATATGCCATATTTCAATGATGTCAAACAGGGCGAGCCCGGCCAGCATGAACGCCTGAATCATGGAGAGAATCTGGGTCAGGATTAAAACGCGCCTACGGTGCCATCGATCCACCAGCGCTCCTGCGATCGGGCCCAGCAGGAAGCTGGGGATCTGGCCCGTAAAGGCAACCAGGCCCAGCATCCAGGCTGAATTGGTCATACGAAACACCAGCCAGGCTACCGCAACCCTCGTCATCCATGTGCCGATCAGAGACAGGCCATAGCCTCCGAACAGCAACCCGGCATTTTGGCCGCTCAGTATAAAAAGAAAGGAAATCCGCTCTTTAACTGTAACCCGCCGGACGGCTGTACCTGTTTGTGCAGATGCTATCTCCATAAAGTTCCCTTACTGATCAGGTCTGTTCGGTCTCCTGCCGTCCTACTTTAAACCTGTCGGACAGCAGAAGACGGTTTATCTACTTGCCGACGGCATAACCTGCTGCATTTGCTCCGGCTATACGGCCGCCCGCAGATGAAAGACCCAGTGCGCTTCCGAACAGGTGATAGTCCCGTCCCTGCCACCCGCTGGTCACGGCTCCGGCTGCATAGAATCCCGGAATTGCCTTTCCGTCCTTGTCCAGCACCTCCATTTTAGAATTTATCTTGACAGGCCCGATAGTATCAATCATCAACATCCCGAACCTTAAGGCGTAATAGGGAGGCTTGCGCAGTGCGATCAGTGCTCTTTTTTCTTTGCCCAGCGCCTTATCCACACCCTGATCGCAGAAGGAATTGTACTCTTCGACAGTGGCCTTCAAGACCTTGGGGTCAGCACCAAGCCAGGCGGCAATTTCATCCCATGTGTTGCCGATTTTCAACCAGGTTGAGCTGCTTGCCTCCTCTGCCTGCATCTTCTCCTTAACACTCATCTGCTTTTCATCTGCACCGGAGCCGCCGCCCATCATGCTTCCTGTCCCCATAGTGACTATCTGATCGTCATCGAAGAGCGCATATCCCACGGACCCGGGCTGCCCCAGCAGGGCATTAGCCGACTCATTGTCATGTCCGACGGTTTCGTTCATAAACCGCTCTCCCCTGCGGTTGACCCAGAGGCTGGCTGACATGGAAATGCGATTGTTGATGGCGCTCCCGGTCTTGAAGCTGAAACCGTTTTCCTTGACCAGGGTGGCGTAATCAGCCAGGTCTGCACCTACATCGGCAGCCAGCTTGATGCCGTCGCCCATGTTCGTGCGGGTTGCCTCGGTTGAGATAATATCAGGGGAATAATAGGGGAAATATTTTTTCAGCAGTTCTGCGTTGCCGGTAAAACCGCCGCTGGCCAGCACTACACTGCCGGCCTTGATGGTCAGATCTTTGCCGTCCTTGTCCGCTGCCAGAACGCCTGTCACCTTGCCGGACCCATCCCGCAGTATCTTCTTCGCCGTTGTGTTCATCATTATCTGGCCGCCAAGTGACTTGAATTTCTCGCCCAGCGGCCTCAGGGATTTGCCGAAACTTCCGGGAGCGCCTGCGTTGGCGCCTGTATCGATCCCCAGATCCTTAAACCATTTACCGGTCGACACCGATTCATTTATCAGGACCCTCACCAGCTTGGGGTCCACCATTTCATAGTGATTAAATTCAATGGTCTCCTTGATGGCAGCGTTTGCAGCCTCCTGAGGATCAATTGGGGCCGGCTGTTGGGCGGCGCTCGCCTGCGGCATCCCGAAAGACGACGACTGTCCTGGGCTGTAAAGCATTCCTCCCGCCAGGGATGAATTCGCCCCCATGTATGACTGTTTCTCGAGTATTATAACCTTTGCAGCGCCTTTTTGCAGTGCAACCACGCCTGCGGAAGTTCCCGCCGCGCCGCTGCCTATAACAACCACATCGGCTTCAAGCGCGGCCTCCGCCATGGCCTGAATCGGCTGGCCGCTTATAGCAAAGGCAACTACAATTATTCCCGCAAGGATCAGGCCTGCCCGTTTCATAAGATTGCTGATCACTTTCATGAGATAATTACCCCCTTTCCTGTTCAGAGGATTATTGTCCCATTCGCTGAATGGGACAATAATCGAAATTTAAAGGATATCCGTTAGAGCTTAAGATTCAGAGTCAGCCCTATTGTCCTTGGATCGCTGATGAGCCGCCTGTAGAGCGGGTGGGTCCTTAGCGTCTGCGCCTGATTTTCAATATTATTGCACCATAGCCCAAGGTTCCACTTGCCGCTGGCGGCATAATAGGTTGCGCTGGCGTTTGACAGATGATAGGACTCCTGCAATGCCCCTGGCAAATACGATTCGGGGGTTGCGTAATATTGAGCTGAAATCTTAGTATTCAGGCTTGTTGTGATCTGCGCCCCGTCGTCGAGTGGCATCGTATGATCATATCCAAGTATAACAACCCAATTAGGAGAATTGCTCATTTGCCAACCCTCTATATCTGTAGGGGGTGTGCCGGCAAAGGGGTTTGGGGGTAGGACAACACTGCCGTACTCTGTGTGCATCCACGACAATGATGCCTTCAGCAGGTCGTTCTGGGAGGCCGCCCAGTCCGTTTCCAGTTCAGCTCCGTACATCGTTCCCTTTTTTGCATTAGTGACATACATCGGGATCATGTCCATCGATCCTGTCAACGGATTCACCCTGAATTGCCCGATCTGCACCTGGAAATTATTATAATCGTAGTAATAACCCTCAAAGTTGACCTGGAGCGTGTTCCCCAGAAAACGGTTTTTACTTCCTATGGAATAGGAGGTAAGCTCTTCAGGCTTGAATATCTCGGGGGGAACGGTCTGGTTCAATCCCCCGGCCTTGAATCCGGTTGTCAGCTGGGCATAGGCCATAGAGGAATCGCTAAGATCTAACTCAATTCCCGCTTTGTAGGTGGTATTTCCAGCACTGTCTTTATAGGTCAAGATACCCGAATCATATGATCCGGTTGATCCGCCTTCAAGATAAAATGGATTGCCCGGCGCCAGTCCATTGTTAATCGCAAAACGGTATTTTTTTTCGCGGTCGTCTGAGCTTGTCCGTGCACCGCCTGTCAACCGGAATTGATCTGTAACAGGAAAGGTAATTTGGGCAAAATAGGCATTGGTCAAGGTAGGCTGGTTATAGATTATTGTATGCCAATCAGTATCAGTGAAGGTCGTTGGATCCTGTACGGCGCGCACAGTATCATTTTCTGACTTCTGTCCATAGTACCCGACCATCCACTTGATACTTGAGTCGGCCGGACTCTGCATGCGGACCTCCATTGAATACTGGGTCTCTTCATAGGGCGAGGATACCTCTGCCTGGCTTTCTTCCGTTTCACCCATGGCTGTGCCAAAAATAGCACCTACTAGTTGAAAATCTCTATGATTTTTAGCTACTGAAGGAAAAACTGTTAACGACGCCCATGGGAAATCGTAATTCATCTGAAGCGAATAGGTCTGGAACCAATTGTCCTGTTTTGGGGCCGGATGATATGTGTCCGTGGCCCAGGCGTCGCTCACCGGGGGTAATACCCAACCAGTAGAAGGGATAGTCGGGTCAACCAGGTTTGGGACCATAGGCGGCGGAAACATTAGGTTGCCGGCTGACCCGGGCACAGGGACCTGCGGTTTTCCATAGCCCTTGTCAGCAGAGTAATCAAAGGTAAAACTAAAAGAAAGAGTATCCAACGGTTTATAGTAAAGCTTGCCCCTGAAACCCAGTTTATTTGAACTGTCGCCGTTAGGGCTGTAATAACTGTCCCGATCCTGTTTCATGACCGAAAACCGGCTCCACAGTTTTTCGGTCAGCGGCACATTTAGTACCGCATCATATGACCGCAGGTTGAAATTGCCGATTTTTATGTTAGCGGAGACATCCAGCATGTCTGTTGGGTTCTTTGAAACCACGTTCACCGTTCCGCCGATGGCGTTTCGGCCATACAGTGTCCCCTGTGGGCCACGAAGCACCTCAACCCTCTCAGTATCATACATGGTGGAAAACGCGACCTCGCCCTTGCTGTAGTAAACTCCATCAATATTGATTGCTACCGAAGGATCCGCTATATTGGTATCGACGTTTGATCCTACTCCTCGAATATAGACCCCGCTCCCGGTTGGGGATGTGGCTTGCACAGAAAGTCCCGGAACGCTCCCTAAGACATTTTCCAGCTTGTCGAAGGATTTTTCCTGGATATCTTCCCCCGTGATGGCGGTTAATGCTACCGATGCCTTTTGGGCGTTTTCTACACGCTTTTCAGCCGTAACCGTAATCTCCTCAAGCGTAAATTCGCTGCTGTCGGTATCCTGCGCAAATAATAATGAAGGAGACCCGGAGATAAAAAGGCAAAATCCGGCTATTAGAAACAGACAAACCTGGATACATTTTTTCATGGCAATCCTCCTGTTCAAAGTTAATGGTGTTAAATTTCACCAACCCCCTAGATATCTCATCCTCCATCAGGGTTGTACGCCAAATCTAATACCTATCAGCAACATATATACCATCCATGTATCTGCCCGTGATAACTGAACATAGCTCTTTTGGGGTATTGTTTTCCTTATTTATAATTACAGCATATTGCCAATATGACAAAATACTGCCAATTTCATTGACACAAATTTGTTTTATGATAAAAAGGTTTAAGAGAAAGGTCTTGTTCGAATAAAAAATATAATTAAAGCCGCAAAAGGATTCAGGGGTGAAAAAAAAATCAGAAGCTGATCCCGGAAGAAAATCGGGTGAACCAGAGTCAGCAAAGGCAGAAAAAATAATCATTCTCTACCTTGCCTACTCAAACTCGCCTGTGCCCATCGATGATATCCTTTCACTTACAAAACTGCCTCCAGTCCATGCGCTCAACGTCATGGAAGGCCTGAAAAAATCCCGCCTGGTCATTGAAAAGAAAGAAACAGGCAGGGGAATCTATCACAAGGGCGACATAGATTTTCAGAAATACATACTCGACAATATTCCCAAACGGGAATTGGATGACATCATCAAAACGGTTATCGATTTAATTACCCGGTTTAAGACCGATGGAGAAAAAAAGATTCTCGCCCTGGCTGCGCTCTATCAAAGGCATGGTATTTCAGGTGACGGCCTGATCTGGGTAAAAAAAGCCGCCGATCTTCTCAACCGTTCAGGAGAAAAGGGGAAAGCAGTTGATTACTATGATGCTATTATTGATTATTTCTTCAAAGAGTTAAACACACCTCCGCCCGAACCCTTCATCGAGGAATTTCTCGATGCAGTCCACCAGAGGGTCTCCATGGGATTGTTCTATATAATGTCTATCCAACATCAAACCGCTATTCTCGAAAAAGCCCATGACCTCGCCAAGAATTGCAGCAATCCGAGTCTTCTGGCGAAAATCAAGATTCACCTGGGATTTGACTTGCTTCAATTCGGGAAAACAAAAAGGGCGAACAGCCTTATCGATTCATTCTGGAATATCTATGAAACCCTTCCTGACAAAGAAGATCTGAAAAAGGCCTTCTTTTTTGCAAGCATGTCCAGGGTCATGATGGGCAGGTTTGATGATGCGACCAATTATTATAAACAGGTGGTCGGGACGCTCGAGAAGTTTGGTGAAGGCGAAGAGGATTTATCTGCCTATCTTTTGCTGGCCTTTTGTCAGCTGTCATGCGGCAGGATATCCAGGGCAATGGGCATGATCGACATAGTTCGGGAAAAGGCACGCCACCTGGGCTTTGAGAAGGTGGTTTCCTATGCAGAGGTGATGGCAGCCAATGCGATGATATCGCTTAAAAAATTCAAGGAAGCCGAACCCTATGTAAAGCGCCTGTGGGAAGTCCCCGAAACCGAACACATCAAGGTTGTCTCCGACAACCTCATATTCTTAAAGGCATATATATCCTGCCTCAGGGAACAATATGCCGAGGCATTCCTCCTAATCAAAAAAGCCTTTCTCCAGAGAAAATCACCTGCAATGGACCCACATGACACCGGCCCCTTTATGCCATGGATATTTGATTGCCTCTACATACTGGAAAACAAGGGCTTCTCCGATAAATCGGCTAACCTGGCATCTGCCCTTGCGTGTGCCCTGGACAGGAACAACATATTCATAAAAGGCGTGGCCTTGAGGTACCGGGCACTGTGCAACATGCGCAAAAAACATCCCCCGGAATCCATATCGGCGGATCTTAGAATCAGCGAAAACCTGCTGTCCCAGGCCGGCGCCCAGATCGAACTGGCGCGGACAAGGGTTGCAAGATCGAACTTTCATCTGGAACGAGGGGAAGTGGAGATCGCCATGTCCTTTATGAAGAGCGCCTCATCTTTTCTTCAAAGCATGGACCCTGCGCTTTTTCCCCAGGATCTTTTGGAATGTCTGCCCCATGAGCGGAAACTGGATCTGATTATTGAAAGAATTGCGGCAATAAACCAGGCGTTAAGTGAAGTTAAAGACAAGTCCGACCTGCTGGGGCTGGTGATGTATGCCACAATAGATTCTACAAGCGCCATGCAGAGCTGCTTTTTCAGCTGGGACGGGTCTTCCCTGGACCTTATGGCAAGCCGGAACTTTGATCCGGAATCCAGGAATCCCTCCATACTGAAATCTTTTTATGAAATCATAATTAACTCCATCAGGGAGGAAAGCGAGATCGTTCTGCCGATAGAGAACAGGACGGTCCCCAGGCAGTTCCATGATCTGGGGATCTATTCCTTTGTCGGCACACCTGTCAAGTCAAACGGCTCGTGTATCGGATACTTCGCTGTAGGCAACCATTTCGGAGGAGGACCGTTTTCCGGGAATACGTCCTCCATAGTAAAAATGTTTGCGAGCCAGATAGCAGCGGGGCTCTCCTATTTCAGCGCCTACGAAGAACTGAGGGGAATAAAGGAGCGCTTTAAGGATGAAACCATTTTTCACAGACGCGAGATGGGACTTGAACTGCCCATTGAAAAAATCATCGGCCGTTCCGAGGCCATACAGAAAGTTATCCGGCAGATATACCAGGTTGCGCCCACCGGCAGTGTGGTCCTGATCCAGGGGGAAACAGGCGTAGGGAAGGAACTGGTTGCAAAGGCTATTCATAATTTGAGCGGAAGGAAAGATGGGCCGTTTATACCGGTAAACCTCGCCACGTTTCCCAGGGATCTTGTTGCCAGTGAGCTGTTCGGACACGAAAAGGGCGCCTTTTCAGGCGCAACCGAAAAAAAGAAGGGAAGATTGGAGCTCGCCGATGGAGGAACCATCTTTCTGGATGAAATAGGAGACCTGCCCCCTGAGATCCAGATTAAATTGCTGCGGGTCCTTCAGGATGGGACCTTTGAGCGGCTTGGAAGCTCGGTCCCAATCCGCTCCGATTTCCGGGTCATAACCGCGACAAACAAAAATCTCCGTTATGAGGTGGAAAAAGGGAACCTCCGGGAGGACCTGTACTATCGGCTCAATGTATTTCCAATCCACGTGCCCTCCTTGAGGGAGAGAAAAAATGATATCTCTCTGCTTGCTCAGCATTTCTTTACCCTGTTCAACAAAAAATTCGGGAAATATATAAACCGGATACCTGCCGGGGAGATGGAGAAGCTTATGTCCTACCACTGGCCGGGAAATGTCCGCGAGCTGGAACATTTTATAGAAAAGGCAGTCATCCTGTCCAACGGCCATGATATCAGCTTCTCAGGCGTCGATCTTGAACACGCCAGTTCCAGCCGGGATGACCGTTTAGGCGTCACGATGCTGGCCGATATAGAAAGGGAGCATATTAAAAAAATACTCACAAAAACTCTCTGGAAGATCAGCGGGCCGGGCGGGGCGGCGTCTTTACTGGGATTGCTTCCGACCACCCTCAGATATCGGATGCAGAAACTGGGGATTCAAAAACCAGGCAAATGAAAAAAACAGGGGGCCATGCCTCATGATGAGGCACAGCCCCCGAAATGGTTAATGATAAGATCCAGCGCTTAAAATTTTACTGTAAATACCGCCCCATAGGTTCTGGGATCATTCAAGCCGATCCTGCTTCCTCCCGTGGGGCCGCCGCCTGCCAAGGTCGTCTTTACGGCATAGTTCGCGGCATTCTTTACATAGCCGTTCAAGGTCCACTTTCCACTTGCATGGGCAAAGTTGATGTTGGCGTCCACCAGATAATAGGCCTCCTGTCTATTCCAGCCCACCAGATCTGGGCCTAGATCCGGATCCCCCGCTACCTGGGCATCCGAATAAAGGTTTAGGCTGTATTCCGTCTTAAACTGGATGTCCACATGGGGAGTCAATGTCCCCAGGCTCCCGAGCAGGAAATTGTGCTCATAGCCGATGTTCCCGGCCCATGTGGGTGAGTAGGTGTTCGCCATATTGCTGAAATCCATGCCTTCGACCAAAGCGCCCGTTTCGTCCCTCCACATCCACCACCAGAGCATATGGATCTTTGCCTCCTTCCATTTGGTATGCATGTAGGAAAGGGAGACATCCAGCCGATCTGCGGCGGTGACCATCCAGTTTGTGGAGAGATCAAGGCCATAGGCCTCGTATCGGCCTACCTGCTTCCCCTGGGGGTCTTCGCCGGCACCCATGCCCGCAGATGTTGTATCCAGTACGCCGTCATAATCAAAGTCCGGGCATAGGTCCGTACCTTGACCAATAACCCCATCTGCATTGGCGCAATATTCGGACTCTACCGTGCTGGCGCCCCTTCCTATGCGCCCCCATTCGCCGGCTACGGGAAACTCTCTATTTCGATAATCATAATAATAGGCGGAGGCGTTCACCTGGAGCCTGTTTCCCAGGAATCTGCTCTTGGAGCCGATTGTGTAGGCCTTCAGCTCTTCAGGCGGAATAGGCCTCCACATATATTGTGTAGCCGGATTTATGGTATGCTGCTCGGCCTTCGACTGCACGCGGTAGCTAGTGGCATAGTTGGCAAAGAGCATGGTGTTTTGGGCAAGGTCATACTCTATCCCGATCTTGTAATCCGGGGCAGAGTAATCCATTCCTGTGACACCGGTTGTTCCCGGTTTAGGATTACCTTCAACATTATACATTTCATCCCAGGAATAACGGTAGCCCGCAGTCCCCCGGAATACATCGGTAAATGGGTAGGTGATATTGCCGTAGATGCCCTTGGTCTTTTGCCAGGAGGAGCCGATTTGATTATAGTCAGGGTACTCATACCATATATCGTTGTTCTCCCTGCGGGAACTGTAATAGGTCCCTCCTAAGATCCATTTAAAGATGAAATCTGCCGGGGATGTCAGCCTGACATCGGCGTTCTTCTGTTTGGTCCAGTTTTCTGAATTTCGATAGGTATCTACATTATAATCTACTCCGTCAATCGTAACATCCACATCCTCAATAAGGCTTGTATCGCTGGCTTCACTTCTGCTATAGGAGGGCACAATCGAGATGGAAGCAAAAGCGGTGTTCCACGTGATTTCAGAGCTTAAGCCCTTGGTGATCCGATCGTTACTGTTGGGACTGCCACCTGGTAGACCGCCGCCAGGAGGGCCTGGAGGAGGACCGCCGCCACCACCGGTATCCTCAGACACATAATCCCATGGGGTGCCAGGGACATCGTCCTGATCCACGAAGGCTGTAACGCTGCCTCCCATCATTCCGCCTGAAGCAGCCTTACCCCAGCTTCCTGTCAACCCGATGCTGAGGTCTTGATTCGGCTGAAACAGGGTTTTCAGGCGGACATTGGTGGATTTCGTTTCGTTGCTGTTGCTTTTTACCCATGAACCGTGTTTTGAATAATTACTGGTGAGACGCATGGCCAGCTTGTCAGAGACGACCGGTGCATTCAGGGCAATATTTCCGTTCAGCAGATCGTATTTTGCATACTCGACAGAGCCTGAGGCCGAGTATTTGTCCAGCTTCGGCGATGCAGTTATAATATTTACAATGCCGCCCGGGGAGTTACTGCCGTACATGGTGCTCTGGGGGCCGTACAGGACCTCCACACGCTCAACGTCAAAGAGGTTTGATCCGGCGCTGTCTTCAGTGTTGTAGGCCCCGTCAAAGTTAATGGCAACGGTCGGCGTCTGTACGCGCATATTATTGAAGGAG
>Ga0105099_10002379_pt1 | contig 11214 bp, 13 predicted proteins | sample PPLLak3cmMay2015_2_FD_79138 | JGI IMG/M metagenome (GOLD analysis project Ga0105099, IMG submission 79138) | Freshwater sediment microbial communities from Prairie Pothole Lake near Jamestown, North Dakota, USA - PPLs Lake P8 Core (1) Depth... | ecosystem: Environmental > Aquatic > Freshwater >...
GTGCGCGGCGTGACCGAGCAGGTGCTGGCGGTTCGGGAAAAGGTTCGCATCAAACAGGGCCGCATGTTCCGACCCGGCCTGGCCGAGCTGGTGGTGGGCGGCAATGTGCAAAGACTTTTTAAGGGTTTTGAACTCGGGTCGGAAATCAAGTTCGGCGGCACAACCTGGAGCGTGGTCGGTATTCTGGATGGGGGCGGCACTGCGTTTGATTCGGAGATCTGGTGCGACAGCGTGGTGCTCAACCAAACCTACCAGCGGCCCGAAGCAATGTACCAGTCGGTCACGGCCCGGCTGACAACACCGGAAGAATTCCAGCGCTTCAAGGACAGCCTGACCCAAGACCCGCGGCTGAATCTTCAGGCCGAGCGGGAAATAGACTATTACCGCAAACAGTCCGGCATGATCTCCGATATGATCAAGATTTTGGGGTTTCTGGTGGCCGGGATCATGGCGATCGGCGCGGTCATCGGCGCCCTCAACACCATGTATGCTTCCATTTCGAGCCGCGCGCGGGAGATCGGCACCATACGGGCCATGGGGTTCCGGGGGGGCAGCGTGGTGATCTCTTTTGTCGTGGAGTCCATGTTGATTGCTTTGGCGGGCGGGCTAATCGGTTGCGTTTTGATTTACCCCATGAACGGGTTCACGGCCTCAACCCTTAATTTTCAGACTTTTTCACATCTCTCGTTCGCTTTTCGCATTACGCCGGGACTCATGGGTTGGGGGCTGGTTTTCAGCTTGGTCATGGGTTTCTTGGGCGGGTTGCCGCCGGCTATGCGCGCGGTGCGCATGCCCATTGTTTCGGCTTTGCGGGCGTTGTGAGGTAACTCACCACAGAGGCGCAGAGTTCACAGAGATTAATTTCTTTTTTGTTTTTGACTGAGAGGATCAAAAACAAAAATCAATCTGCCTCACAGACATTGAGAATTTCGGCGAAGCCGTTGAGTTATTTCTTTTTGCCGACCTCTCAACACAACAGTTTTATGAATCTAAAAACTGTTTTGGTAAAAAGAAAAAAAGTCACTCTGTGTCCTCTGTGCCTCTGTGGTGAAAATTATTTTTGAGGTTTAAAGAATGGAATCAAACCCTTTTGGGTTGGTCAGAACATCATGCCAAGCAGTGGCGGAGCAGTCCTCTCATGTAAAAATCGATCATGCCCGGCTGGCGGCTTATGCCCGGGAATTGCCCCTGGCGCAAATTCAGGCTCCGGAGCTCGATCCCGGCACGCATTACCTGGGGCACGGCGAAGGAACCGCTGCTTTTTTCGTCACCCTGGATGCGATCAATTTCGGGTCGGGTTATTTTCCGCATTTGAAAAAGCGTCCCGGCTTGTCAGGGTACTTTACGGTCGCGTCTTCATTAAACGATTATTATAAAGAACACGGCCCGCTTGCGGCGGCGCAATTGGCCGGACTCTCGGCCGTGGATTGCGCGCGGATATTCGGTCAGTCGCCGGAGAACACACCCGTTATGGAATTAATGGGCCTTTTCAGTAAAGCGCTGAACGATCTTGGTGCTTATCTTACGCGGCAATTCGAAGGCCGTTTTGGCGCCTTGATCCAAGCGGCTGACGGGTCGGCTGAAGCATTGGTTGAAATCTTGAAGCAAATGCCTTTTTTCAACGATGTCGAGCAGTATAAAGGTCGGGACGTGCATTTTTTTAAACGGGCCCAGCTTACCGCCGCCGATCTGGCCATTGCTTTTAACGGCCAAGGTTTGGGGCAATTCCGCGATTTGCATGAGCTCACTATCTTTGCCGAAAATTTGGTGCCGCATGTTTTGCGGATCGATAAGGTATTGGTTTATGAAGAGTCTTTGGCTGCGCGCATCGATGCGGAAACGTTGATTTTATCCGGATCAGAAGAGGAGATTGAAATCCGGGCGTGCGCGGTGCATGCGGTCGAGCTGCTGACCCGGGCGTTCCGAAAGGCAGGGCAGAACATCCGGGCTATGGATCTCGATTATCTACTGTGGAACCGCGGCCAGGAACCGCATTACAAGAAGATCAAACCGCGCCACCGCACACGAACGGTCTTCTATTAACCGCAGACTTCCGCAGAAGAATTTTAGACAGGATTCCCAGTATTTTTTACCGCAGAAGACGTAATTTCAAAAAATCCTGAAATTACTCCAGGCCTCGGACAGATAGCCGCAGACAAGCAGAGATATTTTTTTCCACCGATTGCGCGTAGTGTAAGATGGAACAAGCCCCCGTAGGGTAGGTTGTTTTTCACTTTTTTCCGTTTCGGGGAAAAGTGAAAAAAATAAAAACTTTTGTGCGCTCTGAGTCTCTGCATCCTGCAGTGAGTTCTTATTCCTCGAACCGGGAAATTCACCGCAAAGGACGCCGAGGGACGCAAAGGGAAGAAACAAAAACATATCTTATTTTTTTCTCTGCGAACCTCCGCTTCCTCTGCGGTGAGTTCTTTAGTTAAAAATTTCCGACAAACTGTCAATAACCCGATTGCCGTTTTGCCGCAACCGCTCCCCAGTGTTGTGCCCGCCAGCTATAAGCAAGCAATCCAAACCGAGCCCGGCGGCGACTTCGGCGTCATGATGCGTATCGCCGATCAGAAGCACTTCAGCCGGGGCATATCCGCTTCTTTGAAGCCATTGTTGCCCGATTTCCAGTTTGCTGTGGGCGTAGATATCGGCCAAGCCCAGAATCTCATTGAAAAATGATTCCAGCCCAAAATGGCACACCAATTCCCGCAAGGAGTCCTGGGAATAAGCAGAGAGGACCGATTGTTTTATGCCCAGGGCCTGGATACGGGTTAAAGTTACACGACTATGCGGCTGCAAGGCATATTGCAAGCGGTGTTTTTCATAAAGGTTTGTGAATTCGACGCTGAGCTTTTCAAAAGAATCCAGATTGAAATCAAAACCGAGATCGCAATAATAATCTCGGACCGGGAAACGAAAGCCGGCCCGGTAGGTCTCGAGCGTCACCGAAGGCAACCCGCGCTTCGCGAGCATGGTATTGAGGATTTGAACGGCCAATTCGGCGTCGTTAAACAGCGTGCCGTTCCAGTCCCAGAGAATATGTTTGTAGTTTTTTTGAAAAAAGGGCATTATTTTATAATCGCAAATATTTTGCATATTCATATGAAATAGGCTCTTGAGGAGCCGTTTCCAGATATCCTTTTTCCTGATGGGAATACTCGCTGATCGCTTTGGCGGTGTAATCCTTGAAATGGTCTTTAATGTCGGCAAGGATTTTCAGTTCCGTATCCGAGAAAAGGGATAAATAGGGCTCGCTGACGGACAGGAATTTCTCACCAATAAAATCCGAATCCGGGTAAACAACCTCTTCCATTTCCAGAAATTTGTCGTTAAGGAAAGAAGCCAGAAAGATATCGTATTTATCCGGCACGGGTCCCAAAGGCAAATGGTAATAGGTCGCGCCGGTTATGCCGGTCGCATATTCCCGGAAATGTTTAAAATCGGCATAGAAAAGATATTTTACGATTTTGGTTTTCAATAATCCGCCTCGGCAAAAGAAAAGGATGGCATTCAAGAATTTATCGTAATTGAAAGACGCAAATCCCGTAAAGGCGGATTGTTCGGAATTTCCGTACATCTCCTCAATGCAACGATGCAGGGGAAATTCGTCTCTTGCGAGATCCGTTAAATTTTTTATCAATAATTTCGCGCGTTGTTCCCCAAACAGCTCCGTGTTTTCCTTGATCAGCTTCAGCATATTCCTGGGATCGGATATCAAGCTTAATTGGCCGTCATGGACCCGGTCCTGAAGCGCGCCGTTTTCATAACGGCTGAGCGTGGCTCCGCCCCAGCCCAACAAGCGGCCGAGTTCTGCCTGCGAGATGCCGTATTTCATGCGGATTTTTTTAATGTCATCCGGTTGCAGCAGGTTGTGTTTTTTACGATAGATCGTATAGGCCGCAACCAGCGGGTCGTTTTCGGTTTTGGTTTCCAAAAACGTCTCGCCGCAGGTGTCGCATTTATAAGCCTCATACTCGACCTTGATCGACTCTCCGCGCACATTGAATTCCCTGGTTTTGAGAATTCTTTCAACCCCGCCTTTTTTCTCGCAAATCGGGCAAAAATTTTTCATCGCTTTAACTCCTGACCTTATAAGCAAAAAAACAAATATTTTTCCAATACAATTACTTTATTTTTTAAACGGATAGACGATTCGTTTTTCAGTATGATGAAACGATAAGCAAACCGGTTTGTCATTGCTTGCGAGTTTGATTTTGATGTAAATTTCTTCATTCTCTATTTTTTTGCCGAATTCCCATATTTCCCCGGCATATCCGGGATCGTGATCTTGTTTGGGGCCGTCTATATAATCCTCACAGACAAGTTTCATGAGTTCGGTTTGTACGTCATATTTGGTTAATCCCATTTCTTCCAAGGTCCTTAGATTTTTTTCTCTGTCTATGATGGTGATTCCTCTTTTTTGGGCCAGATTTTTAAAAATCCCTAAAAATTTATTTATTATACTTTTTTTATCTAAAGGGTCATTATTCATATCGGAATATTATTACCATATGATAAATTTGTCAATAATAAATATCATTTGATAACTATTTTAAATAAATATTTATTGAAATAGACTATTTAATATTAATTATAATAAATTTAAAAAATAAATGATGGAAAAAATTATTCAGAAACAAAATAGTTACTGAATAATGGAATTTTTTAGTAGTTACAATCCCGCACGATATGAAACAAGCCCCGCAGGGCCGGTTCTTTTGCTTTTTCGTATCTCCCGAAAAAGCAAAAAAATAATAAACCTCTGTGATCTCCGCGCCTCTGTGGTGATACAGTTTTACTATTTATAATCCTTCAGAATTCGGATCATGCTTTTGGTAATTCCGCTTGGCCCGTTCCAGGCTGTTGGTGGCATAGCAGTATTTGCAGCCGAATAAACAGGTGTCGTAGGCGCCGATATCCTTGCTGACCACGCAACCGCAGGCTTTGCGCTGGGAAGGATCTTTTTTGGGATCCACTTGCAGGCCGAAGACTCCGGAGATGTAGCGGTCGTCAATACATTTACCGGGCAAGATGCCGTAGGCGGAAAGATCGATCTCCTGGGCGCAACTGAAGAGTTGCATGTGGTTTTCCAAGCCTATGCGGCTCAGGGCTCTCATCAAGTCGACCAGGGCGTCGCCTTCACAGGCCTGAATTTCAATACCTTGTTCTCTCAAGGGTTTTAAGCGATTTTGCGCTTTGCGGTAGAGCTCCACCAAGCTGATGATGCAGCGGGTGGTGTAACCTTGCAGGGCTCGGGCCAATTCCTGAAAGGTTTGCTTGTGAAATTCAATGGGCGTGCGAATGGTAAGCACAATGGGATCGTAACGCCAGATCACTTTGTGCGGGCCGATCAGCTCGGAGAGCTGTTTGAAACATTCCAGGCTGTTTTCAACAGCCGGGGTGCCCAGTTCCAGCCAAGAGGGATAATCGAGCAATGTAAATAAAAAGTAGTAGCGATAGCCGCGGGCGTCCAATTCCTTTAAATAGGGCAGGAGCGGTTTGGGGTTGCGGGTCCAAAAGACGATCAGATCTACGTCTTCGGGCGCAAGAGAGACGCGGGTGCTCTGTCGCGGATTAAAAGGATTGCGCACCACGCAGAACCCGGCCCGGATACGGTTCATGAACCAGGGGGCGTAAAAAGCGGGAATGTCGGTGCGACGGCTGGCGCTGATGATCATGGGTATCAACCAAGGTTCAGGAAGACGGATGATGAGGAACATCATCCGGGGTTCAGGGTTCACAGTTCACAGTTCACGGTTAGAGATTGCAAATTCAAGATTACAGATAAAAAGGATAAAAGCTAAGATGTTGGAGTTTGGGGCGAAAGTCAAGGGTGTTTTCAGGAATGAGTTAGGGTTCTAACTTGTCGAAATTGCCAGGTTTTTTGAGCTTGCCATAGCGGGTTTCTTGCTTTATACTTGAAATTAAAAATGCAAATGATCGGATAAGGTTTAATCAGGGGCAGGTGGGTCTGAAAGATGGATTATCAATCTTCAAAAAAGGTGCTCGTCGCGCTCGAACGCGAAAAAGTGCAATACGTGGTATTTGGTGGAGCGGCGATCAACCTATTAGGCTTGCCGCGTTATACCATTGACCTTGATCTGTTTATTGCACCTGATCTTGAAAATATTGAACAGCTTAAAGCCGCGCTCCGCTCCGTGTTTCATGACCCTAATATCGATCAGATCACGGCGGAAGATCTGTTGGGAGAATATCCGGCGGTTCGGTATGTTCCACCGGAAGGCGAGTTTTCCGTCGATATCCTGACCCGGTTGGGTTCGGCTTTTCGTTTTGAAGATCTGGAAACGGAACGCATTCCATTCGATGAAATCATGATCACAGTTGCAACCCCGAAGACATTGTACCGCATGAAGAAAGATACCCTGCGGATAAAAGATCGGGGTGATGCGGAATTATTACGAAAACGATTCAACATCGAGGAAGAGTGATGCCGGTTCAAAAGTACAGAAGCATAGAAGACATGCCTGAGATATGGTTCAAGCCCGGAGATCCGCGGCTCTATATTGCCATTGCCGCGGTATGGGATTTTGGGCAACGTTGGTTGGCGCCGCACTATCCGCCGGGCGTTTACAAACATCGGACCATGGAAGATAAGAACCGGCTGGATGAGGAATGGGCTGTTCTTAATTTTCAGGCTTTCCGGGAAAAGCATAAAAAGCAAAATTAAAAATCAGATTTTAATCATGAACCCCAAATAACTTACAATTCAAGACCTGACCCCCGGCCTCGCCTTTATTCCTTTTTATCACATAATTTCTTAAAATGTTCTTTTGGATTAGTAATCTGTTTAGAGTCTAAAGGCCAACCATTCCCTTTTGTTTGATGATGGGTATAAATTTCATCCCCCTTTTCATTAAAGTAAAACCTATCTTCTATATTAATATCACCAGGAGATCGGAACTGATCATAAATGAACCGTAAAGTTCCATTTTCATCGTAAAAATATTCGGTTTCAAACACGAAATCACCTCCGCCTTCAACTATATATCGTCTCACCGTGCCTTTTGAATCCATGTAAATGGTGGCCGATAATTCCAACAAGCCTTGATCCATCAGAGCCTCTTCATCGTCGCATCTTTTTAATTTCATGATAGTATTCTTCAATGCAATAACTTCATTGCATACCTTTCGAATTTTTAATATCTCCGGATGCGACCTCCAGTTTTTATCGTTGACAGCTGTGCCCGCATCAATATTTACCGACATGAATAATAATAACAAAACGACTTTAAAGGTTCTCATAAGGTTTTCCTCCGCATGTTATTTGTTCGATATTACTTTATGCTTGTTCAAATATCAAGTAAGGTCAAAAAAACCGTGCAAACGCCAGGGCAGAAAAGGCTTTTGAAGGGGTGCTATATTTTAATTTTATCCAATCAAATGAATCATTCAGGCCTGAAGAGATCCTCGCACTTTTTTGTCCATTCGTTCCATATCAAATCATATTCCGGCGCGGTTTCCAATATGGGTAGAAGTTGATATAGCCCTTCTCGACCTCATCAAACCGTAATCCTTCCCTTGCTGCCGTGCGATGGAGTTCCGCGGTGGTAATCATGGGTTCACCTTGGCATTAATCAAAAGACCCCAGCGGCGGTTGTGGGTTCCCTGACCGGGCAGGGTCGGATCGAGCCGGGGATAACCCGATGAAAGGGTCGTGGAACCATAGAGCTGCTCCGAATCGCCGATTGCCAAAGTTTCCAGGAGGAAACCAAGCCGTTTCACAACCGCGGATATGCCGATCCGCACGGCGTAGTCGTGCAGTTTTTTCGCGTCGATTTTCGACCACGAAGCTGAAAGGGCCTGAGTAACCGTCCCGATACCGCCGACATATTCCGGCAGAGCCAAGCCGTCGATCAGGGTTTTTTCAAGGTCCGTGATCATAAAAGAGCTTTCATTGATCCATTCTTTACTTAAACCGAAGAACCGTTCCGGCTTGTTGGAGATAATCCGAAATGAAAAACCGAGCGATTCCCTAACCGGTTTGGCAACTTTATGATCGGTCAGGATGAAAACTTGACGCGGGATTTGCTCGGTCAGCCCGTGGTAGTTCATGGCGGAAAAGTAGGCAATGGCCGCGGGCTTGACGAGTTGCATGGCAATCAAATACTCGTGAATCTGCGGAGTCCGCGTTATTCCTGAGGAAAGAGGCACCACAACAAAAAGACCGGATTTGATGCGTTGAATCCAGCCTTTTTTAGTCAAACGGCTGAGAAATTGGCGGACATATTTTTTCTGACCCGGTCCCAGTATCCGACCGACATCCTGAGATGTAAACAGCCCTTGCGGACCGATTTGAATCAGAAAATCCGACTCCAAGGGCCCAAGAGAGGTTTTTGATATATGTTGGTTATCCATTGTCACTTTTAAGGCTACATTTTATATCCAAAATATAACAAAAGGCAGGCAAAGTCAAGTCGGTTATGAACAGGCCTGAAATCAGATCTTATAAAAATGGGTTAGGGTTCTGCGGCTTTATTAAAAATCCCTAATCTTCGTTTATTTATCTGTAATCTTTAACAGTGAATCCCAAATTACTTATAATTCAAGACCTGACCCCCAACACAACACTAAGCATGAAATCAAAAAACTTATAATTCAAAACCTGACCCCGGCGATGTTTATGTCTAATCGACCGGAATAATGACAATTTCTCTTAAAAGTTGGGGATTGACCCCCTATTTTTTTTCCCAAAATTGGGAGATATACAGAAACGTTAGAATAACCAGGCGTGGGCGATTGATTCGGGCAAGGCGGTCATAAATCTTGACACGCTTGCCGATCATATGGACAGTATAACTGTACATAAAAATTGGGAGACTGACATGGCCATACAAACAACATACACGCGTGCCCGTAATGTCGTTGGGGACATCCTGTACTAAGGCGACATATTCGAGAAGTGGGATGTTAGGGGCCAAGATACTTTCCGGATAAGTCGAGTATACGCTTTGGTAACCACTCATTCACGCAGGCATAATCGTTTTTCGATCTGTCCCTGTTTCAGCCTTCATGTCCAACCAGTGTTGCGACGAGAATATGACACTCATTCATCGCCTTATTCCTAGGTTTTAAGAAGTCCTTCAGTCCAGCCAGACAACCCCGGATGAAAAAACGGCCAGATGCAGGGGCGAGCCCAAGGGGGGTGGCGGCGGGTCATTGGCCAAGTCGAAAGTAAGAGAGAGGCCTGCCGGTGTTTTCATTTTCAGGCGATAAAATTTCCCCTGAAACAGTCGCAGGGAGACGGTGCCGGAGATGACGGTTATGGGCGATGGGTTATTTTTGGAGATCGGTTCCTGGGGACGCGGATTATTCAGGGAAACCGTTTCCGCGGCTTCGGGCCGGATCAAAAGGGTAATTGTCCGGCCGGGAGCACTGTCTTTCAAATTGGCCGGATAGAATACACCCATAGGGGTCTCTACGCCGCCCTGGGGCCGCACGACGCCATTCAAAAAATTTTCAAATCCCAAAAACGAAGCCACGCGCTGATTGCGCGGCTGCCGGAAAAGATTTTCCGGAGTATTGAGTTGGGCGATGCAGCCCTGATCCATCACGGCCACGCTGTCGGCCATGGCAAAGGCTTCGGCATGATCGTGGGTCACGAAAATCGCGGTGACGTTGACCTGCTGCAGAATGGCTTTTAGTTCGGGAACCAGGCGTTCGCGCAGCTCGCGGTCCAAAGAACCCATGGGCTCATCGAGGAGCAGAAGCCTGGGCCGGGGCGCCAGGCTGCGGGCCAGGGCAATGCGCTGTTGTTCTCCTCCGGACAAGGAGTCGATGCGGCGGTCCGAGAATCCCTCCAGCCCGAACAAGGCCAGCAAACCGTGAACGCGGCTCCTGATTTCGGCGCTCGGGAGTTTTTGCCGCAAAAGACCGTAAGCGACGTTGTCGAAAACGGTTTTGTGGGGAAACAGGGCGAAATCCTGAAACATCATGCCGAAGTTGCGACGATGGGGCGGCACTTGGGCCAGATCTTGGCCGGCAAAGAGAACGCTGCCGCTGTCCGGGGTTTCAATGCCCGCCAGGATCCGCAATAGGGTTGTTTTCCCGCATCCCGAGGGTCCCAGGATTCCGAGGATCCGGCTTTGTTCCAGAGTGAAACCGACTTGACGGAGCGCCGGGAAGGCGCCGTAGGATTTGTCGATATGAGTGACTTCCAGTAGGGCCATGTCAGAAGACTCCTTGGGGTCTGTCCAGCATCCGGTCCAGAAGGAGAAACCCGGCTGCGGTGATCAGCATGAGCAGGCTGCTCATAGCCATGGCTTGGCCGTAATTGACAGCGCCGGGAGTTCCCAGGAAACGAAAGATGGCAATGGGCAGGGTCGGGGTCTGGGGCCGGGCGATAAAGGAGGTGGCGCCGAATTCGCCCAAGCTGACGGTAAAGGCGAATACGGCGGCGGCAGCCAGGGCGCGGGCCGCCAGGGGCAGATCCACGGATTTCCAGACGTTAAAAGGAGATGCGCCCAAAACAGCGGCCGCTTCTCTTATGTGCGCGTTGATGTTGCGGAGGGTGGGCAGCAAACAGCGGATCACAAAGGGAAAGGCGGTCAGGCTGTGGGCAATGGGCAGCAGCCACCAGGAGCTGCGCAGATTCAGGGGCGGCTTGTCCAGGGCGATGATAAACCCGAAGCCCAGGGTTACCGCGGAAGTAGAGAGGGGCAGCATGAAGAGAGGGTCCAGAAAAGCGGAGAGCCTGGTTTTGGATCGGGCCAAAAACAGGGCCGCCGGAAAGCCGATGCCCAGGGAGAGGATCAAAGTAGCGAGGGCGATGCTGACGGAGTTGACCAGGGCTTGGATGGGCGGCACGTAAAAAAGGGATTGGGTCGAATCGATAAAAAGCATTCGGTAATGACCCAGGGAAAACCCGCTCTCCGTAAGCACGGATTGCAGGAGCAGAGCAGCCGGCGGGGTCCCGACAAAAAGAACGATCCAGCCGATCGCGCCGGCGACGCAGGCGTAATCGGAGCCTTTCCGGGGTTTTCGCGTTACGGGCGGATAAGCGCCGGGTTCGGCGCTGACGGCGGCTTTGCGTTGCAGGCTCGTATAAACCCACAGGCAGGCAAAGGTAAACCCCAATTGAATCACGGAGAGGGCCGCGGCCAGGGGCAGATGAAAGAGGTGCACGGCCTGGCGGTAGATCTCGACTTCGAGGGTGGCGATGCGGGGACCGCCCAGAATCAGGATCACGCCGAA
>Ga0105099_10002381_pt1 | contig 11210 bp, 10 predicted proteins | sample PPLLak3cmMay2015_2_FD_79138 | JGI IMG/M metagenome (GOLD analysis project Ga0105099, IMG submission 79138) | Freshwater sediment microbial communities from Prairie Pothole Lake near Jamestown, North Dakota, USA - PPLs Lake P8 Core (1) Depth... | ecosystem: Environmental > Aquatic > Freshwater >...
ATCATGAGACTCTATCTGCGTAGTCAAAAGGTTTGGCTCAAACCCGAGCTTCTTTATGAAATCTTCCGCGAACTTTATCCAGTCTATCTCAGGAGCTGCAAAGACCTGAGCATTATGACTGCCGACTGCGCCATTAAGTTTTGCAGGAAGCTTCAATTTTTTCAGGTTTACGGTCTCTATCCTTAACCTTTCAACAAAATTTGCCAATTCCTTGCCAAATGTCGTAGGAGTCGCAGGCTGGCCATGCGTCTTAGAGAGCATAGGGGTCGATTTTTCTGTTTCTGCGATTTTTGCAAGCCTGTCTATGAGTTCGACCAATGCGGGGAGGTAATGCTGCTCTATCCCTCCTCGTAACATGCAGTCAAGCGCTATGTTGTTTATGTCCTCAGAAGTCAGGCCGAAATGCACTAACTCGGTGACATCTTTAAGAGAAGAATTTTCAATCTTCATCTTCAAGAAGTATTCTACTGATTTGACATCGTGATTGGTAGGCTTCGCTCCATTATAACCGAAACGGTCTATGTTCTGTATTATCTGCGCATCCTCAAGACTGAAATTGCTGAATATGTTCCTTAAGAATTCCTTTTCCTGGCTGCTGAACTTACGTAATGGCTTCCAGTCTAACTCTGATAGAGATATAAGATACTCGACTTCGACAAAAACCCTGTATTTGAAAAGGGCATACTCAGAGAACCATTCTCCCAATGGCTTGGTCATTATGTGGTGCCTGCCATCTATAGGTGAGATTGCCTTAAGAGAATGAAAGAACAGGTCTTCTGACTTCACGAAACAACCACCTTTTAAACCACTTTTTAAACAATGATTCAAAATCCAAACGGTTTATATTATTTCTTATACTGCAAACTATATTCGATTTTGCCTTTTCGTACTCATGCAGTACGGACTCTTTGCTTGTTCACGGGTTCTAACGCGCCACCACCACGACACTCGCACCGCTAATTTGATTGTATAGTGCGCCGAGTTCAGTAAGTTCAGAATACCTTCTTGAAGGCTCGTAAGTCGGTGGTGGTGGCGCGGTTTTAGAAATGTATTGTTCTTAGAAATTGTTGAGCGTCGGCTGTGCCTTGTCAGGCTTCACTTCCACTTCTTCACCGACCTGCTTCTTCACATCTGCTGCGACTGCTTTTCCAAGAAGCTGCGTCAGTGTCGTCATGTCTGCTTTCTTGACATCGCCGATGTCTTTTATGCCTGCATTGAAAAGCTTCCTTGCCCTGACTCGGCCGATCCCGACAAGTTTGAGAAGCGGGATCAACTCTTCCCGTACACCATACTTTATCCTGAAACGCAGGCGGACTATGCTCTTTATCACGTCATGGAAGCTCATGAGCTTTGAAAGCTCTTCACCTGCGTATAATAGCCAGTCAGCCTTGTCGATCTTGACTCTTGTCTCGCCAGGCCTCACGTCATACTGCTCATAGAGATACTCTTCATCCTTCTCATCTATCCACTCCATGAGGAAGAATGCGGTCTTCACTGAAGCGAGGAAATCGTCATACTCAGGCTCATAGATGCTTGGCTCTTTCTGGATAAGTTCAGTCTCGAAAGAGGCGAACTTACTAAGGAATGTGTCGAACTCTTTTGTCTTCACCTTCAGGAGCGGCCTCATCTCAAGGGTGTTGCACGCTGCCTGCAATAATGCGAATGGTGTAGCCACCTTCTCTGTCGAACGGCGGATGCACTTTATCAAGTGATGGGCAGTAAGAGGGTCTATGTATAGCTCAGCGACGCGTCTGCCGAGCAATGTCGCACGGATGCTCTCTTCATCTTCTGATTTTATGTCAGATGCGCTGACAAAATCAGATTTCGGCTTTGTTATTATGAACTCATACCGTTCAAGGAGGGAAAGCATCTTCTCGATGATCGCTTCGAGCTTTGCCATATCCTTGAACTGGTGCGCCCAAAAAGTCCTCGAGAAAAAATCCATTATCTCTTTCCTGGAACCCACGAATCCTGTCGCAATAAGTGAAAGAAGGTATGTCCTAAGGACAGGTTCTACAGCAAGTTTCGAATAGATCTCCTCTGGTTCTCCATGGATGTACTTCTCGATTATTTTTTCTCTATCATCTTCACTCGATGCGATACAGATAGCTTCACCGAACGTATCGAACTTCGGCCTGCCTGCGCGGCCTGCCATCTGGAGATATTCCAGCACGGGGATGTACTGCATGCCGCCCCAACCGCTTGAAGAGTATCTCTTGAGATCCTTTATTATCGCACGGAATGCAGGAAGGTCGACACCTGCAGCGAGTGTCGGAGTGCAGCAGATTATAGGTATCTGGCCGCTCCTGAAATTATCCTCAATTATCTCTCTCTGTTTATGGGTGAGGCCAGAATGATGGAACGCTATGCCTTTTGAGATGCAACGGGCAAGCCTTTCACACTGTTTTGTAGGTTTAGGTATCGCATCAAGTATAGATTGAGCTATCTCTTTTAGCTCTTGCTTAGGATTTGTGATTTTGTGAGCTATATCCTCTGCGGATTTCTCCGCGCTTTTCTTGTTGCCAACAAAAACCAAAGCCTGTTTCTTCATCTTGATAGTATCTAAAGCCAGATTAACAGTATCATTAGAAGAAGGCTGTTCAACATCAGAATCCTCATGTTTTGGCATTCTACCAAAAAAGCAAAGGAGGTTTAAAAAGGTTATTGGCTTTAGCGGAGCCCGAATAGTGCGAAAGTTTTATAAATGCCCCTAAAATCCGAAAAACAGCAGCATTATGCAATAAATGCTGGGTCGCACATAAACCAATGCCCCTGTAGCTTAGCATTTTACGCGCAGCTGGTTACGCCCAGCTGCCATGCAAGGCTAAGGACCATCTCGCAACGCTCGATGGTCCGGGAAGAAAAACAAAAAGAAGGAAAGGCAACAAAATTGCCCCTGTAGCTTAGCGGTTTGAGCGTGCGGCTGTTAACCGCAAGGTCACCAGTTCGAGTCTGGTCAGGGGCGCTTTTTTCATAAACAAACGTTATGAGCCCGTAGCTTAGTCTGGCTGGAGTGCTCGACTGATAATCGAGAGGTCCCGAGTTCAAACAGCCGGTTACGCTCGGCTGGCGCGCAAGGTGCGGCATTCGCAACTTCGTCGCTCAGCCACACTAAGATGTGGAACCGGTTTGAAAGTCTCGGCGGGCTCATTCATTATTACTTTCTAAGATGATTATAGATTCATGGTATAGAGCGCTATGAGATTCGTCATCAATGCTATTATCACATAGAAACCGAAGCTCAGCAATACGTCAGTGAGCAATGTCTTCTTGCTCATCTTGAGCCTTCTAGCGACATACATGCTACCGAGCGGCAAGCCATAGATGAATATCATGGATGATATCACTATGAAAAGATCCATCGTGAGAGTCGAGAAATAATAAACCACGCCGAGGAAGAAATACGCTATCTGGTTTATCGGAGTGATCTCTGACGTGAAGTACAAGAACAGGCTTGCGACTACACCTAAGACGATCAAGATGAAAAGGTTCGCGCCGTATGCATATAGAAGGATCATGAAGATGAACACAAGTATGGTATTCATGAATGCCTTGAAGTAAAGTTTTCCTGGCTTAAGCTCTTCTGGAGCGATGAATGCAAGTATAGCACCGACATAGACCCCTAAGAAAGTGAACATCAATGTCAATATGTATGTTATCATGTATGAGAGTCCTGTCTCAAAACCCATCAACCACACCTCTTTATACCCTGATCCAGCAGGTTTTGATATTTAAATATTGCCTTTTAATGACTAGCATGTCAGTGGTGGTGGCGTTGTTTAAAAGATATGAATAAAGTATTATCCTTTCTTCCATGGGCTGTGGCCCCACTGTATCAGAAGATCAAAATCCGGAGTCAGCTGCGGAGTGTCGCAGGCACCAAAACAAGAGCCCGCCCAGATAACTATCTTCGCTTTTGTCTTCGATTCAAGCTTATCTACTATCTCTTTCGCCCTCGGCTTCAAACCATCAGGCAGCTGAATACAGACAAGCTTAGCCTTCTCTTTAGAAATGAGTTCAACAGCCTTGTCAAGTTCCAGATTGAATTCCATATGATAAGAAATAGAATACCTGCGTTTAAATAATTTGTTGTTGACTATGTCCTTTTCTTTCCAAAGATGCGGTTCTCGCTGAACCTGCTCTCGATGACCCACATGTTCTTCACCATGTCAGAGATGTGATCAAGGACACATTTCAGACTATCCTGTCCAACTTGAGATCCATCTTTCCTTGAGGGCTCACTTTTCCACTCCCTGACATTAGATATATACATCACCAGATTATCGATATCTTCGGCATGTATGATCCTCTTCACTGAATCTTCTAAACCATCTACAATATCTGCCTGGAACCCCCGTATCCTGTCTTCTCTGGCTGCCTCTTTGATCCTGTTGAAACCATTATGGCTTATCCAGGACCTCATCGCTTCATCGTGGTCTGCAAGATTCTCTACGTATCTCACGCATTCCCTCATCGCTCTCTTCCTGAACACAGGGTCAAAGAAGACCTCTTCTATGTGCGGAGCATCACGCGAATATCCTAACCTCTCTATGAACCTGTCTCCCTGCTCTTCAAGCCTATTCATGTCAATGACATGCTGTCTCAGAAATCCCCTGAAGCCGCCATTATCATCAAGCTTCTCCCGTACGAACTCTTTTTCCGCTTCAGAAGCACACATCATCTCAAGATAATAATCTCCTGCGTCAGAAGATGATTCCAGGAGGCAGAGCCTGAGGCCCAGATACGCAATCTGCTTATCAGAAATATCGAACAAGAACGCTTTTTCCGGATCCAGCCTTGCGATATAGTTGAAGTCAGTGTCCACTCCACCGATTATTCCGATGTAATGGAGCCTGCTTTTGCCGCAATCCTGCCTTATCTTATCTGATATCTCTGAGAAAGAGTACTCGTTAGGAGCTGCGTAGAACCTTGAACGTTCTTCCTCTTCGACTCCTCTAGAGAACCTTTCCAAAAAATCAGCATATGATAGCCTGTCGATCCTTTTCATATCCTGCATCCTTACTGATACTATCAGCTGAAATCGACAAACACTTCATCCAAGTCCCTTGATGTGACATTCTTCTTGTTGATCACACTCTCGAAACTGGTCCTTGATTTCTTCATCTTATCCTTTATCTCAAAAAGCAATTCATCGTCTTCCATTCTCTCCTCACCTTTGTGTTAGGCGACATCCGCCTTTATTATCTTGAGTTCATCCTCTCTTTTCCATATCTTGCCGATTTCCATCTTGGCAAGCTTGTTGATCCCGAATGAATATTTCACATAATACTGCCCTGACTCGTGCCTGTTTTCCGGACTCCTGAGGTACTGGTATATGTCTTCAGATATCTTCTCGACAAGCTTTCCGAATAAGGCAGTGCCATCTTCAGTCAGCTCTATGTCCTTCCTGCTGTTCATCCTGAAATATGATGAGATGCCAGGATGCCTTGCGTTCCTCATGTTGTCGAATATCATATTTGTCGCTAGGTTTCGACCTAGCTCTGTCTTGTAGAAACCTCTCATCGCATCTTCTCTCAAATCTGAAGGGACTTCTTCAAGCTTCACATTAGCATCATTCATGCAGAACTGGAGTATCCTCTCACCCTTTTCCGAACCTGTCGGAGTCAGGTATAGATCTTCTGTTCTCTTAACATCTATAGAATCATCCTTGTCGATGCTATATTCAAGCAGTATCCTGTATCCTTTGAACGGGTCGCTTTTTCCATCGATATCTTCAAGGACTGCTGTCGAGACCGTCTCTGACAGTCCGCTTATCAGCTTTTCAAGCATGCTTGCGCCTTTCTCTGTCATATGTGCAAGTCCGGTATCCTTATTCCTTGCAAAATACTCTGCCAACATAGGATTCTTAGATTCCTTCATTCCCTGGATCACGATGCCGTCGATGACTTTACAGATGACCTGTTCAGACAATGCGGTAAGATAATCATCAGAAAAATTCCCATCCGCCACTCTTGGGACATCTATACATATGACCCGCGTGTCTTTTGTCTCTTCAAGATATGACTTTCCGACTTCTGAAACCAGTTCTTGAGATAGTCCATCATCACTTTCAATGGTCTTTATCTTCATGTAGAAAGGCACTGGCTTACTCTCTCCAAGCGAAAGCAGGCCTGAGACCGGCTGGTTTGTCCCGACGTCAAAAAGTCCGATTATCTCGTCAGTGACCTTATCATATAATCTTTCAAGAGAGTCAAATTCTTTTGTGGGTTTTATCGTTTTTGTCTTCTTGCCACCCTCTTCAATTTCCTCTACCATGAAATACTTTTCAAATAGACCGGGCTGTGAGAGGAGCATGTTCACCGAGATGAATTCGATTGCCTTCTTCCTAGCCAGCTGTTCATACAGATCGAATCTCTGAGAAGCAGTCTTGCCTGTGGTATCTGGAAGATTCCCTCTTAGTATCAGCTCATTCTTGCTCGTTATGAGGTCATATCCTGCTATCGGCTGAACGAGCCGCCCATCACTGTCTAATTTAGTGACTAGCCTTACAAGTCCGCCATCCTGGACGCTCGGCAATGCAAGTACACTCTCTGCGGCTTTTTTTGCAGACTGTGCTGCATCTTTTTCTATATCTGGAAGTTTGAGCATACAATACATAAGCCCTGAAAGGACATCTTTTTCATTGACCGAACCTGAGAACTTCAAGTTCCTCCTGAGCGACTCAATATCCTTCTTTATTATGTCTGCTCCAAAGAAACTATCAGTGACCGCTTCTGAAACTATTCTTTCTATGGTCTTATCATCAGCACCTTTCGGGATAGATATGCTTATGCAATACCTTGCGTCTGGTCCTGCAGTATCTTCTGATGCTTTTATCTCTTCTTGAGAATCGGCTGTATCAGCACTATCTGTGTCGTCTCCATCTTCTTTGATGACCGAATCAAGATAACTTTTCTGTGCGGAAGTGCACCTGTCGATAAGACGTTTGATAGCATCTCTGCTTGCGGGTTTTAGGTTTTTTTCGTCAGACATCTTCAACCTCTGGTTTTGTTACTAGAGGGTGATGAATAATAACTAGTATATAAGCTTTTCTATATTTGATATTTTTGCCTAGAATACGTTTAAAACGTCTAAAAACAAGGAATAAATTATTTAGACAGCTTTACCTGTGCTGTCTTATCAGTTCTGCTTAAGGCCTATCAATATCCTTATCGCTATGCCTGTCACGAACAGTATCACTGCTATCACCGCAAGCATATCTGTCATCCCTGACAATCCTGAAAAGAAGAAACCTATTGCTGAAACAAGGACGACGAACGCAGAGCCTATGAGGAACTTAGCGAAGATACCTGTCTTCCTGTAAGGGACGACTGGACCTTTATCCTTCACTTCATGCCTCTTTGCTTCTTTCTCTTCAATAGCCTCATACTTCATGAGCTTCTTTTCCGCTTTCTTTGCGGCTTTCAACTCTTTTGCATAGACCTTGATCTCTTTCCTCTTGTCTGCAAGAAGATCGTTCTGCATCTCGAGCTGCTCCTGAAGCACATCTATAGCTCCGACAAGCTTCTCGAACTCCCTCTTTCCGACAAAACTTTCCTTTGCATCTTTTGCCTGGGATTTCAATCTCTTGTCAAGCTCTATGAAATCTGTGCCTTTTATTGTGCTCTTGTCCATGCTTTCAAGCTTATCGCTGATCCTGTCGAGCCTTTCCCATAATGACCCGAGTTCACCTGCGAACTCTTTTTCATGTATGAATGCCTTGAGCTCTTTATGGAACGACTTGTCGACAGAACTTATGTCCTGCGAATTCGCCTTGATGCTCTTGTCTGTGTAATCATTATCCTTCTTTATCCTCTTGACCAGCATATCGATCTTGCTCTTGAGCGCATTGTTGAGGCCTAATACAAGAGCCTTCAACTCTTCAAACAGGCTGTGGGTCTCTGCTTTTGTCGCAGATTCCTTCCTGACTGCGGATATCTCATACGCCAGCTTATCGATAGCGTTCTTCATCTTCATCAATTCTGAAGCTAGCTCCTTCCTTGTAGAGAAATTTCTCTTTATGTCTCCGACTTCAGCCATGCCCTTGTCAAAACCTGCTTTTACACCGTCGAATTCCTTGTTTATATCAGCAATAAGATTCTCGGCCTGCCTTCTTGTCATGAGAGTCTTCATCTCGCCTTTCAAGTCATCCAGCTGTGAATTCAACGATCCCTTTAGGTCTGACATGCTCTTGACTGCCTTCTCATTCAGCTTCTCTCGTTCCTTGGCGAGCGAGCTGTGGTCGCTGTCGTTCGCCTTCATGAAATCCTTGAATGCACTCTCTATCCCTTTTGAGAAATCTTCCATCGAAGATGCATTCGCAAGCGATATCTCCTCTAACTTCTTCTCCAGTTTCACTATCTTCCTATCAACATCAGAGATGCTGGCAAACCTGCCCTCTCCTTCTTTGACCTTCGCTATCATGACCTTAAGATCATCGAACTCCGAGTTTATGTCATTCACGAGACCTTCGACAGCCACTGCATCTATCTTCCCTTTGAGACCAGCTTTCACTTCAGATTTCAGCATGTCGAATTCGTCATTCAGCTTCTCAGACCTTCTATTGAGCTCATCTGTCCTCTTCTCGAGCTCTGCCTTCGTTATCGTGTCTTTTATCAGCCTCAGCTCTTCTATGCCGCGCTTAACAGCGTCGAACTCAGAGTTGACATCCTTGACAAGACCTTTTATCTGTTCTTCTGTGGCTGTATTATCATTGAGAGCTTTCAGCTCTTTCTTCATCTCTGCTATCTCGCAGGATATCTCCTTAGTGCTATTGTTGAATTCAGAAGCAGTGACCCCTTTCTTCTCCATATCTTCAAGGGCCTTCTCGAGCTCCCATACTTTCTTCAGCTCCTCATTGAGCTCTCCTACCTTTATCTTGAGTATGTTGAACTTGTCTACCGTGACTGTGTCTGTCAGGTCATCCTTCAGGCCGTGCTTTATCTCAGATATCTTTATGCCCTGCTGGTGCATCCCTTCCCTGAGCGCATTCATGTCACTTTTGATGTTTGAAAACGCATTTTTCAGTGATTCATCAAGTTCCCTGAAATTTCTTGCCTTAGAAAATTCGCTGTCTGTTTTCTTTTCCATTTTATAGAGCACCTTAGACCTATTTTTAGATATGGACTGTTAAAATGATACCCCCTTATAACTACTATAGAAAAACAAAACAATATATAAACTTTTCGGTAGTGAATCTTTTTAAACAATATTCTGTTTATTGACGGTGTTGGATGCTTTTTTCACTACCTTCCTATCCAGCGGTTTTCTCCAGAAACGCTTGCAATCCCTGCAGTAGTAGATGACCCTGTGCTCATGGACCCTGACCCTTAAGTTCTTTCCTGGAAGCATGAACCTGTAGCAATGAGGGCAGAAAAGCCGCTTATATTTCGATGGCAGGCGCAGCTTGAACTTCATGGCTATCCTTCTTGCGTTGGCCACCTGACGTGTCGCGAGAACTATATCTTTATCAGCTATCGATCCAGCGAAATCAAATATCTTTTTGATGTGCTCTTTAGCTATCATGATATTTTCAGCAGATTTCTTCTGGTAGTTATGTTTCATCTTGATTCCTTTTTTTAGGTACAACCTATACTAAAAATCCTTTAAAAATCCCGTCTTCAAAACAGCCTTGAACTATTTTTTTATCCGGATATCACGTCTACCAATAACTTTATAAACGTATTGGAATTATGGAAAAAGCATGGGATGGTTTAGACAGGTATTAGACATATTCAACTCTGGAAACGAAGAATCATCTGAGATGGAAGAGGAGAATGTAGACCTTCTCGCGATTCCCTCCTGGATAGAGTCCCGCCTCGATTCTGAATTTGATAAGATACGGCCTGAGATAGATGCCCAGTTCTCTATACTTTTTGACGAAAAAAAGAATCTCCTCATGAACCTAGAGGACCTCAAGGCCGCGGCCCTGCAGAACCCGAACATCTCTGAAAGGGAGAAACAGATAATGGAGGGGAACAGGGCCTCATACATAAGCCAGCACAAGCAGTTCCTGAATGTAGTCGAGATATCTGAAAAGCCGAATTGCCAGGAGACGACGAAATTCTGCAAGAACTTTGAGGAGCTCCTTGTAAGGCTTGCGACTTCGACAGCGAAAGGGCACCTTGTAATGAAGGAATTCTTCGCAGACCGTGCGTCGAAGATAAACAGGAGCATCAAGACGATGGGCGGAGCAGTGAGCAAGATGCGTGAGATACTCGTCGACGGTAACGTCGGCGTAGATGATGTCGAAGATATCGGTAAGGGTATAAACGACCTCAAGGCCAAGAAAAAACTTTCTTCAGAGATAGATGAAGAGCTCTTGACACTAGGCAAGAAGCTATCCAACTCAAGATTCCTCATGAACAAGCTCAACAAGAACATCGATGAGCTGAAACAGACAGAGAATTACGCAGGATTCAGGAGCCTCTCCGATTCAAGAGAATCGCACTGGGCATCTTTCAAGCAAGCCGAAGAACAGGTGAACAATGAGTTCTCACCGTTGCAGAAGGCGATGAAACGTTTCGAACGGATGATAGCAGAAGACCAAAAGCTTTTCATGAAGTACATAGACAGCCCTATGCAGGCGCTCATCGAAGATGAGAACTTGAAGATATTCATGATGCTTGACAAGATGAAGACTGCCATCTCTTCCGGTTCCCTAGAAGTCAAGGACCCTGAGAAGATGATGCAGAAGATCTCAGAGCTAGATAAGCAGAAACTTGTCGATGCGCGATCAAGATATTCTGAAGCGAAGACGTCAATAAAGACCATAGATGACCAGATGAGGAATAGCAAGGTCATGGAAGAGCTTAATGATCTCCAATATAAAATAGAGCACACTGAGAGGCAGGTCAAGATAATCGAAGACAAGATCGCCCAGGCAAACAAGACAAAAGAGAAGATAGACCTTGATGCGCTGCGGAGCAATCTTGAGCAAGAGCTAAAAGAGGTGTTTGGGCTCAATGTCCACATAACATGGCAAGACAACACACATACAGCCTGATAGTCTTTGTGCTCGGAATAGCGCTTTTAGCGCTAGGCATATACCTTGTGCAGGACCTTATAATCAAGTTCCTGAAATTCGCAGTCGGCATCCTCCTGATATTCCTATCCCTCCCGATGATATTCGGCAGCGTCGGCTTCTGGAGATTCTTCAGGCGCGGCAAAGTCATAAGGATAGAACGGAATGATTGATACCGATGATTGAA
>Ga0105099_10002382_pt1 | contig 11205 bp, 11 predicted proteins | sample PPLLak3cmMay2015_2_FD_79138 | JGI IMG/M metagenome (GOLD analysis project Ga0105099, IMG submission 79138) | Freshwater sediment microbial communities from Prairie Pothole Lake near Jamestown, North Dakota, USA - PPLs Lake P8 Core (1) Depth... | ecosystem: Environmental > Aquatic > Freshwater >...
AAGCTGAAAGCCTCCTCATGACCTATTCCACCGCAGAGATCTTGTTTCCTGCTCCGCTCGTTGCCTCCTGGGTAGAAACAGACCTTTTTCCGCTCCTGCGCTCCGGAGATGTTCTTCTGGAGTCTTTTTTGATCGATGGAAAAGTCCTGCAACTCAAGAAACTGGAGCTGCCGGAAAACCGGGGCGCGCTCGCCATGGCGTTTGACTGCAAGAACTTCACGGTTCATGGGGATCGACTCAGGGAGCCTTTAAGGGAGGTGTCCGCAAAAGTAACCTTGAAGGATGGAGAGCTCCTCGTATCCGCGCTGAAAGGAGTTTCAGGCAAATCAGAGATCCAGGAAGGCCTTCTTAAGGTCCGGGATATTTTCCATCCGAACCCTGTTTTTGAACCCTGGGTGCGTGGCTCCTTTGATTTGGAGGAGGTGCTGCATCAGGCTAAGGCCGATTTCCTCCCTGCCCGATTTAAAGAGGCGATTGAGAACCTGGAGTCCGCGTCAGGCACCCTGGAAGGGCAGGCCGTCTTCAAGTATGAAGCTTCCATGGAGGCCCCGGAGATAACGAAAGCGGACCTTCTCCTTAAGGATGGAGCCTTCAAACAAAAACACTGGCCTTTCTCTTTGGTTCTAAAACAAGGCCGTCTGAAGATCGGAGAGGAAAATCGTTTTCAAGGGTCCGGGTCTTGGGGATCTTCCTCTTTCGAGGGTGAGGGGGCCTTTCTCATGAAAGGACTGAGTGTTGATCCTCAATGGATGGAGGGCGTCGCCCGTCTCGATTTAGGCCAGCTCTGGCCTGTAATCTCTCCAACCTGGAACTCTACAGAGTTCAAAGGTTCAGCTGTTTGCCAAGGCGTAGTCAGAAAAGATGCGGAGCTGTGGTCCTTCAAAGGAACGGCGGATATCGGTGCCGTGACCGTCGACCACGAGCTCATGATCATGCATCCTCCGGACAAAGCCAGCCGGATGTCTTTTGATTTCCAAGTCATTCCTGCGGAGCGGATTCTCGTTAAGCAGGTCCTGTGGGAGACGGGAAGATCTCGATTGGATCTCTCAGGCGATTATCCTCTATCACCCGATAGCGACATCAAACTCCAGTGTTCGATCCCGACCCTATCTCTCGATGATCTGGGGCTTCAGTTAAAGCGCGGAGGTTTTGTCGCAGGCGGGGCTTTGGAAGGCACACTTCAGGTGAACACCCGGAAAAAAGATCTTTCCACAGCAAAGGTCTCTGGAGAAATGAAAGGCGAGAGGCTGTCCTTTGCTCTGACCTTTCTTCCCTCGCCGATTCGCAACTGCGAGTTCAGGGCGTTGTTTTCAGATGAAGAGATCGTGATCCCTTTCTTCACCCTGATGACAGGAGAGAGCGCTCTGAAGGGCAAGGGGGAACTCAAGGGATGGAAAGGCCTCAAAGGAGCCTTGGCAGTGACGTCGAGTTCTCTCAATGTCTCGGACTTCGTGAGCCCCGTGAAAGAACGCCGCGAGAAGAGGGAGCGATCCTCTTTCGTGGACCATACAGATATCCGGGTGAGCTTGGATGCTCAACCCGCACAGTGGAAAGGGATAGATTCTGAAGAGGTAAAGGCAGACGTTCAGTTCAGGAAAGGAGACTTTCATATCCTCGACTCTCAAATTCAGATTGACCGGGGTTCCCTTGAAGTCAAGGGCTATGTGAAAGACGATGCAATGGCTTTCTCCGGTCACGTGGAATTCGAAGATCAGCCCATGGAATCTTTGCTCAAGCGACTGGGGATTGATGACGTCTATGAGGGAAGTTTGACCATGGAAGCCCAGTTCTACACCGAGGGAAAGGAGTTGAGGGATCTGATTTCTCACCTTGATGGAGGCACCAATATCCTTATCGAAAGGGGAGTTATAAGAAAATCCAACGTACTCCTCAAGATCCTTGAATTTCTGAGCCTTCAGAACATATTCACGAAAAGGCCGCCGGATCTCTCTAAAGAGGGTTTTTACTACGAAAGCCTGGGAGGGCACGGCAAGCTCGAACAAGGGGTTCTTCGCACTGAAAACGCCCAAATGAAAAGCCCTATTCTCAATGCGGTTGCCACGGGAAGTGCAGACCTGGGCCAAGGCTTGGCTGATTTTGACCTAGGGGTTCAGCCGCTGGGGACCATCGATGCAGTCGTGAGCAACATCCCTATCCTAGGCCATATTCTTACTGGAGACAACAGGTCCCTGATCACCTATTATTTCGAAGTCAAGGGACCTATTCTCGATCCGCAAGTCGAGCATGTCCCGTTCAAAACCTTGGGAGAGGGGGTCACCGGCATTCTGAAAAGACTGTTTCTCTCACCGGTCAAGCTTTTTGAAGATATCTCGATCGGTATAAAAAAGCTTCCCGCCCCTGAGAATGGCCGGGAAAAGCCAACAGAACACTCCGGCCATTGAGGAAAACGCCAGAATCAGTCGAGTTGTTCTTGAGGCAAGGGTCGCTGAATCGGTTCCAGCAGGGCGGGTTCATCTTTGGGAATTCGGGCCAGAAAATCTCTCAGGCCCGGCTTCATGAACATCTGGCTGAGGTCAAACCGGTTTACGGCCAGGGCCAGAGCTTCGATTTTGTCTCTGTTAGACGCCTTTGAATTGATTAGAAAAAGATACTGGCCTTTTAACCGGCACAATCCCCCCTGGGTGAAGGCGCCCTCTCTCTTGAGGATCTCGTAGCGGACCTCAATGCCCAGGTTGCGAGCAAGATCTTCGAGTTGACCGAGAAGCGAACGTTCATCCAAAAGAGAAGCCCTCCTTTTTCATGGTTCGGAGCTGGGAGCGCGGAGAAGTCACCCAACCGGCTGCCCGCAGGACGGACAGTAGCGGAAGGATGCATCCATCGCTCGCCCACAAGACGAACAGAACCGCGGAGCTTTTTTGGACATCTCAGACCATGGTTGACCCGTCTCAGTGAACACACCGGCGCAGCTCCGACATTCTAGGAACGGGCTTCCCCTCTTCACCGGTAAGAGAGGGATGAAAAAGAGGGACAGATAGTGATCCACCCTTCTCAGTTGGGCCTGATAGAGACCACAGTTCGGACACATCCTTGACGAAGCGTCAAGCTCGACCGTCTTGGGCTGAATACCTGCTATGAAAAAAAACATGCCCCTCCCCGTACGAACCGAAGTCTCGTTTTTCTGCCGAGTCTCTTGCATTTTCTTTCCTGTTGTCAATAGAGAATTGCTTTTAGGAAAGCGATAATTATGATATGCAACTAGTGAAAGGCAAGAGATGGAGCAAAGGCAAATGGGAAAGAGCAGTTCAGGGGTGAAAAAGGGGACGTCCACCGGCATTGTTAAGGACACTCGATACATGGATCACTGGATGGGAGACTATCATCCCGAGTGCCCACAGAGGCTTAAAGTCATTTATGATATGCTGGAAGAGTCTGAAATGGCGGGCAGGTTTCAGGAGATCCCACCCAGGGTTGCGGACAAAAAAGAGCTGCTTCTTGTTCATGCGGGTTACTACATTGACACTCTTGCGGCCACATCAGGAATCGAGTACACGTACCTGGACCCTGACACTCAAACCTGTGCGGCATCTTATGACGCGGCTGTACTGGCTGCCGGAGGGCTGTGCGAAGCTATCTTCGAGGTGTGCGCAGGAAAGCTGAAAAACGCCTTTGCCCTGGTCAGGCCGCCGGGGCATCATGCGGAAAGAGCTCAGGCAAAAGGCTTCTGCCTTTTTAACAATGTAGCGGTAGGCGCCCGGTATGCACAAGAATCCCTGGGGATTGGGCGCATTCTGATTGTGGACTGGGACCTTCATCACGGAAACGGCACCCAGCACTCCTTTGAAGAAGATCCGACGATCCTTTACTTCTCTACCCATCAGTTCCCCTATTATCCAGGAACCGGGGCCTACAGTGAAATCGGAACAGGCAAAGGCCGAGGGTTCACCATCAATGTGCCCCTCACGATTGGATACGGGGACGCGGAGTACTTGAGTCTCTTTCACAGAATATTGAATCCGGTTGCTATGGAGTTCAAACCGGAACTGATCCTCGTCTCAGCCGGTTTCGACATTTACATCGGCGATCCTCTGGGAGGCATGAACGTGACGCCTCAAGGGTTTGCCGCGATGACCCGCTCCATCATGGATATTGCCGACCAGTGCTGCGCAGGAAAGCTGGTTCTCACCCTCGAAGGGGGGTATGACCTCCATGGGGAGCGGGATTCGGTTAGAGAGGTCCTCAAGGAACTGGCAGGGTTAACCAAAGCCAATCCCACAGATCTGATGCGTTCGGTCATGCAGGAGATGGTGGATAGTGTGGTGGCACGGGTTAAGAGTGTTCACGATCAACACTGGAAGAACCTCTGACGTCATCATACCCGGTGGCCTTTGGGCGCAACCGACTCATGACACGCCATCTCCCCACTTTTTCTCCCTTGAAAGACCAAAGCACAATCCGTCCCGCAAAACCTTCTGACAAGGCTTTTATCGCAGGGCTAAGTGAAGAAGTTTTTACCCCTTACGGGCCTTACAGGACCACGGTCAGTCGCTGGTTTGAATCAGGGGTGACAATGACCTTGATTTCCCTGTCTGAGGGGAGACCTGTGGGCTTCGTGATGATCGGCGCTCTTCACGAAGGCAACGAGGGCGAAGCATATGCCGAGGTTCTCGCCATCGCCGTGACGTCTGAGTTCCAGCGAAGAGGAATAGGAGGAGAGCTTCTTCAGGTTGCACACAAGAAAGTGGAAGAAATGGGGGACATGAGGCTTTTTCTCCACACGGCCACGGAGAACCTCTCAGCTCAAAAGCTGTTCCTTAGCACCGGATACAGGTTCGTGGTGACCAAGAAGGGCTTTTATCCCTCTGGACAGGATGCTCTCATGATGGTGAAAGAGCCTGAAAAAGATCGAAAACTTGAATAGTTAGAATGAAATTGGGATTCTCCTCTTTACGTGGTAAAGGATTTTGGGGCTTGAATAAATGAATCAGATCCATGTATAATGAGAGGCTGATTTTCCTTGGAGGCTGTTTATGGCGCAAATAGATGCATTCTTTAAGCTCATGCACGATCAAGGGGCTTCGGATCTCCACTTGGTATCAGGGCAGCAACCTGTGTTGCGGATAGGCGGTGAACTCGAAAGGGTCAGATATCAACCTCTTGAGAATGATTCTCTCAAGGCCATGCTCTACGAAATCGCCCCGGAGCACAAGGTCAAAGAATTCGAGGAAACGGGTGACGTAGATTTTGCCTATGAAATCCCGGGACTTGCCAGGTACCGTGCCAATTATTTTCAGCAGAAGTATGGTATCGGCGCTGTTTTTCGTGAAATTCCCTCGAAGATTCTGAGTTGTGATGAGCTCGGGCTACCCAAGGTACTGCAGAGACTCGCCAGCTTGCCCCGGGGCCTTGTTCTAGTGACCGGACCCACGGGGAGCGGGAAGTCAACCACCCTTGCCGCAGTTGTCCACGAAGCCAACATGAGTCGGAAAGATCATATAATTACCGTTGAAGACCCTCTGGAATTTGTTCATAAGAGTGAAAAGGCCATCATCAATCACCGGGAAGTGGGTCTCCACACCAAGTCTTTTGCTGCAGCGCTGAGGGGCGCTCTCAGAGAAGACCCGGACATCATCATGGTCGGCGAGATGAGAGACCTGGAAACCATTGCCCTCGCGATTGAGGCTTCGGAAACAGGGCACCTCGTTTTTGCTACCCTTCACACGAACAGCGCTTCAAAGACTGTGGACCGCATCATTGAAGTTTTCCCGGTGAACCAGCAGGAGCAGATCAGAAATACCCTGGCCGATGGAATCCGAGCGGTGATTTCCCAAACGCTTTTCAAAAGAAGGGACAAAAAGGGCAGGGTGGCGGCCCTCGAAATCATGATCGCCAACCCGGCGGTCAGAAACCTGATCCGAGAGGGAAAGACCTATCAGATCCCTTCCATGATCCAGACAGGGAAGAAATACGGCATGCAGTCGTTGGATGATGCCATTCTGGAACTTCTGATGAAAAAGATCATCAGCCCTGATGATGCCTATACCAAATGCATAGACAAAGGTAAGTTCCTTCCCTTTTTGAAGCAGGCTCCTTCTGACTTCACAGAGGTGTAGGAGTGGATCTTGAGGAGAAATCCGAGCGCTCTTGCGCCTGACGGTGGAAGGCGGCTCCGGGACCCCGAGAGGAAAGGGAGAGAAAGAGATGAGACGACAAGAGATTGACCACATTTTGACCGCCATGCTGGAGTCCCACGACAACGTCTCAGACCTCAATTTTACGGTGGACAAGGCCTGTCAGGTTGAATCCTCGGGCCAGCTGTTGCCGGTGTCCCTCACCCCTTCTATTCCGAAGCTCACCCCTTTTCAAACTGAAGTCCTCGCTCTCAACCTGATTAATGGAGACCGAAGGCTCACCCGATTCTTGCTTTCAGAAGGCTCCTGTGACACGTCCTATCAACTCGCGGGCAAAGCCCGATTCAGGGTGAACATTTTTTCGCAGAAGGGCTATATCTCTACCGTGATGAGACAGCTGGCGGCCCGGGTGCCGACCGTTGACGAGATGATGCTCCCTCCCGCATTCCGAAGAATGGCGGAAGATCGAAACGGGATGATCCTGGTGACGGGGGCCACGGGGAGCGGTAAGTCCACGTCTCTTGCTGCGGTCCTCAATGAGATCAACGAGAGGAAATCGGTTCATGTGGTAACCTTGGAGGACCCGGTGGAATATGTCCACGCTCAGAAAAAGGCCACCTTCAACCAGCGGGAGCTGGGGATCGATTTTGACACCTTCGCCAATGGCCTGCGGGCAGCCCTTCGGCAGGCGCCCAAGGTAATCCTGGTCGGCGAGATGAGGGATAGGGAAACCGTGGAAATCGGACTGTCTGCGGCTGAAACCGGCCACCTCCTTTTGACCACGCTTCATACGGTGGATGCAGGCCAAACGGTTAACAGAATCGTCGGCATGTTTGAGCAGGAGGATGAAAAACAAATCCGCATTCGACTGGCAGATTCGATCCGGTGGATTGCCTGCCAGCGACTGCTTCCCAAGATAGGAGGGGGTCGGGTGGCCGCCTTCGAAATCATGTCCACGAATCTGAGAGTCAAAGACGCGATCCTGCATGGCGAGGGGGAAGGGAAAACATTTTATGACATCATTGAGGCAGGCCAGCCTTTCGGCATGATGACCTTTGATCAGAGCATTACGGAGCTGTATCAAAAAGGACTCATCACGGAGGAGACCGCCTTAAGTTATGCCTCCCGCAAAGCCATTGTGGGAAGGACCATTGACGCGGTCAAGTCGGCCAGAGGGGAAAAGACCACGTCCATTGAAGACCTGAGTATTGACCAGGATTACACAAAGAAGTACGGGAAACTCTAAAAGAGGAGCGGAAACCATGGAGGTTGCTTGCGGACAGTGTAAGTCCAGGTTCAACATTCCTGATGACAAAGTTCCCAAGGACAAGGTCGTCAAGCTCACTTGCCCGAAGTGTAAGGGCAAAATTTCACTTGGGGGCGAGGCGCCTGAGCAGACTGCGAAGGCGGATGAGTCCGGAGAATTCCGCATGAAGTTCATGGATTCGACGACCGGTCACAAAGCTCCCGAGGAATCCTATGGGTATGAGGATTACACCAGCGATGAGGCTCTCGATTTTTTTGAAGAGGGGATAAAGCTGGCGCTGATCATGCCCAACAGTTCCATTAATGAGGACCGACTCAGAGCAGGGATTGAAATCATCGGATACAAGTGTGTCTTCACGCCGAATACCCGGGATGCGATCGGGAAATTGCGTTTTCACCATTTTGATCTCATTATTCTCGCCGATGGGTTTGACAGCCAGCCCCTGGATCACAGCGTCATCGTCAATTACCTGAACAGGCTTTCCATGCCGGTTCGCCGGAGGATTTTCCTCGCCCTCATCTCGGACAACTTCAAAACCATGGACAACATGATGGCGTTTGCCATGAGTGCGAACGTGGTGATCAACTCCAAAGACACTGAAAAACTGCACCTCATCCTGAAGAAGGCGGTTTCAGAGAACGAACGATTCTACAAGGTTTTCGTGGATACCCTTGTGGAGACTGGAAAAGCATAGGTCCGCTCGCCTATGGAACAGAGGGTTAAATACCGACTGAGAGTGGAAATGTGCATCGGTACGATCATTGATGTTCATAAGAGGATTCAGTATTCCTTTGAAAATAGGAAGCTTCTCTCTCAGTTCGAGCAATTGAGAAGAGCCGTCAATGACATGGACATGACCCAGGTCTCGGAGCGGGACGTGGTCTTGGTCGAGCAGGCAACCAATGCGTTGCTCTGCGAGTTCAGGCCCGTTTTTGAAAACGGCGACTATGGTCCCGTCTACGAACTCCCCAGCCACTAGCGAACGCCCTTAGGCTCTACCCAACAGTCAAGAATTCCTGCTCCCTGAATCGGCGCGAGAGTCGACTGCCAGGTGGTCTTCAGCTCCTCGATTCTCCGCTTTTTTCCAAGGGCCCACACGGAACCGCCGGCACCGGCCCCTGCGAACCTCGCGCCGCATCCTTCCTCCTCAGCCTGTTGGATCAGCTTATACGTCACAGGGATCAGGGCGTCAGGAGTGATGTCCCTCCGAACCGCCATCTCTTCGCGGAGGAGTCCAGCGGCCCGATCCCACTTGCGATCAATCAGTGCTTGAGCGAGGCGGCGCACGATCCGATTCGCCTCTATCCATCCTGCTCTCGTTCGACCTGAAAGAAACGCTCCAAGCCACCCTTGGTTGATCCTGGCGGACACATGGCTCTTGCCGCTGAAGGCCACAAGGAGATGTTCCGAGAGCTCCCGCTGCCCCTTGCGATCAAGGAGAGCCTGGCGCTCGTAGGGCACGCGCCTCTTGCCGAACTGCCACCGCCAAAGGTTGACGCCTCCGAACACGGCAGCAGCCTGGTCCTGGATGCCGCACTTGCCAGAGCTTGTCGAATCTTCCAGATGGTAGGCGAGATGAAGGATGTCCTTTTGCAGCATGGGGGGTTTGCCGACAAGAACGGCAAGTTTCGAGAGAGCCTTGATGAGAGCCACAAGTGCGGTGCTGGATCCTCCGAGCGCCGCCTTAGCAGGGGAATCCGAAGCAATCCGGACTTCAAGACCATGAAAACCAAAATAGGAGATGGCTGCATGATAGAGGCCGAAGGCTGAATCAAACGGTAGGGTCTTATAGTCATGGGCTCCTGCGTCAGGGAACCCCTCTGATGAAACCTTCACCATCCCCTCTTCAAAGGGAAAGAGGGTCACCCGGGTCCTTAAACTGAGAGCAATGTTCAGGGTGACCGGTTCGATGCTTTCCATGGGCAGAGCCATGGACCGGATGTCCCAGGTTCCGCCGGAATCCACCCGGCACGGAGCAGAAGCCTCCGCCCTGCTCTTTTTGAGTATCTTTCCAGCTGAGGAAAACATAGAGGCAGGAGAGCTCTTCAAGAAAATAGACCTGTATCACTCACTGGCAATTTCCAATAACTTTGTCGCGATCTTTTGTGTCCTGGGTTCGTTCTTAATTCAGTCAGTTGAAGTTCGGTCATTGTTTCGGATTTCGAATTTCGTGCTTCGAATTTGCACTTACAGGGGCGGAGACCACTTGTTGGTCGCGCCGTCGTAGGACCAGCAGTCCAGAAGCGCTTTCCTAAGAGTGAAATGGGGGGTTTCCACCCACTGAAGCATTTGCTGGTGGGCAGCGTTCAATTTCTTGAATTTCTCGGTATCTCCCCCCAGGTCCGGATGATAGACCTTGGCCAGTCTTTTGTAGGCCGATCGTATCTTCGCCACGTTGCTTTCGGAAAAGAGTTCCTCGGTTGGGAGTTCGAGCAGTTTGAGGCATTCCCTCTCGAACCGGCTGAGCCTGGGCTTGAGTCTCTTGTTCGGTCTGATAGACTTGGGATTGAGCCCTTTCTTGTGGTTCTTTTTGAGAAGGACTAAAGAGGCCAAGCTCTTGGAAGTTCTGTTGTGAACGAGGTGATACCACTCGCTTCCGGATTCAAGGACCAGGTGCTTCAAGTCTTCGGCAGGTTTTTTCCCGCCCGGCCTTCTGTATAAAAACCGGGAGATGTCCTGGGACCAAATCGGCAGGATGTCCAGAACGACGAAATTCTGGTCAAAAGAGAAAGCCGCATACCTTGCATTAAAGGCGACGAGAAGCCCTTTCGAAAGAGAGAGAACCCAGAGCATCTGATCCCGGCATTCGGGGGAACAATAACGTCTCCCGCTTTTCATGCTGCTGCTTCCACAGGCAATGCAGTGCTTCTTGCCGCGGGTAAACTTGGATGGAATGAGACCTGTCTCTGTCATAGGACGCCATCAACAGACAAAAAGGATTCAGCGCTCCCACCAGAGAAGCGTCCGACTGATATCACTATACTCTCTACCCTGTGCATAATCAAGTTCGGAGCCGCAGGGGCGAGCTTATTTTATTGACCATTGCACAGCATTTCTCTATAGTTACAAAACCCACTTTGTTTCTCATCGTTTTCTCCACCAAGAGGGCATGCTATGAGTATTATCAGCCGCTGTGTAACGCTCTTTTTAGCTGTAGCGCTTGTATTCCTTGCCGGTTGCAGCACCCTGACTCCTTATGAAAAAGAAGATGGGACCGTGGCAAAGAAAGTTCCTCCAAAAGTCATCCTGCCCGCGGAAACTAAGGAAAAGGCGGAGGGGGAGAAACGATTGCAGGAAGAGACTCCTGTAACAGAGGGCATGACCAATCAGGAGTATCTGGATTCGGCTCTTGAGTATGCGCAGGCTGCAAATGATTACTGGGAGCGCGGAGACATGGACAATGCGCTGGATGCTCTCGACACAGCCTACTCCTTGATCCTGAACGTCACAATGGACGGAGACCCCGACCTTCGCCAGCAAAAGGAAGATCTCCGGTTTACGATCTCTAAACGAATTGTTGAGATCAATGCCTCCCGGTTTACGGCTGCAGGAGGCGATCGGAATGCTATCCCCCTGGTCATGAACCAGCATGTGCGGAAGGAGATCGAGTCCTTCAAAGGCCCAGAGAGAGATTTTTTTATGGCCTCTTATCGCCGCTCCGGAAAATACCGCCCAGCCATCCTCAAAGCGTTCAAGGAAGCCGGCATGCCACCGGAGCTGACGTGGCTGCCCTTGATTGAGAGCTGATTCAAGGTGAGGGCTCTTTCGCGGGCCAGAGCGCTTGGCCCTTGGCAATTCATCGCTTCCACAGGGTACCGTTACGGACTGAAAAGAGATCAGTGGATCGAT
>Ga0105099_10002385_pt1 | contig 11197 bp, 7 predicted proteins | sample PPLLak3cmMay2015_2_FD_79138 | JGI IMG/M metagenome (GOLD analysis project Ga0105099, IMG submission 79138) | Freshwater sediment microbial communities from Prairie Pothole Lake near Jamestown, North Dakota, USA - PPLs Lake P8 Core (1) Depth... | ecosystem: Environmental > Aquatic > Freshwater >...
CCAATGCCAAGGAAAAGCTTTATATCACGAGTTATCAGGTGGAACGCGAAATTTCCGGTCAGAAACCGGTGCTGCTCATGGAACGTCCCCGGTTTTATTTCAAGAAGTGGGATCCGAAGAAGCCGGCGTACCTGGACACCCATGCGCCGCTTGAGAACGAGATCGTCTATCGGGTCGTGAGCGTCGATGCGTTCGGCCGCACAAGCACTGCCGCGATCTGCAAGCTGTTCGCCGTGGATGTGGCCGCGCTTATGCCGCCCATGCTCGCGGCGAAACCAGGCGCCGGCAGCGTAGTTCTGAGCTGGAAAGCGAGCGATAATCCCAATACGGCCGGGTATGTGCTGGAGCGGGCCATGCTTTCCAAAGGGCCTTTTGAAGTTCTGACCCCCAAGGGTCTGGAAGCCGACAGCGCGAGTTATGAAGACAAAAATGTGACCGGCGGGACCGCCTACTACTACCGTATCCGGTCGGTCGGGCCCCGGGGCGATCTGGGAATCCCGGGCACGGCGCGCATGGCTTTGCCCCGGAACAAGGAGAAACCGCCCAAGCCGGAAAACCTCAAGGCCGACGTAGGCCGCACGGCCGTGCATCTGACGTGGAATCCGGTCAAATTTCCGGTGGGCGGGTATGTGGTGGAGCGCAAAGTACCGGGCGCATCGCGTTGGATGCTGCTTTCTTTGCAAGCCCGGCCCGAACCTTTTTACGACGATATTTTTCCGCTGCATTCGTCGGGAAAGTTCAGCTACCGGGTCACGAGCGTGGCTTACGATAACCAGCAGAGTGAGCCGAGCAAACAAGTGGATGTGACCCTGCTGGACACCCTGGCGCCCAATGCGCCCTATATTCTGAGTATTGACGGCAGCAACGGCAAAGTCAGCCTGACTTTCAAGCCGGCGCCGCCCGAAGAAGACATTGCTCAATTCCTGGTGATACGCGGCGTTTCCGTTGAAGACCAGGGCCTCGTGATCGGAGATCCTTTGACGCCGGCGGCGCGTCAGTTCGAAGACACTTTTGTGACTATCGGCCAACGCTATTGGTACCGGATGGTCGCCCTGGACAAGGCCGGCAACCGCAGCGAATTGGGCGAACTGCGCGAAGTCACGGTCATGAATCCGCCCATTCCGACACCCAAGAGGCCGATCCTGAAGTATATTAAGGAACCGGCGCCATATATTTTAATCACATTCGACAAGGCTCCGGATCAGCATGGCGTCATGATCCAACGCAAGATCGCGGAAAAGGAGCAATGGGAGACGATCGCGGGACCGGTGTTTCAGGATACCGAGGTGGCCGACATTGTCCTGCCTCAGAGTGGAAAGCTCCAATACCGTATTTTATACCAGGCCGTGAACCGCATCTCGGGTCAGCCTTCGGAGGCGGTGGAAATCGAAAGATAAAACCAGACAATAGGATATCTCAAGAATTAAAAATGCGTCATACGATGATGAAAAATGCCGATAATTAAGCGCCTTTTTTCCTTAACGCAGTATTTTTGAGATTGACAACTTTTATTAAGAAACAGGACAAGAAATGAACATGATCCATTTAGGAAAAAAAGCACAGGTTCCGGCAATTTTGATTTCAATTTTTTTAATTTGTTTTTTTCTCGCTCCCTTGAGCCGGGCTCAGACCGGGGTCGCCGAAGATCCGCAACTTGTGCAAAAGGGCGACCGGGTGGGCGTGCATTTCACGGTGCGGCTCCATGACGGCCGGCTGGTGCGCACCAGCCGGGCCGAGCTGATGAAAAACAAGAAGGCCGTGCTTCCTTGGTTTGAACGGTTCCAGGAAACGGAAGACTATCAGGCCAAGGAGGTGATCGCGGGCACCAAGGGTGCAATAACGGGCGCGCCCAATCTGGGCCGGTTGGTGCTGGGCATGCGATTGGGTGAAAAGAAGAGCGTGACCCTGACGCCCGAAAAAGCCTACGGCCCCAAAGACCCGGATTTGATCAAGTCTTTTCAACTTCAGCAACGCCTGCCGCGCTCGGTGCGGTTGGGCCCACGTGAATTTGTGGATAATTTTAACGTGTTTCCTTTGCTCGGAAAAACCGTGCCCTGGGAGCCCTTTTTCAAATCCAGGATTGTGCGCATTAAAGCCGATTATGTGGAACTGCGGGCCCTAGTGCGCGACCGCAGCCGGCTCAAGCAGGATTTCGGCACAATCGACATTCGTTTTGAAAAGCAAGAGCTGATCGCGGACTTGAAACCGCGCGTGGGCGCGCCGTTTGCTTTCAGGGACCTGTCGGGCCAGGTCAGCCGGGTGGAGGAAAAGGAGTTTTATGTTGATTTTAACCCCTTGCCCAAGGGCGAGCCGGTGATCGTGGAGTTGGAAGTAACATCCCTAACCAAGGCCTCCTTGTTTGCGCCTATGGTCCCCTTTTGGATTGAGGATTACGCGGAGGGGCTGGAAGAAGCCCGGCAACGCGAAAAGCCCATGGTTCTGGTGCTCTATTCGCCGGAGTGTCATTTTTGCGAACAGTTGTTGAACGAAACATTGAAAGATCCCGTGATCCAGGCTTTGGATGAGCGGTTTGTTTGGGTCAAGATCAATTCCCTGGAGGACCGGGCGCTGTTCGACTATTACAAACAAGAGGGTTATCCCTTGACCGTGGTGTTGAATAAGGACGGCCTTGAGATTCGGCGGATCGACGGCTATCTTCCGGCGGAACAGTTTAGGGCTGAGCTTGAAGAAGCATTGAAAGCCGGGTTATAAGTGTGTAATGAAAAATTCTTACGCAGAGCCTCAAATCCGCGATTATTTACGGTATCACCTATCGATAATCTTTTATTCGGGCTCCGTGAATGAAAAGTAATCCTTTCCCCTCTAAGCCGGTATTGGCTGGTTCGTTTTTATATAGTTAGTTCAATTAGTTATAAATATTTTCAGATCTAAACATGTATTTAAAAAGAATGAACCATTTTAGGCGAACCGGACACTAAAAAATAATGCGTTGAAACTTAAAGATCTATTAACCAGCCTTTGCAATAAAAAGAGTTTTGTGGTAAGGAAAAAGGCAATTGGAGAAGCGATCTTTAATTAAATTGTCTTTTTGCAAAACGGAGTTCATATGAAAAAAAATCCAGCGAGCAAAAATTTTCTATTAAAAACCGTCTTTATTTTCTTTATATCCGTGGGGGTCCTTTTTTGGATCCCTTCGGTTTTGTTGGCCCAAGACCCGGCACCCGAAGAGGCGACTCCGGCTGAAGAACCGGCGGCCGCGCCGACGGTCGCCACCATTATCCGATTGATCCATCCGGCGGAAGGCGCCCTAGTCATAGGCAAAAAGCCGGAGATTCGATTCGCCCTGCTGGATGCCGGCTCTGTTAAGGGAATCACAGCCATTTTGGACGGCACGGATATTACCAATGTAATGAAACAGGAAGGCGCGGAATTCAGTTTTAAGCCGATCGCGGCGTTGGCCTCGGGTCAACATACCCTGCAAATCACGGTGGTGAGCCAGGACGGCCAAGAGCTTGTCCAGGAAGCGGCTTTCAGTTCGCGTCATACCGAGCGCTTCGAAGAAGCCACCTCGGACAATGAAATCGGCCTGGTATACAAGCATCGGGTGGCCAAATCGGACTATATTCACACGGAAGTCAAAAACCGGTTTGACGCCACGCTCAGCAGCAATTCGAAACTCAAAGACGGCGGTTTCGAGACCAGTTTCACGACCAATGCCCACTATGCGGATCAGAACCTGCCCATTGCGGAGCCGGAGCGCAAAGGCGTGAACCTATCCAACTTCCTGTGGCAGACCAAGTATACGAAGGATAAGTTTTCGACCGGCAGCGATGTGGGCGATCTGCAACTTAACGAGACGCCCCTGACGGTCGCGGGTTTGGCGCGGCGCGGCGGCCAGCTGGCCTTCGGTTATGACAATTACGAGGTCCACGGTTTTGTGGTCCGGAGCAAGGAACTTTCCGGGTTTAACGGCGGTTTCGGCATTGAAGGCCCCAGCAACGAACACATCTTGGGCACCGGCGCCAGCGCCAAGTTTTTTCAGGAAAAAATGCTTTTGAAAGGCACCTATATCGCGGGCGGTGAAAAGGAAAATTCTTTCGGTACCTGGGGCGATGTGAATCAACGCAGAGGCCGGGCCGCGGGCGGCTCCATGCAACTCAAGCTGTTCGACGACAAACTTATATTCGACTCCGAGTATGCCGAGACCAATTATGACGGCGATACGAGCGATATCTATGATGCCGAAGAAGACGAAGCCTATAATTATGGGCTCAGTTGGATTTATAATATCTTGAGTTTAAAAGGGAGCTATCAATATATCGGCCCCAAATATGCCGTGATCGGGAATGCCTCCACGCAAAACGATTATGAAGGAGTCAATCTGGAAGGGACCGCGAGTTTTAAGACCCAGACCTTAACTCTGGGTTATTCCGACTGTAATGACAATGTAAAAGAAAATGAGCTGGTGCCCCAAGTGACCACGACCGCCGCCAAAGCCGGTTATACCTTCAACGGTATCGAGAACCTGACCTTGGGTCTGAATTACGACCGTTCCAAGCAGGAGAGCGCTTTGGAACCGGCGGGCACGGATCCTATCAAGGTCTATACCACCAATTATTCCGGCAGCATTAATTATATCGTATGGAAGCTGAACCTGGGATTCACAGCCGGTCATTCGGTTCAAGACGACCGTATGCCGACGGATCAGGACACGGAAACCGATACCTACACCTTTACTCCGGCTTTGACTCTGGATGCTTTGACGGTCACGCCCAGTTACAGTTACAATTCGACCTGGGATAAAAGCACCCTCGTCACCACCGATACCCATACCACCGGCTTGAATTTCAACGGCCATTTTTTCGAGAACCGGCTTTTATACGATTTTGCCGGCACGCATAACCGCACCGAGACCAGCGATAGGCTCACGGATAATTACACCCTGGGCCTTACGTATAAGTTGACCTATGTGTTGGCGGAAAAATTCGGCGTTTTTACCAAGCCCTCCATAAGCATCGACGGCCGTTACGGCTCCACGCATGATTATATCGCCAATACCAGGACTCATGAAAAAGTCGTTTTTCTCGTGTTTTCCAGTATTTTGCCTTTTAGCTTTTAGAAAGGAGCAAACCCTTGAAAAGAACTTCCATTATCTTGATCGGTTTTTGTGTTTTGGGTTTTTGGATGCAATCCGCGGAAGCCGCCAATCTGCAGCTGACCCGCATCCAACTCCGTTTTGAAAACAATCGGGCCACCCTTACGGTCAAAAACCGGCAGCCGGACGTACAAGCTTTTGCCGACATCCTTTTCACCGGCACCGGCCTTTTGCAGGGTTACTGGCAGGTGGACGGCCGTCTCATTGCCCATGTAAACAAGCACTTGGTCCCCGGGAAAAAAGTGACCCTATCCACCCCTTTGAAACCGGCCTTGCCGACTTTCAGCGAAGGCCCGCATATCGTGATGTTCGTGGTCAATCGCCCGGCGCAGCCGATCCCTTTTCCCAAAGCGCTTTACTATGTCGTGCCCGGTGAAACTCCGAATGTCGCAACCGTCAATTTAACTCAACCTCTATCCGAGAGCGAAATTGATCCTTTGCAAACGACTTTTCAATGGGAAGGCCAACCCAAAGTCGCGACCTATCTGATCGAATTCATCGACGACAATCCGCAGAAACCGCTTTTTTCCGCTATTACGGAAAAGCCGGAATATGTTCTTCCGCAACCGGTGCTGAAATACTCTTTTGCGAAAAACCAGCACTATTTTTGGCGTGTCAGGAGTTTCGATGCGTCGTATAACGTGATCGGCGAAAGCGAGATCCGGGAGTTGAGACTAAAATAACCTTTTGGAAAACGAGGCGAAATATCATGAGAAGCAGAGCGATTATCATAACGATTCTATTGTGTTTTTGGTTATTGATTCCCTGGGCCGAAGCGGCTGTGACCCCTTCTTCGATAACCATCCCCGGCAACATGCCTTATACGGTCGTCCTGACTTGGAGGTTGAACATGACCGCACCTCCGGCTTCGTCGACATCAACGACGGGAATATTCAGGCCCACAAACCCTGACCCACCTGCTTTTTATACCAATAGCACGGCGCTGACGGCTTATTTTATTGGAGACAATGCAACCGTTACCGAAACCCTGACCATTCCCTCGGCCGCAATAAAAAAAGCCCAAGAATTGGGATTGAGACAATTTCTCTATCGCCGCGTTTTCACCGGCGTTAGCACCGAAGAAATGACAATCAACCTGACCTCGCCCAGTGCCGCAGCTCTTAATATCAACAATATCCGGCTCTATTTCGAGAACAAACGACCCGAGATTACGGTCAAACGCAAGGAGCCGGGGCTTAAAACTTTTGCCGATATCAACTTCACCGGCAAAGGTCTGCTCAAGGGCTATTGGCAGGTGGATGATCGGATCATTTCCTATGTCAATAAAAACCTGGTTTACGGCACGAGCTTGACTATCGCGACTCCGGACTTGCCTGCTTTGCCCACCTTTTCCGAAGGTACGCATGTTGTTAAATTTATCATTCAAAGCCCGGATCAGGGCATTCAGAGTAATGAATTCCCCAAGGCCCTCTATTATGTGACCCCAAGCGAGACAACCGAGACCGTTATGGTCAATCTGCTCAATCCGTTCAATCTGGCCATGTTGGAACGTAAATCTCCGGTTTTTCAATGGCAGACATTCAAACCCTTGGCCCTTTATCTGGTGGAATTTATGGAAACGGAAAATAGCGAACCGATCTTTGCGGCTTATACCATTGAGACCCGGTATGTGGTCCCGAATGCGGCTTTGAGAAACTATCTGCAGAGTCCCCAGCCTTATTATTGGCGGGTCACGGGATTTGACAAAGAGAACAATATCGCCGGCGAAAGTGAAGTGCGGCAAGTGCGCTTTAAAACAGAATAAAAGGGAACGGGGAAGTTGAGGCAACAAAAACCTTTTGCCGAGTGGGGTATAAGCTTATGAAAATGAAAATGTTGATCCTAGGAGCGGTTGTGTTATTATGCGCCAGCGGCATCCAAGCCGCCGTGAGCGTGTCGCCGGCTTCGATTAAGATTACGACCGAACAGCCCAGTACGACCCTGATTACCTATCAAATCACGGAACCGGCAACGCCGCCCAGTGTCGCTTCTTCAAGCCAGGGCTTTTTTCAAGTGATGATGCCGGCCGGTCCCTTAACCCTGGAAACGGTGCAAACGACCGTGTCCGAAAAGATGAGCAGTTCCGGTCCGGCGACCGCCACGGTCACGGAAACACTGACGATTCCTTTAAGCGTGATCAAGAGAGCTCTGGAACTCGGCAAAACAAGCCTGCGCTATACGCGAACCTTCAATGTGACCGCTGGGACGGTCGTATTCAATATCAACCTGACTTCACCCGGCGCGGTCGAGCCGTTGAACATTTCCCGAATCCGGCTCTATTTCGAGAACAAACGGGCCGAGATAACCGTTAAGCGCAAAGCGCCGGGACTAAAGGCTTTTGCCGACATTAACTTTACCGGCAAGGGGTTGCTCAAGGGTTATTGGCAGGTCGATGACCGCATTATCGCTAATGTCAGCAAGAATCTGGTTTACGGCAAGAGCCTGGTCATTGCGACTCCGGATATGCCTTCCTTGCCCACTTTTTCCGAAGGGACGCATATTGTCAAATTTGTGATTCAACAACCCGAACAAGGTATTCCGCTTCCGAAGGCTCTTTATTACGTCACTCCGGATTTGACGGCCCAGGTCGCAACCATTGACCTGAGCGAACCGTTCGATGCGGCTGCGCTGGATCGCACTCCCCAGACTTTCAGATGGAGTTCAACCAAGCCGTTGGCCGCCTATCTGGTCGAATTTATGGAAGAAGAAGAGGGCAGCGCTTTCTTTTCGGCTTATACCACCCAAACCGAATATACGTTGCCGGTCGCGGCCCTCAAGCATTATTTCACGAGTCCGCAACCCTATTTCTGGAGGGTTAAAGGTTTTGATCAGCAAAATAACGTTGCCGGAGAAAGCATCATCCGGAGCTTTAGATTATTGACCGAATAACTCGGGAGAAATCCGAATAATAAAAGGGCGGTAGAAAAACTTTCTATCGCCCTTTTTCATTTAAAGGAAAGGCCCGGTCTCTGTTCAGGGCTTTTCTTTCAGGTATTTCTCTATCCTTTTTTTGGTGTTTTTATCCACATCCATAAACCGGACCCCGGCGCCGAGGTTGTTGGAATAGGGATCTTTATAATTATTCAAGACCTGACCTTTGATGGGCAGCTTTTCTTCGGCTCCGGGCAGTTGCAGCTCAAGCTGGACAATGGTCCCAACCTGAAAAGGCAGTTTTTTTTCAATGAAAAATCCGCCGACACTGAGATTTGAGAGCAGGTGAAAATAGGTTGCCTTGTCTTGTCGTTCTTCAGCCCAAATTTGCACATTGACCCTTGAGTTTTTGCGCCTTTCTTTTTGAGCGTCGGTTTCCGCCAAAGCCTTTTGTTCCATTGCACTCCCCGATTTTACACATTTTGTCTTATTTTCGGGTCCGGAAAATCTTTTTTCAGTTATTTACGCTTCGCCCGATTTCCGCAGCCCCTTTCTGAATACGGGGTAACCCGGTCGATTATTTATTTTTATAACATATCCCTGGAGGCGGCTCAATAAATATTAATCCCGAACGGATTTATCAATCGACAACATCGATAAAATGTTGTCGATTGAAGCGTTTAAAAGTCCGGGATTATTTCTCTTCCAAGGCCTTTTTCCATTCTTTGGCAAAGGTTTCACCCACTTTGCCCACTTGGCTGGGATCGATTTTTAGGGCTTTGGCCACTTCCTGATAAAGAGTGGCCCGGTTCTGATTGGTCGCGTCCACCAAGGTTTTAAGGTCCCGCTTTTCCTTTAAACCCAGACCCGGGGTTTCCCCCAGCGCCACATAACCGTCATCGCCTTCTTTAACCAGACCTTTTCTAAAAAAGGGCAATATTTGGGCATATAATTCGGTCAGTGTCTCTTTCAAAGCGCGAATCGTGGGGTTGGAAACCGTGACGGCATCCTGGGCCCAGGCATCGGAAACAAAGAAAATCTCGATCATTGGCTTTATAAAATTCAAGCCTTCATCGGGTTTTTTCACAGGTTTTTTGCCGGTTACGTCACTCACAATATCTTTGGCTGCCGATTCGACTTCCTTGACCGGAAAATAGATGTTAATGGTCACACAAGCGAAAATAAACGACATCAACACCGCACCCAACCATAATACTTTAAAATTCTTTTGCATGAATCCCTCCTTTTTAATTGATTTATTTAACAACCGGCCCCGCGGAATTTTCAAAAACCCCTTTAATCCTTTGTAACATATCTTTAAAGCTGATAGGTAGTCCGGGAGTTTGATTCACTATATTAACCCCTAAAAGGCCGCCTTTAGCAACCAGATATTCGGTGTTGCCTTCTTTGGTGGTCCCATTAATACGAAAGGAATCGTTTTCCAAACTGGCTTTGATGCCGATTTTTTTATAGGAAAGCTCCTGAATAAAAGCGGCATAAACCACAGCCATGCCCACAAACGGACTTTGGCCGCCGCCGATCCGGGCGATGTTGTCCACGGCCCGCAGACTCATTTTCTGGGTGATCCCTTTTTTAGGGATCGACTCGATCAGCAGGTCGAATTTTTGGGGTTGGGCCGCGGCGATTTCAAAGCCCTTGATATAACCCTGCAGGATACCCTGAATAGCGCCGAATTCCGTGTCTTTGGTCATTTCGAGCATATTCAAGTTATCCCAGTTTGCGCTCAGTTTGAAAACCGGATGGGCGCTCAGAAGTTTATCCATGCCGATATCGCTGAGCACGATTTCGCCTTTAAACAGATTGGCTGTGATTTTACCTTGGGTGGTTAGGGAGCGGCCGTCAAAGGTTATTTTGTTTAAGCGGCCGGAGGCCGTGCCGGATATTTCCTTGGGCCAAAAACCGGCCAGAAGGGGGCGTAAATCCAAAGGGCGCAGATTCAGGGAGGTGTCGATCAGCGGAGCAGGGGAATAGATGTTTTTCCCGCTCAGGGGGCCGAGCTCGATCGATCCGCCTTTTATCTTAAGCACGGTGGCTGAAGGGATGGTTAATTGGTTGGGTCCAACATCAAAATTCAGATTCAGCGGTTGTTCCGGTATTCCCGGAATTTTTAAAGTGTGAATCGTCAAAGCGCCTTTCAGATTTGATTTTTCCGCCTTAAACGGTCCGGCCACATACCAAACCGGCCAGTCCAGGTTCACGCCTTTAAAGGTCACGGCGCCTTTATTCAGCACTGCTTCTCCGTTTTGCCATTGCAGGGCCCCTTTTAAGCTTTGTTGCCGGCCCTGTTTTTTTAGAGCCATCCGGGCTGAAACAGTTCCGGACATGGTCAAGTTGTTCAGAGATGGATTTTTAGCTTTAAAGGGTTCCCGAATAAATTGTTCAAAGAGCGGTTGCAGGGCGGTCGATGGGATTTTGATATCCAGGGTTCCATCGAGACCGGGACAGGTTACCCGGCCTTCCAGCTCCAGACTAACCAGATTTTTTAATTCCAACTGGGTTGCAGAAAGGGCCACTGTATGATGCGCCGCGGTATAATCCAGTTTTGCGGCACAGGAAAGGGGCGTGGATTTTAAATTGAAATAATAAGCATCCAGAAGTATTTCCCCTTCCGGGATCTGGATCCGCCAATCGGCTTTGAGCGAAGCGGTGTCCAGGTTGAATTCGCCTTCGCTTTCGATCACGGCTTGGATTTTCTCGCCCACCCAATTCGCGCTCGGATTTTCAAAAGCGTATTCACGGCAAGCGAGACGGGTGACATAGCTCCAATTCTTCATGGCCTGATCGCTGTGGGCTTTCATTTCAAAATCATTTAAACCTTTTAGGCGCCAATCGGCCGGCAGCCATTTTAAATTCTGCAGGGATTTGAGCAGGTCCAGTTTAGAACCGGAAAGGCTCAGGGTTATCTCTTTGTTTTGGTATAAAAAGCCGGCTTTCAAGCCTGCCAGCAAGGAAGAATCTATAGTGATTTCAGGCAAGGAGATTTGGACTTTGGTCAGATCGATCTGGCCTTGGGGGAGCAGAACTAGAATATCTTGGAAAGAGATCTCCTTGCCCGGCCGGTTAAATTTGATGCGCGGAATTTTCAGTTCGACCGCGGAAATTTGAAAAAGCGGATAGGCGCCGCTCAAGGTTGCCTGGGCTTGAAAGGGCCGGATGTCCAGGCTTTTGAGAGCCGGTCCCGAAGCCTGG
>Ga0105099_10002392_pt1 | contig 11179 bp, 8 predicted proteins | sample PPLLak3cmMay2015_2_FD_79138 | JGI IMG/M metagenome (GOLD analysis project Ga0105099, IMG submission 79138) | Freshwater sediment microbial communities from Prairie Pothole Lake near Jamestown, North Dakota, USA - PPLs Lake P8 Core (1) Depth... | ecosystem: Environmental > Aquatic > Freshwater >...
CCGGGCGGCGGTTGAAGTCGCCCGGCTCCCCCGAGACGTTAAGGTCGAGATCGAAGCGATCGCGCTCCTCGATTAAGCCCTGATTTCCTTTTCCAGGGAGGCGAGAAACCGCTCCAAGTCGGGAGGGATCGGAGCCTCGAATTCGAGCCATTTTCCCGTTTCCGGATGACGGAATCCGATCCTCCGGGCATGGAGAAATAGCCGGGGGAGCTCCCGTCGGGGCTTGCGCGGCCCGTAGACCCTGTCTCCCGCGACCGGGTGCCCGCCCGCGGCCATATGGACGCGGATCTGATGCGTTCGCCCGGTGTGAGGACGGACTTCGACTAAATCGAATTCAGCATATCTCTTGAGGACGGTATAGTCGGTGATAGCCACCCGCGGCTTGCGGGTTTCGATGGAGAATTTTTGGCCGTTTCTGGGGTGCCGGCCGATCGGCAAGTCGATCGTTCCCTCTTTTTCGGCGAAATGGCCCCAGAGGAGGGCCAGGTAGACTTTTTTTATCTCCCGGCTTTTAAATTGCCGCTTCAGCTCCTGATACGCGATCAGGCTGCGGGCCGTGACGATCACGCCCGACGTCTCCCGGTCGAGTCGGTGGACAATGCCGAGGCGGTCTTCAGGACCGATCCCGTGGACTTCCGGGAAATGGTAGAGCAGGGCGTTGACCAGCGTTCCGAATCTCCGGCCGGCGCCGGGATGGACGAGCAGGCCGCTGGGCTTGTTGATGACCGCCAGATGTTCGTCGGCATACAGGATGTCCAGCGGGATGAGCTGGGGCTCCATGGGCTCCAGAGGCGGCATCTCGACTTCAGCTTCCACCAGGTCGCCGGCCCGGAGCGCATAGCTTGACTTCTTGAGCCCGCCATTGACCCGGACCTGCTGTTTATCGACGAAGCGCTGGAATTGGGCCCGGGTAAATTCCCGGACCTGGCGGCAGAGAAAGACGTCCAGGCGGACGCCTTGGCCGAAATCGGGCGTAATCCGGAAGGTTTTTTTATCCACGCGAGCGTTTTTTAAACACGCGGAGGAGAATCATCCCCGCGGCAAACGCGGCCAGGCAAAATCCTTGCGAAACCGACAAGCTGAGGAAGGCTGAGGGCCCCTCGAAAAGATATCCGCTGGCCGAGTGGTCTCCCCGGAAATATTCGGTGAAGAAGCGGATGACGGCGTAATTGATGATATAAAAAACGAAGACCTGCCCGTCGTAGGCTTTTTTTCGGAGCAGGCGGTAGAGAATGATGGCGTTGAGAAAATTGAGAATCGACTCATAGAGCTGAACGGGATGCAGGGCCTGGTGGACCGGAACGCTGGTTAGGCTGTGGGCGTATTCATCCTGGAATGTGGCCGCCCAGGGCAGCGTGCAGGTTCGCCCGTAGCAGCAGCCGGCCATGAAGCATCCGATCCGCCCGAATCCGTGTCCGAGAGCCAGAGCCGGGCCGACAATGTCGGCGATTTTCCAGGTCGGGAGCTTGTGCTTCCGGAAATACCATAAGGCGAACAAAACCCCGAAAGCCAGGCCGCCCTGGAAAACACCGCCCGATCGGGCGATCCAGAGAAGCTCCTTGGGATTGGACATGTAGTAGGAAAAATTGCCGATCAGCAGGATCAGCTTGGCCCCAACGAGCGAAGCGATCATGATATAAAACGCGGCGTCGACCAGGCGTCCCGCATCCAACCCCTGGCGCTTTCCCTGGCGGTAAAGAAACCAGATGCCGAAGGCGACGCCCAAGGCCATGAAGAAGCCATACGAGTGGATCGTCAGCGGACCGATTTTAAACAGGATCGGATGCATGCGGCCTCCTGAAGATGACGCTGAATATCAGAATGACGGCTCCGATGGTGATGCAGGAATCAGCGACGTTGTACGTCGGCCAGTGAAACTTGCCGGCAAACATTTCAAGGAAATCGACGACGAACCCCCGGGCGATCCGGTCGATGACGTTGCCCAGCGCTCCGCCGACGATCAACGCCAGCCCGATGCGGGCGGCCCGCTCCTTTTCCGAGGTTTTCGAAAAATAGTAAAGGACAAGGGCGAGGGCGGCGGCATTGAGCAGGAGCAGGAGGATCGGGATTCCCGTAGTCTTCGCGCTGTTGAAAATCCCGAGGATGGCCCCTTTGTTATGGATATGGGTCAGGTTGAAAAAACCCGGGATGACTTTGACCGAGCCGTAAAACGGAACGTGCTTGACGATAAGGGCTTTGGTCACCTGGTCGAGAAGAATGACGAGGCCGGACAGGGCGGCGTACGGAAGGAAGCGTTTCATCGATCGCCTCAGGCCATGCCCTCGAGGACGTCTTCGCAGCGGCGGCACAAATCGGGATGGGCGGCCGAAGTCCCGACCGAGGGGGAAAAATTCCAGCATCGTTTGCACTTCTCACCGACCGCTTTCTCCACCCGGATGCCGAGGACGGGATCGGACGAGGATTCGACCGCGACCTCCGAGACAATGCACAGGATGGCCAGCTGTGCGGCTTCGGCTTCGAGCTCCCCCGCCCGTTCCGCGGGGACCCGGAGGACGATCCGGGCTTCGAGGGCGTTGCCGATGAGCTTGGCTTCACGGGCCTTTTCCAACTCCTTGAGGATCTGTTCCCGCACGTCCAAAAGCCCGTCCCATTTTTTTTGCTCCTCTTCCGAGAGTCGAGGTTGATCCGGCTCGGGGAAATAGGCCATGTGGATGGAGTCTTCCTTCCCGGCGAAGGCCGGGAGCGCTTCCCAAGCTTCCTCGGTGGTGAAAGGAAGGAGGGGCGCCAACAGCCGGAGCGAGTCGTAGAGGATCCGGAACAAGGCCGTCTGAGCCGACCTCCGGCTCCGGGACCCGTTCCCCGAGCAATAGAGCCGGTCCTTGAGCGCGTCCAGATAGAAGGCGCTCAAGTCGACGGTGAAGAACTGGTAGGCGGCGTGGAAGACCGCGTGAAACTCGTAATCGTCATAGGCCTCAAGAATGCGACGGATGACGGTGTCGCTGCGATCGAGGGCCCAGCAGTCGAACGGCTCCATATCCGCCGGATCGAGGGAATCGACGTCCGGACGGAAATCGCTCAGGTTCCCCAGGAGAAACCGCCACGTGTTGCGGATTTTGCGATAAGCCTCGACCAGATGCTGGACGATGCCTTTCCCGAACGGCGCGTCTTCCTTGAAATTCAGCATGGCGATCCAGAGGCGGAGGATTTCCGCCCCGTTCTGGGCGATCACGTCCCGGGGCTCGACGATGTTACCGGCCGATTTTGACATCGCTTTCCCCTGCTCGTCGAGGACGAACCCGTGGGTGATGCAGGTCCGGAAGGGCGAGCCGCCCTTGGCTCCGACACCGACGAGAAGGGAGCTGTTGAACCAGCCGCGATGCTGGTCGTGGCCTTCGATGTAAACGTCGGCCGGCCAGGGAAGGTCGGCTCTCCGGCCGAGAACGCTCTGGCTGGCTCCCGATTCGAACCAGACATCGAGGATGTTATTTTCCTTCTCGAACGCCCGGCCGCCGCAGGAAGGGCACACAGTTCCCGGCGGGAGCAGCTCGGCCGCCGTTTTCACAAACCAGGCGTTCGAGCCTTCGGCTTCGAAGATACCGGCGACGTGGAGGGTCTTCGGCTCGTCGGCCAGGACCTCGCCGCAATCCGAACAAACGAACGCCGGGATCGGCACGCCCCAGGAACGCTGGCGGGAGATGCACCAGTCGGGGCGGTTTTCGACCATCCCGGAGATCCGCTCCTCGCCCCAGGCCGGGATCCAGCGGACCTTCTTGATTTCCTCCAAGGCCCGCTTCCGAAGTCCGCTCCGGTCCATGGAGATGAACCATTGGGCCGTGGCCCGGAAGATGACCGGATTCTTGCATCGCCAGCAATGGGGATAAGAATGGGAGATCTCCGTCTGGTGAAGGAGCGCCCCGGAAGCGGCCATATCGGCGTTGATCACCGGATTGGCCTTAAAAACGTTCATCCCGGCGTATGTTGGGACGTCGGGCGTGAACTCGCCCTTGTCATCCACCGGCGTATAGACGTCGAGACCGTAAGCCTTGCCCGTCAGATAGTCTTCGTAACCGTGGCCGGGAGCGGTATGGACGCAACCCGTTCCATCATCGAGAGTCACGTAGTCGGCCAGGACGAAGACCGACTCCCGGTCGAGAAACGGATGGCGGGCCTTGAGCTTTTCGAGCGATCGGCCTTCGATGGTCGCCAGGATCTTCGGAGATTCGATTCCCAGGATTTCGGCGATCACCGGCACGAGCCGCTTGGCCACGAGGTACGCCTCGCTCCCCGCTTCGAAGACGGCGTATTCGTATTCCGGATGAAAAGCCACGGCCAGATTGGCCGGGAGTGTCCAGGGGGTCGTCGTCCAGATGATCACCGAGACGTTCTTTCCCTTCAGGGCGGGCGCGAGCCCGCTCAAATCGGAGACCATCGGGAACTTGACGTAGATCGAGGGCGATTTCTTGTCTTTGTAGATGATTTCGGCTTCGGCCAGAGCCGTCCGGCAGGTCGGGCACCAATGGACCGGGCGCCTCCCTTTGTAGGCATCGCCGGCGGCGAAGAAGGCCGCCAGGCGGCGAAGAATGTCGGCCTCGTACGAGGGATTCAGGGTGAGGTAAGGCTTGTCCCACTCGCCGAACACCCCCAGGCGCTTGAAGTCTCCCCGCTGAATGTCGATGTACTTGAAGGCGTAGGCCTTGCACTCCTCCCGGAACGCGGTCAGGGGGATGTCTTTTTTCTTGTCCCCGAGGAGCTTGTCCACGTGGATTTCGATCGGCAGACCGTGGCAGTCCCAGCCCGGGAGATACGGCGCGAGATATCCCCGCATCGTTTTCGACTTGACAATGAAATCCTTGAGGATCTTGTTCATCGCCGTGCCCAAGTGAATCAGGCCGTTGGCGTAGGGAGGGCCGTCATGGAGGACAAACGTTTTCCGCCCCTGCCGCGAGGCGATGATCTTGTCGTAGAGACCGAGGGATTCCCATTTGCTGAGCATCGCCGGCTCCATCTCGGTCAGCTTTGCCTTCATCGCAAACGAAGTCCGGGGCAAATTCAACGAATTTTTGTAGTCTTTCTCATCCGCCATGATGCTTCTCCGCTTTTTTGCCGGATCAAGGAGTTGGGGAACGATCTATTTTAACCGCCCGGGGGGAAATGTCAATCTTCAGTCGACCCGGTAATGGGCCCCGGCCGAAACCGGGTTGGCCAGGGAGGCCCGGACGATCATCAGGGCGACCTGAAGGCCGTGGCGGAGACGGATGATGTCGGGATCGAGCCGCGCTTCCCGGTAGAACTTGATGACGCGGTGCTCCAGATATTCAAGGTCGGACTTGGCCCTTTCCAAGCGCTTGCGGGTCCGGACAAGCCCGGCATAGTTCCACATCGTCGAGCGAATCGTCAGCCAATCCTGATTGATGAGGGCGGGATCGACTTCCTCCGGCTTTTCAGGCGGATACCATTCGTGAATGTCGTTTTCGGCATAGGCGGCCGCGGGATTCCGGTCCCGACCCAGGGAGATTCCGGCCCGTGTGCCCCATACGAGGCCTTCGAGCAGCGAGGTCGAGGCCAGGCGGTTGGCCCCGTGCAAGCCGGTGCATCCCGTCTCCCCCACCGCGTAAAGCCCCCGGAGCGAGGTTTTTCCCCAGGTGTCGACCAGGACGCCGCCGCAGCAGTAATGGGCGGCCGGGACGACGGGAATCGCTTCGCGGGAGATGTCGATCCCGTAGCGAAGACAGGTTTGGTAGATATTGGGGAAGCGGGACCGAATATCGACCTTGGCGAAGGAGGCCAGATCGAGAAGGACATGATCGGCGTTGGTGAGGATCATCTCCTCGTAAATGGCCCGGGAGACTTCGTCGCGCGGCGCGAGGTCTTTCAGCCCCCCGACCTTGTCCATGAAAGTCCGGCCATCGACCGATTTCAGGCGGGCCCCTTCGCCCCGGACGCTCTCGGAAATCAGGAAGCCGTCGGAATCGCGGTGATAGAGGACCGTCGGATGGAACTGGATGTATTCCATGTGGGCGATCCGGGCCCCGGCGCGGAGCGCCATGGCATAACCGGATCCGATCGATGTTTTTGGATTGGAAGTGTTGAGGAAGACCGCCCCGCATCCGCCGGTGGCCAGGACCGTCCGGCCGCCGAAAATCGTCTCCACCCGTCCGGTCCGATTGTCCAGAATATAAGCGCCAAGACAGGCCGGCTCACGGTAATAAGCTTGCGGTTCCTTGGAGTGATGCGGGACCGTCAGCAAATCGACGGCCGTGCGTTCGGTTAGGAACCGGACGTTCGGCGTTTTCCGGAGCACCCGGAGAAACGCTTCCTCGATCGTCCGGCCGGTCGTGTCCCGGACGTGAAGGATGCGCCGGCGCGAATGGCCTCCCTCCTGGGCGAAATCGAGGGAATCTTCGGTGTTGCGGGAGAAGTCGATCCCCAGCTCCCCGATCAGGATCGAATCGACGAGCGGCTTGCTTTCGGCCACGAGGACATCGACCGCCTCGGGATTATTGATTCCGTCGCCGGCTCGGAAAATATCCTCCCGGAGGAGAAGGGGATCGTCATCGGGGGCCAGAGAGACAATCCCTCCCTGGGCATACCGGGTATTGGACTCTTCGAGCTCGGCCGACTTGGATATGACGATAACGTCGAGGCCGGCCTTGGCCGCAGCCAGGGCGGTCGCCGCTCCGGAAATTCCGCATCCGATGATCAGAACATCCGCCCGCATCCGGCCTTCGTTCATGGCAATCTCCGCTTTCCCCTGGTATCGATTTCGAGGCTAAGGTCGATCGAACGGATCGAATGGGTCAGTTTTCCGATCGAGATAAAATCGACTCCCGTTTCGGCCGTCCGCCGGACGGTCCTGAGGTTGACGTTTCCCGAGGCCTCGACTTGAGCCCGGCCGGCAATCAACCGGACGGCCTTCTTCATCAGAGCCGGCGACATGTTGTCCAGCATGATCCAGTCCGCGCCGGCTGCAACCGCTTCGGCCGCCTGCGCGAGGCTGGTGACTTCGACTTCAACCGTGAAGGACCGGCCGTGGGCGGAGCGGACCGCGCGAACAGCTTCCCGGACCGAGCCGGCAACAGCCAGATGGTTGTCCTTCACCAGGACCATCGTCGAAAGGTCGCGGCGGTGGTTTTGCCCTCCGCCCTTCCGGACGGCGTATTTTTCCAGGTCGCGGAGGCCGGGGGTTGTCTTTCGGGTGTCGAGGATCCTCGCCGCGGTCCCGCCGACGGCCTCGACATATTCCCGCGTGGCCGTGGCAATGCCGGACATCCGCTGAACGAAGTTCAAGGCCGTCCGTTCCGCTTTCAGCAGAATTTCCACCCGGCCCGAGACTTCAGCCAGCACTTGTCCGGCAACGAACGCCTGTCCATCCCTGAGCTTGAGGCGAATCGAGGTTGCGGAATCGAGCGTTTTGAAGACGCGGGCGAAGACGTCGATCCCGGCCAGGATTCCGTCCTCTTTGGCGAGGAGAACGGCCCGGCCCCGCCGCTCAGGCGGAACGATCGCTTCGGTCGTCACATCTCCGGCCGGCATATCCTCGGCCAGAGCCCGGTCGATCAGCGGTTGGAGATCCATCATCTTCATGGGAACAAAATTATAGGTCTTTGGACCCGTCTTTACAAATGCCGGGAGTCCCTTCCTTTTCAGGGCTAAACGAAGAGAGATCGCCGTTTTCCGATTGACATACCCGGGAGGTCATGGGAACATACCGCCGTGTCGAAGCGTCGGACCTCGCTGATTCTCCTCTCCGTCGTTCTTTCGATTTTTCTCCTGTTCTCGCTCTTCCGCCGAGTCGCCCCGGGAGAATTTTGGCGGATGCTCGTATCGATCTCCCTTCCTCCCCTTCTGGCCTATATGGCCATCAACCTCACGGCGACGTTTCTCCGCGCCTGGCGGTATAAAATCCTGCTTCGGCCGGTAGAGATCGGCTGGGGGGAAATCCTGATCGTCACCCTGGTTCGCAATGCCTTCGACGACCTTCTCCCCGCCCGTATCGGCTCTCTTTCCTATATCTACGTCCTGAACGATCGCCTGGAAAAACCATTCGAGAACGCCGCCTCCTCGTTTGCCGTCGCCTTCATCTTCGACTTTCTCACCCTTGCTCCATTTGTCATTCTCGCCTTGTGGATGGTGGGATTCGGGACGTCGGAAATCGCGGCCGGCGCGTGGCTTGCGACCGCCGCGGTTTTTTCCCTCATTTTCGCCCTGGCCGCCTGGAAAATCGGGCTCCTGGTCCGGCTTGTCCGGAAGATAGCCTGGGCCCTGGTCCAAAAAACGAAATGGGCTAGCCGTCCGGCGATCTTGCGGGCCTTCGAAAACCTGGATCGAACCGCGGTTGTGCTCGAACGGTCGAGAAAGCAGGGAGTCTATGCCCCGGTTTTCCTTCTTTCTCTGCTCCTACGTCTCGGGAAATACGGTTCGCTCTTTTTCCTCTTCTTCGCCGTCCTGAGAAGCCAGGGCGTGGCTTGGGAGGGAATGAGCTTCTGGAAAACGGTCCTCGGCCTGACCGGAGCGGAATTGACGTCGGCTCTCCCGGTCAAGGGCCTGGCCGGATTCGGGACGTGGGAGTCGGCCTGGGCCGCCGCTCTTCAATGGATGAAATTCGATCCCCGTTTGGCGGTCCTTTCAGGATTGGGGATTCACCTGGTCACGAACGTGTTCGAATACGGCCTGGGATTGTCCGGCCTGGCCGTTCTGGCCTTCCGCCGGAAACGTGATAGAATAGCCCGGATTTCATGACAATCTTCAAAGAACATTTTCATCTCGGCCCGGCCGACTACGCCTCAGTCCTGAACGCGGCATTGGCCCGGGGCGGCGATTTCGCCGAGCTTTTTTTTGAATACCGTCTCCATTCTTCCGTTCTGATGGAAGAGGACATCATCAAGGAGACGAGCGAAAGCGTCGGGCTCGGGCTCGGGGTCCGGGTCTGGGCCGGCGACCGAACGGGCTATGGACACACCAACGACCTTTCCCCGGAACGGATGGCCCAGGCGGCCCGGTCGGCCGCGGCCATCGCCCAATCCGGCCGGCCGGCCGTTTCCCTCCCCGGATTCGCTCCGCTTTCCCCTCTCCCCCGAATTTACCGCGAGGTTTCCCCGGCCGCGACGGCCGATTTGAACGACAAGATCGGCCTCGTCCGTCAGGCGTATGCTTCCTGCCTCGGATATTCTCCGGAGATCAAAAAAGCCCGGGTCGGCTGGGGCGATATGGTTCAGCACCTGACCGTCATTAATTCCGAAGGGCTGATCGTCTCCGATATCCGGCCGATGGTCAAGCTGACGTGCGTCGGCATCGCCGAGAAGGGTTCCCTTCGAGAATACGGATTTTCCGGCGGCGGCGGACGCGTCGGCCTCGAATACTTTTCCGACGCGCAGACTCCCGCCGCAATCGGCCGCGAAGCGGCCGAGGAGGCGGTCCGCCTCCTCGAAGCCGGCGACGCTCCGGCAGGCGAAATGCCGGTCATCCTGGCCGCGGGCCATGCCGGCGTTTTGATCCACGAGGCCGTCGGGCATTTGCTGGAAGCCGACTTCCACCGCAAGAAAACATCGATCTTCTGGAATAAAATGGGCGCCCGCGTCGGTTCGGATCTGGTCACGATCTACGACGACCCGACGATCCCGGCATCCCGGGGATCGTATGCCGTGGATGACGAGGGGACGATCCCGCGGAAAACGCTTCTGATCGACCGGGGAATTGTCGCCGGTTTGCTGACGGACCGGCTTTCGGCAAAGATCCTCGGCCGGCCTCTCACCGGACACGGCCGCCGCCAGGGATACACCGAAATCCCCATTCCCCGAATGGCCAACACCTTTATTGCCGCCGGCCCCCACGACCCCCAAGAGATCCTCGCTTCGGTCAAAAAAGGCTTTTTTGCCGAACGTTTCACCGGAGGGCAGGTGGAAGATTCGGGCAAGTTCACCTTCTCGGTCAGTTCCGGCTGGCTGATCGAAAACGGCCGGCGGACCCGGCCGGTCAAACAGGCGACTCTCATCGGAACCAACGTCGACGTTCTAAACCGCATTTGCATGTCCGGGACCGACCTGGCCTTTGGCCAGCAGACGGGCACCTGCGGGAAGGAAGGGCAGGAAGTGCCGGTCAACGACGGCTGCCCGACGCTGAAGATATCCTCGATGACCGTGGGAGGGCGGACATGAGCCTTTCCCATCCGGGCCCCGACCTTAAAATCCTCGCCGAGGAGTTCGTCCGCTTCGGAATGGCTTGCGGAGCCGACGAGGTCGAGGTCGGCATCGGCGATGACGTCGAGTTCGGAGTGGACGTTCGGCAGGGCGAAATCGAAAACCTCGTCGAAGCGGCGACCCGCTCGGTCGGCCTGCGGGTGATCCATGACGGTCGGACCGCATACGCCGGCTCTTCCGACCTTTCTCGGGAAACCGTCGAACGCTTGATCCGGAACGCCGTCCGGCGGGCCGGTTTCTCAAACCGGGACGAGCATGCCGGCCTCCCCAACCCCGCCCCCGAAATCATCGACTCCCGCATTCTCGACCTTTACGATCCGGCCGTCGAGGAAATGGAGCCTGAGACGAAAATCGATTTGGCCATGGAAACGGAGCGGATCGCCTTGGCCGATCACCGGATCGTCAACTCCCACGGGGCCAGCTGCGATACGCACGTCGGACATGCCGTTTTAGCCAATTCGAAGGGCTTTCTGGGCGAGTATCGGAAAACCTATACCGGGCTGAACGTCAGCCTTCAAGCCGGAGAGACCGACGACCTCGTCGAGGATTTCTGGTTTTCGTCCAAGATTCACCTTGTCGACCTGGCCTCTCCCGAATCGATCGCCCGGAAGGCTATCGAGCGAACCATCCGCCACCTGAATCCGCGGAAAATTCAAACGCAGCGCGTCCCGGTGATCTTCGATCCGCTCATGTCCTCCAGCCTCCTGGGTTTCCTGTGCGGCTGCCTGACCGGGACGGCGGTCTATCAAAAATCGACGTTCCTGGCCGACCGCCTGGGAGAGCGCATCGGGACCGAAATGCTCACAATCGTCGACGACGGCCTTCTCCCGCGGCATCTTGGATCGAGCCCCTTCGATTCCGAGGGCGTGCCCTCGCGACGCACCGTCGTCGTCGATCGGGGCGTTTTAAGGACTTTTCTCTGCAACACATACGCCGGCCGGAAAATCGGGCTTCCCTCGACCGGAAATGCCGACGGAGGCGGGGTCGGCCCGAGCAATTTTTACCTGGAGCCGGGCCCGCAC
>Ga0105099_10002393_pt1 | contig 11178 bp, 9 predicted proteins | sample PPLLak3cmMay2015_2_FD_79138 | JGI IMG/M metagenome (GOLD analysis project Ga0105099, IMG submission 79138) | Freshwater sediment microbial communities from Prairie Pothole Lake near Jamestown, North Dakota, USA - PPLs Lake P8 Core (1) Depth... | ecosystem: Environmental > Aquatic > Freshwater >...
CGGACAAAGGCATTCAGATTACCCCCTGACACCCATTTTATCCGCGATTGAATTTCGATAATACTTCCCTACGGGTTGCTATAGTGATTGCCGGAATAATGTTCCGACTATCATGGATCAAGTTTAATAATAACAACGTCCCCTATTTTGTCCCCTATAGGTAATCTGTCTCGTACGGCTCCCCGAAACGGATGAAGCTGGGCGATGGAAAATATTTGTTTCGTTATGAAGCTAATATTGGTGACCGTCCTCAGAGTATTCTAATCGCGATCGATGGGATCCAATTTGTAAATAATCTTTTTCAGCGGTTTCGCAAAATAATCTGTCCAAGGTGCCTTGAAATCAAGTGTGCTGGTTATATGCCTTAATATCTGCCTCTCGATTCCACTCACGTCACCGCAAGATGTCTTTGTCAATTGTCTGATATGTTCTGCTAAGAAGACACTATACCATTTGCCTTTAAATACTTTTCCATGTTCACCTTTTTGGTAGAACTCTTCAATAATACATGAAATTCGATCAAATCGAGCGGCAAAATCAAGCTCGGTAAGGCCCGAGTCGTCTTTCAATAATGATAGCATTTCTTCATAAGCGGTTTTGTTTACATCCCCCGTCAGTGGCTTATTACATAGAGAGTTTCGGGCATAGTTTAAAGGACAATTGCTCAGATTAGACATTTGTACGAACGCACAGATTTTGACCCAGTCCTTCCATCTATGAGCCACATCTTTTAACCAAACATTCGGATCTCCAAGAGAACGAGCCATTTCTTGCGGATCCATTGATGCTGCTACTGCGCATCCCTTATATAAATCGCCATGTTCAACGATATGATTTTCTACATCATAATAATAAGTATAGATAACGTGCTCTGAATTAATCTGTTTATTAAGTAGGTCATCAATGTCCTTGTCTAGAAAAAAAAGAATACCAGTTTTTTTTCCTTTAAACTCGTTGAGTAATGCAGAGGTTTCGCTCAGATACTTGAATAGACTGATTAATGCGATCTTGCCAGTGCCAAAAGAAGATATGGGTAAATGTTTTGGATTATAAGTCGCGAATGAGATACCTGTCTCTGATAATATAGTTGAACACAAGCTAGCGTAAAAGTAAGGATCATTTATATTGCCTTCGACAAAAATAAAAAGATGGGTTTTAGACATTTGTAAACTTCGCACAAAAGCAGCCAAATTAGAATGTCTAGGACGATTAGAGTAGGAACAACTTGTCATCATTAACACTCGCTGAAATTTCTGGTGAATGAGTGGCTATTAATATTTGTACTGATGGAGAAAGCTGGTGCATATCTCTAACTAGTTCGGATTGCCAATCGACATGCATGGAGATTTCAGGTTCATCTATCAAGATAGCCTTGTCCTTTGCAATGAGAGTGCTTAGAAAGATCATTAATAACTGCTTCTGGCCAGATGATAAAGTTCCCAAAGCGATTTCTCTGTTATCCCTTGTTTTCACTGTTATCTTTTTTTCATCAAAACCGAGTTTCAGTTTTTCACCATATAATTTTGTTATCATATCCGACAATTCGGTTTTAGGTATCATTGCCTCCTCAATAGATTCCTCTACGGAGTTGATATCTTTTATTATTTTCATCAAATATGGTTGACGATTTATTTGTGATTTAAAATCTTCAAAGGATTTTAGAATACCTTCTATTTTTTGTCTTTTAAAAAACATATTAACTCTCTCGAAGGTGCGCTCTAAGTCTAATTCTGATTGGGCTACTTTCTGATCAACTGAAGACCACATATCTTTCATGATGGATGCTAAACCTTGTTCCTGTATCTTTGCTTTAGTTTTTGACAAGTCATAGTTGTAATCTCTCCATAAATTAGTTATGCGTTGAGCAAAATTCTGCTCCAGTTCTTGTTCCGTTAATTGACGTTTTTCCCATGGATTTTCTTGTTCTAACCCGAGATAAAGTCTAGATGTCGGTAAATACTGATGATCCATTAAGTAATTTGCCTCTACTTCTGGACGGTATTGTTTCATTCCTTTTTTTGTTTTTTCAAACATAACTGATTGCCAATTAAGCTCTTCCGCTGGTGTCACTTGAGGAGAAGATAGTAAATTGGATATAGGTGCTGTGCCGCTGATCGGTTGTTCTGTTTTTTGGATGAAGGCTTTGTTCTCAATACTTCGTTCGAGAACAAAATTATCATAATATTGAATTATTACCTTTGCGCTTCGGAACGGAACATCGACTATATTGACAGTTGTGTTTGTAGCAGCAGCATTTAGAATTTTAAGCAGTGATGTTTTGCCAGAACCATTGGCTCCGAAAAAAATATTAACATCTGTATCGAGATCATATATAATATCTTTTTCAGACCCAGCAAGACCCGATATTTCTATCTTACTTACCCACATTCTATCAAGTAAACTCATGCTTTTGTCTCCATTGTCCTTTTATTAGGGGCGCATGGGAACGCCCATGCAATTACGCGTTTCTATTTTTTCCCCGCAGCAAATACAACGCTTCCTTTAGATAAAAACAACCTTCAGATAACTTTTTCACGGATACGAATACTTTCTCGTGCACCCTCGCATGACGAAATAGCAAGTTATGAGCTAAATAATACATATAATGCGTCAAAAAGAACGCATGAAAATTTTGATGGGATCGCTTGAAAAGCGGCTTTAAAAGACCATAATACTTCTGATTTGTCAATGATTTTGGCGAGAATTTTAGCGGGTTATACAAAAGCCAGTGTGAGATGCGCAAAGAACATCAACAATTGCTGCTCAAAGATTTGTATGAGTGCGCCGGATCAGTAAAAGAATAGTACAGGAAGATCTATAAGATAATAGCCTGATGGTTACTTATTCAAATACTCCCCAGGGGGGGCACTTAGGGGACGTTTTAAACATTTGAACTTTCGTTAATATCCTGCTGATAAAACAGCATTTTTATTGTTTAAATCGGCCGTTATAAACCTCCCACAACGAACCGCTACTACCGCTTAAATTACCGATTTCGGCTCAAGGCTGTTTTCGATAACCGGCAGCCTCTTCCCTGTCTTCACTGCGGACGAACTGACGGATAACTATGCTGCTGCTAGCCCGACTGTGCTTTCGTTTTCCGCATCGGCATATAACCACGCATGATTTCTATGTTCCCCTTGTATTTGTCCTTATCTTTGACAATCAATTCGAGCCTTTCAAGTTCCGCGAAGTCCCGCATGAGTGTTGTCGGGGAGAGCCTGACGTATTCCTTCGCCAGAATACCGGAGCTCATTACAAGATCATCGGGAGTATTCCATTTATCCACAGGGAATTGAAGAGCAAGTGTTCGCCGCCGTTTCACAATGGCGCGGGTCTTGCCTGTAGCCTTCTTGCTGTCGAGAACATCATAGATTAATTTATGCCATGACATTTCCAGAAGATTCATCTGAACAATATCGAAAACACCCTTTAGCCCGTCCCGGAATCCAAGAATGGCATACTTGATGAAACCGGACAGGTCCCTTGCCCGGACGCAAAGATCGAGCTGGCGGTAATATTCCTGCCGGGTATCGTTATAATGATTCGACAAGATGTGTGAAGCCATATCCGGCAAACCAGCCCGCAGGAGGATATAGAATTCGATCAGCCGGGCTGTCCGTCCGTTACCGTCTCCGAAGGGGTGAATCATGGCGATATACACATGAGCAACAATCGCCTGAGGAACCTGATCTGAAAACGACTGTTTTCCCTCTTCATAGCGGAATGACTCCTTCATCCATTCGCAGAATCGGGTCATCAAGATCGTTACCTGTTCCCCCGGCGGCGGTCTGTAAGTTCCCACAACAACGTTATGTCCGGACACCCTGAACTTGCCGGGTATTCCCTGAAAGTGATCCCCCAGGTTTCTGCCCACGAAATAATTGAACCGCTCAATCAGTTCGGGGGACAAAATAAAGGCTTTTTCTTCAGAAATTACCTCTGTACGGATCTGATTAAGGGCGTCAATTATATTCTTAACCTCGATTTGAAGATACTCCTTACTAGGTGGAAGATTTTCTCCTTCATCAATACGGGATACTTCTTCTTCGGACAGCGTATTTCCTTCAATAGCCGTTGTCGCTCTGGCTCCTTTCCGCAAAGAAACCGAAAGCAATTGTTTCCTGTATTCCGGTTTGATCGGGGCAGAAGATATGGCATGAACTATGGATTCGCTCTGTCCCAGCATGAAATTTGTTTCATCATCAAGATGCCAGTTTTTTTGGAATAGAATATGCTCAAAATTTTGCATAGATTATAACTCTATATGTTTTATGTATTACTTATATTATGCATATTCTATATAGTATTTGATTAATTATATGTCAAGTAAAAATCAGGTAATTTGAATGCTTTTTAAATTGCTTTCCATCGAATAATAAAAATCCATTCTTTTAAGCCGTTACCTTAGACAAGGCGCCTGGGGGAATGCACTACACAGTGAGGGAGGCATAAAGGGGACGTATTAAACATTTAAACTTAAAATTTAAAATCGTGCGTAACAATTTGTATTTTATTTGCATTTTAACCGGATTTTGTCAAAGGATATTTGTATAAAATCAGACAGATTACAAATCCCCTTCCTGCAACACTCTGCCAAAACCATTCTTCTCGAGGTACCAGTATGTAAAGTGCTTGGAAAGCCAGCTTGCGGCTTTCTCCTCGGCTAATGGTTTGTATTGAGAGGCATAAATAACTGGAATACCGAATTTGGCTTCCAGGGCATCGAGCGTTCCTGAAACGGCATTGGGATGAGCCATTGTATAGTCAGCGTCGTATGGCGACTTAATATCTTCGTAGCTGGCTTCAACCAGCAGGGCGCGCCACTTATATTTTGCCAGTTTTTTGCATAGACTGAAAAAACGCGGGCGTTCCTGCATCAATGTCGTGATCAGGTCAGATAGCGTTTTCCGTTCCAGGGCGATAAGATTTCCCATGCCTTCCACACTGTAATCACCGGCTTTTAGTTTCTGCCTTTTTTCTTCGGCGATCCAGTTGGGAAATCTGCTAAAATCAAATGGCAGCTTTTCGCGGGTATCTATCAGTACCACAGGCTTTGGAATCTGTCGGGTAATGCTGTGTCCGTCGCGTTTGACAATCAACCGGCCTGAAGGAGGATCTAAATAATAAGTTTCATGCATATTGCCTTGAGACCTTTGCATAATACCCCCTTTTGCCTGATTACTGCGTCAGGCTCAAATTTCATTCCTCGAAATACTCAAATGTATTCCTGTGGTTGCACGAAGTGAAGCGAAAGCGTTATATTATCACCTTTCTTGTACTTAGCCAAAATTGAGCATTCTTCAAAGGTCTCGCCTCCATATATATTTATGAAATACCAATCAGGAACAGAATTCTTCCATGAACTCTCTTGTAATCTTCCCGAGGCGTTTATCAAGAATGCCATAAACCTTATTTGCAATCGGGTCAGGAACACCGCCGTAGAACGCCTGGGCTATGCCTCCGGTAATACAGGCCAGCGTATCTGTGTCGCCGCCAAGAGAGACCGCCATTCTGATGGCATCTTCGAAACCGGTCGAGTCGATGAATGCACGGATTACCTGGGGGACGGTTTCCTGAGATGATTCATTAAACTTGTAGGACGGGCGGATCTCGTCTACATGTCTGCTCAGGTCATATTGAAACTCTGTCTCAATGAAATCCTTTATCTCCTCTTTGGACTTGCCCTTTCGGGCAAGAAATATAGCTGCGGCAGTCGCCTGGCCTCCCTTGATTCCTTCGGGATGATTGTGCGTGATTCCAGTGAATTCAGCTGCTTTCTGCAGGACGGTATCAAGATCGTCGTATGCATACCCGGCAGGACTGATGCGCATGGCCGCGCCATTTCCCCAGCTGTTATAGGGTTCAGGGTTCACGCTCTTTGCCCAGCGATGGAAGCCCCCGCCGTAGCCGCTGTCAGGATACAGGTGGTAGAATTTCTTCAGGTTATCGACATAGGGGGTGTCCGTAAGGATAGAGTATGCCAGGGCAACCGTAAGAACGGTGTCGTCCGTAAAGAAGCATCGGGCAGAAAACAACTCAAACTCTTTTATTTTTATGTTATTCCATTCGTACACCGAGCCAATGATGTCACCTGCAATTGCGCCTATCATGGTAATCTCCTTTCTAAAAGAAATATCACAAACTGCATTTATCGTGTCCTGTTCATCTTTCTCCGGGATAATGGCGACATATGGCCCGCTTTTTCCGCTTCCGTAATGCCGAAAAAGGCCATGTGTATCACTGTATTATCATGAATCAGGGCTGAACCTACAATCTTCTTGCCATCATAGCGGTAATCCTGGCCGTGGCCGACGGAGTCGTATCTCTTCTCCGTGCATGTCAGAATTTTGCTTATGAAGGATTTCGCCTTTTCAGGCGAGGACGCAGCTTTTCCTTTTCCCGGCTTTTCCAGGATGGCGTCCATGAGATAACTTCTTATCAGCTTCAGGTAAATGACGCTGAAAGCACCAGTATCTGAAACCATGTCAAGACCGACAACTTTGCCGTTCACCATTACAAGAAGCCCTTTTTGTTCCGCTACAGGAGAAAAATGTTCCAGCCAGTCATCGAGATCCTCTTTCCGGGTCTCATGGATATCCCTCATGGCTCCTGTTTTTGAACGTACACCGGCAGCTTCGGCCTGGTCACTTATGCCATCCCATACGGCACCCTGATCCGAGGCGAACGCCCCTGTATTTTGCAGTGAATGCAATACTGACACATTCTTTATATTCCTGAGAGTTGCAGACATCATGTATGCCGATTCCTCAAAATGACCGGATTGATAACTCCACCGTCCGTGCTCGGTGCAGCTTACCGGTATGACCGTTTCCGATTTTTCCTTAAGCAGGATGGTGGTATTGAGCACCCGGTTCTGCTTGGCACCGATCAGCTCCTCGCCGTCTATCAGAAGAACCGGCTTATCCGCCCGGTTTATGACTTTGAGCTCCGGAACATGGCCTCCCTCCGAAACCTCTGTAACCGTTAGGAGACTGTTCTCTATCGCCTCCTTCATGGTGAGATAAACCGGTCCAGAGCCGTTATTGCTCGACATGGGCATAACTGATACATGCTTGTGGGTCTGAATCTCTCCGAATTTTATTCCTTCCAGATGGTCTGTTATGATCGCTTCCATTTCTTCCCTCCTTTGACGGCTTCTTAAAAAGCCATTCTGCTTATCATTTGCATTGATATTATAAGCCTTTTGCTGATAAATAAAGACCCGAACGACAGACGTACGTCGCATTATTTTCATCAAAAACAGGATTCAAGGAGTCGGGGATTCGAGGGTTCAAGCGGACAAGAATTTTAGACAGGATTAACAGGATATACGGGATTGTTGGCCGCCTGCGGCTGGGAACGATGTATGAATTGAACAAGGGAAGAGTTTATATTTAGCGCCATTATTTAACAGTTAAAAACAAAAGGTCTCATTATCATTTAATTCAATGATTTTTTGACTGAAAATATTCTTGTAATTTTGTTTATGGAATGTATGAATTGGTATTATTGCATTTGGCGCAATAGCATCTGCGAATTCCTTCAGCGTATTAATATCGGCATGACCGCTTGTGTGAATATTATAAACTGCAAAATTTTTACTTTTAAGCCAATCAATAAACTGCTGAGTTGTTTTTTGCTCTTTATAGCCTTCCCACATTGAATAAATCAGATTGCCTTTGTCGGTCTTGATTTTTCCCAAATCCTTTCTCATAGATGGACGGACAAGCAATACAAAATCCGATGGGTTTCGAGATATTTCTTCTTTGGTGATTTTATATTTGGAAAACTTAATCGCCATTTTCCCATATCCACGTTTGAATAAACCTGTTGTTAAGATATTTGGAAAAAGGACTTTCAGGTTGGGAAATCCCTTTAACGGCGAAGGAAGCCTGGCAAAATCTGACAGTGTATCAAGAACATTAGCAGTATAAACATCAACAACGAAGGTCTTTTGAGAAGTTAAGCATGCTCTGTAGATTGAAACCAGTCTGTCAATATTCTGGCTTGCAGTATATATGTAGTTGATAGATTCCGACTTTTTAAAGAGTCCGGCCAGTTCATCCTTAATGTCGCCTTCGGTCTTATGTTTTTCTTTTTTCTGACCAATTTTTGTCCCTTCTATAAGTAAACAATCAATATCCTTTGGAGCATTATGCAGGAACCATTTATAGGCTTTCGCTTTATGCCCATGAGATCTGAAATCGCCCGAATAGAAAATCCTTTTATCTTCCGCTTCAACCAGGAATGAATATGAATCAAATGCCGAGTGATCAGCCCAGTATGCAGTAATAGTGAACTTGCCTACAGTAAAAGACTTTTCCTTTTCAAAATATTTTGGATTCAGAATTTTATTGTTTTGACGAAGAAAGATGTTGTTAAGTTTTAATATCCGGTGAGTGGCTTCGCCGAGCCATATTGGAATTTTCTTACTAAGGTATTGCATCAATCCAAAATGGTCGGCATGCGGATGCGAAATTATGACTCCGTCAATTTCAGGCTTTTCAGAATAAGCGCTCTTAACATCGGGCAGGATTCCCTGTTTTATAAGTTCTTGAACTGATAAGGATTTGTATTGTGCAAAGTCAAAGCTATTCCCGGATTTATTTACCAGGGGCATTCCGAAATCAAGCAAAATCCGGCTTGTACCTGATTGAAGCTCAATGCAGGTTCCACCAATTTCGTTTGTGCCACGGTGGACGGTAAGTTTCATAACGTTTAGATTTTTAAAATTTCTTTTGTCTTTGAATTCATATTTAGAAACACAATCTTTTCAATTTCTGGTATGGCTGGTTTTTTTAAGTCTGCTGCTAATTTTTGAGTCTTGGATAATATTCCTTTTTTTATTTTAAACGGATCTTTATTTACTAATAGTATGTAAAGATAAAAAGATGTTTCATGCGTGAGGTCAGGAATATTTCCAAAGAGTTTATATTTATTAATTCTTTTAATCTGATTAGGGGTTGAAAGTTCTGAAAGATATGTCAACAACTGGATTAGAGCATAAAACGGATTTTGGTCTCCACCAACTTTGATTTCTCCCAAAATGGGCAACTTCTTTGTAGGATTCCATCCAATAAAATCAACTCCTCCCGTTCCGGATGACTTTCCTGATTTTCCTGTTACGAATTCAGAATTTGTTGTACGATACGGACTGACTTCTCTTTCAATATAACAAAAATCGTAGTTGTGATCATCTTCAACTTTAACGTGAATCAATCCATCTTCCTTTTGTTTTTCATTAAATACTGAAATTACGTCTTGTGTGCTTGAAATAGCTTTATCATTAATAGACAAACTTCGCCTGTGAGAGAGATCATCAGGGAGAAAAGACTCTTCACTGTTTTCATATTTTTCAGCGAAATGTTTTTTACTTTCATTATACCAGGAGATTAACTTCGTAAAATTCTCTTTTCTGGTAATATCTTCAACAATTTGCAATTGCGTTATTGTAGAAAGCCTTAATTCCGATAAGGATTTATAAAAATATCGAAGTTCAGTAATTGGGATTATTTTCCTGCTAACAGTAGATTTGCCAGAATTTTTCTTATGTCCAAGTTTCTCATCCATCTTATACCTCCTTAAGGAAATATTTCAGGTTTAGACTATATCCAAAGATTGTCTGCTTCCTCTTTTATAAGCAAAATGCCGGTTGAAAGGCCCTAAGTAGCTCCGTCAAAAAAAACGAACTTTTCCAACTTCAACACATTTTTCGACTGACATTTCTTTCTCTATCATTTATATGCCCTTTTTGCAAAGAGTGCATTTTGAATCGGTAGAAGGGCCGTATTTCTGTTATTGAATAGTTTGTCTCCCTTAATTATTCTTTTATACTTGCGCAAAACCGATGGACTGAGAGCTGGTGCCCACATCAGCCGTAGCCTTGTTGGCGGATTTTATCTGCTTTTTTAGCGTCTCCACGCTCTTAATCATATCTTTATCATTTATCTGCCGACCTTCGCGAATGGCAAAAGAGAGGGCGGAGGCGAATATTTCTTGAACATAAGCCATTGAGAAGCCGGTGGAAAGTTTGGCAACATGTTCAAGGACTGAATCTTCAAAATAGCCTGCGGCCTTCTTTTTTAGAAGGCGCAGACGGGATTCGGCGTCCGGCAGCGGGAAATGCCAAACCCTGTCAAAGCGGCTGGGCCTGAGCAGCAAGGCTGGGTCTATTTTTTCCGGATAATTTGTGGTGGCTATTACCAGCACTCCTTTCATGGTGCTAAGGCCGTCCATCAGGTTGAGCACCATGGATATATGTTCCTTATTGGATAATTTTTCAAGCTCTTCTATAAGTAATATGGACGGCGCTTGTGTGGCAGCGCGGTTAAACGCCCAATTTATGCTTATTGCAGTCCGCTCAGGGCTTGAGGATGGGATAATCAAGTACGCTGGCAAGTGCATTGTGGAAATAATGGTCTTTGCTGTTAAGGTTTTGCCACAGCCTGCAGGGCCTGAAAAAATAAACCCCCGCTTATAGGGAATCCCGAAACGCCTGTATTCCTTCCGAGACTTAAAAAAGGTTTCTATCCCGGCTTTAAGATCCTCCAGCATGGCCGGGGCAAGTATGATATTGTCCCAGGAAGTATCCGATAGGGATATCTCCGTACCTTCTTCGGTAATTATGCTTGCGTTCGCCTTGGAACACTCACGTTTTTGATCGTATTCCAGAATATCCACATAAAGCCTTTTTACTGCCTCAAAGCTTTTCGCAGCAATCAGAAAATAATGGTCTATGTATTCCTTCTCAGAGGAAATTGATATTATGTTCACCTTTTCGTCTTTCCATATAAGCTCATAGTAACCAAGCCAACTCCATTTTTTTACTTCAAAATTCGGGGTGTCTTTGTATTCCGGATAAGATCTATCGTGGGATATCACGCGTATGATGTCGGAACTCTTTACCGATTCCGGGTGCTCATCCAGAAAATCGGGGAACATCTTAAACAATAGCCTATTGTTTCTATAGATTTGCCAGCCTTCCGCGCTGGGATACCGTTTTTTGAAAATTTCTATCTGTTCTGTGATGAAAGCATTGTAATCCATACAACCTCCAAAATGTTATTTGCACAACCACCCTCCGTGGTTTTCTGGTGCATACTCCGGACCCCGACTCTACCGTTTTAGTTAAGACATAATAGGGAAGTTACAGTTCGTGCTGGACGTGAATGGCCG
>Ga0105099_10002395_pt1 | contig 11175 bp, 9 predicted proteins | sample PPLLak3cmMay2015_2_FD_79138 | JGI IMG/M metagenome (GOLD analysis project Ga0105099, IMG submission 79138) | Freshwater sediment microbial communities from Prairie Pothole Lake near Jamestown, North Dakota, USA - PPLs Lake P8 Core (1) Depth... | ecosystem: Environmental > Aquatic > Freshwater >...
AGCGCCCCCAAAAGCGATTCTCTTTACTCGGCCCATAAAGCAGCAGTTAAACTGGCTACAGACCATCCCTTGCCTGTCCCACTGCAACTCATTAATCCGGATCACGGCATGGCCATCGCCAAGGAAGCCGGCAAAACGTACCTCTATGCCCACGACTTCCCCGAGCGGACAACACCGATGTCTACGCTACCCAAAGGCATGTCTAAACCCTTTCTATACAAACCCCTCATAAAGGGTTTCGAAAAAAACATTGCCCAGCGTCTCGAATACTGGCAAAAGCTCAAAGAACAGATGAGTCAAGAAGGAGAATAAGCCTTTTTCTAATCCACATCAAAATTATCCACCATGAACATGAGATCACTGGAACTGGTCTGCATTTTCTGGGCAGTGGAGCTGAACTCCATAACCAACGCCGCATTGCGATTAATAATCTCATCGAGGCGGCCAATCGTAGCATTGATATCACCAATTCCACGAGTCTGTTCCCGTGTACCTTCTGTGATTTTCTCTATTTTTTCCACAATTTCCTGCATTACCCTAACGATACTTGCAAAAAAAGCAGAATTCGCCTGAACCAATTCCATTCCTTTTTTTGTACTCTCCACGTTTCGAGTGACTATTTCCTGGATTGTATGTGAAGATTCAGCGGTTTTTTGCGCCAGATTGCGCACCTCTGCCGCTACAACCGCAAAACCGCGCCCCGCTTCTCCTGCTCGTGCCGCTTCAACAGCAGCGTTAAGAGCCAACAGATTGGTTTGAAAACTGATATCGTTAATAACCGTGATGATATTGTCAATCTTTATGCTGGAGTCATTGATTTCCGTCATGGTCGTAGTGACTTTATCGATCAGAGAACGGTTCTGCTGTATTTCTTGGTTGAAGGTCTGAATGGTGGCCCCCACTTCATCGGCATGTCGGCTGTTCTCATTCACAACATGGGTAAACTTCTCCAAAGTGCTCGTGGTCTCGGCAATAGATGATGTCTGCTCTTTTGTATGCCCCTCCAGTTCGTCGCTACCCGATTTAATATCGTCAGTGAGGTGATTGACATCATGGGAACTCATTTTCACCTTCTGCAGCATCTTTTGCAACAGTTCCAGCAAGCGGTTATAATAACCCCGCAACTCCCCAATTTCGTCTTTCTTAAACACATCAATTCGATTGGTAAAGTTACCCCGACCGAGTGCAAGGCTATCTGTAATTTCTATCATCCGTTCAACCATGCGACGCAGAGGGAAAAGGAGGTTTCGGGTGATACTGCGATTCAGATAAAAAAAGAGAGCCAAAAGAGATAGTAAGAGCCCTAAGCTGACAGACATTTTCCAGGAAAATGGTACCATTCCGGCAATGATCATATCTTGTTGCACCAGATAAAAAAAGAAAAGCAGCAGAAATATCTGAGTCAGAAAAAGGAAGTAAACAACCAACAACCTTGACTTCACAGTGCCTCGTTTAAATTCATCCCTCAAACGCCGTTTTTTAAAATCACTGTGGGTTGGTGACCCGCCTTCTGTGACCTGAGTTTTCCGTTGGCTCATACATTCTCCTTTAATCCTCCCTTCTGAAGGGCCAGCAGGGGAGGACAAACATACCTATTTTAGGAAAGTATGGGGCGTCTTGCAAATAGCTGACGGCTAAATGAGAAGATGACCCTCTGACCTCTTCAGTATTAATGTTGGTTGTACAATACAAAATTTTCAATTCCCTTTTGCAGCACAGCCTACTGAAATTAAAGAATTGCTTAAAAGGTGTGATAAAATAGCCCCATGGAACTCTTTGAACTAAAACAACAGTATGGATTACTCAAGCAAAAAACCGCCGATCTACGGGGGTTTCTTTGACCTACCTAAAAAGATTCAACGTACAGAAGAAATAGATAAAGAGTTGAGTGACCCTAAAATATGGGATAAACCACAGTTTTCTAAAAAACTGGCCAAAGAAAAAAAGGCTCTGCAGGTATTTATAGACATTGGGAAACAGCTTGACCAGGGAATGGGCGATATCGAAACCTACTTTGAGCTGCTGGAAGAAGATCCCGATCTTCAGGATGAGCTGAGTGAGCAAATCGTCACATTCAATAATTTTGTTGAAGAAACTGAGTTAAAAACATACCTTTGTGGGGAAAATGACCTGAATAATACATTTTTATCCATCCATCCTGGAGCCGGTGGAACCGAAAGTCAGGATTGGGCTGAAATCTTATTACGCATGTACCTCCGTTTCGCCGAGCGGCTGAAGTACAAAGCAACCATCATTGAAGCTTCTGCTGGTGAGGAGGCCGGAATAAAAAGCGTCACCGTACGCATCGATGGTCCATATGCTTATGGCTACCTGAAACAGGAAATTGGTGTGCACCGATTGGTGCGCATTTCCCCATTTGATGCCAACAAACGGCGTCACACCTCTTTTGCTGCAGTTTTTGCCTATCCAGAGATCGATGATGATATCGAAATCGAACTTGATGCTGGCGACTTGCGCATCGACACCTACAGAGCCGGCGGAGCTGGCGGGCAGCACGTCAATCGAACAGACTCAGCTGTGCGTATTACCCATATACCGACCAATATCGTTGTACAATGTCAGAACGAACGATCTCAGCACCAGAATAAAGAAAAAGCCATGCAGATGTTGAAGTCACGGCTCTATGATTTTGAACTTAAAAAGAAACAAAAAGATCTGGATGTCCAGGAGAGTAACAAGAGCGATATTGCCTGGGGGAACCAGATCCGTTCGTACGTTTTACATCCATATCAGAATATCAAAGACCATCGTACCGATATGGATGTAGGCAATACTCAACGCATACTGGATGGCGACATCATTGACTTTATCAAGGCCAGTTTAAAACTCAAAAGTTAAAACCTCCCGGCATAGGTCTGGAACCAATCAGGTTTTAATATTTTCCTTCATCCATTGCTGTTGACATAGTTCAGCCCCTTTAGTATCTTTCTACTTGACGACCAAAAAGAGAGGAGAAAAAACATGATTATTGATCACCCTAAAACCAAAGAAACCTTAAAATGGTTCACCGAAATCAGCAAGATCCCCAGATGTTCCAAAAAAGAAGATCAGATATCCAAATGGCTGGTTAAATGGGCAGAGGACAACCACTTTGTCTATAAATTGGATAAAGTTAAAAACATCGTCATCAAAGTGCCCGCGAGCAAAGGCTATGAGAAATCCCCCATCGTTGTCATTCAAGGTCATATGGACATGGTTTGTGAAAAAACACCAGAATCCACCCATGATTTCAGCAAAGACCCAATCGAGCTGGTCTATGAGGGTGAATGGTTGACCGCCAATGGCGCCACCCTCGGAGCTGATAATGGCATTGCATTGGCCATGGCCATGGCCTTGGCTTTGGATAAGGAGACACCCCACCCCCCACTGGAACTCCTGTTCACAGTCGACGAAGAAACCGGCTTGACTGGTGCAAATTCGCTGGAGCCGGGCTTTATTGACGGTCGCATCCTGATCAACGTAGACTCAGAAGATGAGGGCGTATTCACTGTTGGTTGCGCAGGTGGCATCAATACAAATCTTAACCTTCCAGTCTGTTTTGAAACAAGTCCAGAATACCTAAGCGCTTACACACTACATGCCGGTGGTATGAAGGGCGGGCATTCCGGAATTGACATCGCTAAAGAAAAAGCCAACGCTATAAAAATAATCTGCCGGGTACTGGAAATCCTGATAGATACCACCCCTATCCGAATTGCTGACATCCGTGGTGGAAGTGCCCACAATGCAATTCCCCGGGACTGCAGCACTACCATTATGTTTGACTCCGGTAAAATTGAAACCCTTAAGCAAAAAATATCTGAATTACAAACAGTTTTTCGTACAGAATACAGCAATGTTGAACCCGATCTGACTTTAAAGATTGTCCCGACGACAAAACCCGAGAAATCTCTGGGGATAGCCGAAACAGAACGATTGATTCAATTCGTCCGAGTCATTCCCCATGGCGTAGCGGCCATGTCTACAGAGATTGCCAACTTGGTGGAAACCTCGAATAATCTGGCCAGAATCTGGATTGAAAATGATGAAGTCAACATCCTGACAAGCCAGCGCAGTTCCGTAATCAGCAGGCTGCACGCACTAACCAGACGAATTGAAGATGTGGCCAAACTGGCTGGCGGACGTGCCAAAAGTGGCGATGGATACCCTCCGTGGCAGCCCAACATGAACTCTCCGCTTCTGGCCAGAAGTCTGAAACTGTATCAAAACCTATTCAATAAAGAACCTGTCGTTGAGATCATCCATGCCGGTTTGGAATGCGGTATCATCTCTGATCGTAACCCTGGCATGGACATGATATCTATCGGCCCCGATCTCAGATATCCCCATTCTCCAGACGAAAAGGTCCATATCGGTGCCATCGGAAAGATTTGGGACTTCATAGCTACTTTATTAAAAGACTTGAAATAAGCGAATTGGGAATCTGGGGGTCATTATCCTCCAGGTTCTCCCAGATCACTTTTTTGTGTTTAACACATTATTCGCCACTTGTCGGATCAGAGGGATGACGTTTCTGTCACGATAGATCAGTCTAAGGTCCGCATCGCGTAGTTTTTTGACGAAGCCCATCGCTTTACTTATGGGCGTTTTGGGATTAACTGCCAGTTCAAAACAAATTGAATAATTTTTTGTCCACTCTCTGTTATCCGCTATTTTTGATATGATTTCTCGGGCAACACTGCGGTTGCGCAACAAAGTGGCGACCTCATCAATGCCTATCTTCGGACTTTCAATAACCGCCAAAGCAACCATTTTGTTTGGGTCTCTGATTAAAAGAGTCCTTTCAGTTTTACTACCAGTGACAGCGAGTTTAACCCTTTCTGCTGTGGAAAGTTGATTGATTTTCTGCAGAGTCGTTAATGCTTCACTCACATCTGTCGGTATTTCATCTTCTTCTGACTGGGTTGCAGGCATGGCCAAAGCCTTATGCTGAATCTGCAACTGCTGCACAACCTCAGTGGCTTCCTCCACTGAAATTTGGGCGCCTGGCGAATGTTCCTCCTTGAAGTAAAAGCTCTTAAGTTCTACCAAACGGGATCGTATAAAATTATCAGACAGCTGATTCTGTTCAATCAAAGAGATCAGATCAGGAAATGCGATAAGCTTGATTTGATTTTCCAGTAATCGTTCCAGCATCTGCCGATTCCCTTTCCTGGCAATCATTTCCAACAGTTCAACAGGCAGAAACTGATTATGTATCACTTTGGTAACCAAGGCCAAATCCTCATTGGCCAAAGCCATTTCCAATAGAAAAGAAACCACCTCGACATTGGCTTCGCTTTTCCCCATATAGGTCTCTTGTGTACTCAAAGGAATGAGAATAATCCTCTCTTCAGCCTTCTTTTTTAATGCCGGGTTATCCCTGAGTATTCCAAGACATTCCAGGTATTCTTCGTCAGTAAAAGAAAGCTCACGATCGAGAATCAGCTGAAATAAATTCTCTTTTATCTGGCCAGACGCCAATTGCCGAATCAAGGGATTATTGGAAACTATTCTCTTCATAACAACTCCTATCCATCCCCCCCATCATACACATTTTTACCTTGAACCCAGAATTTTCATAAAAGAAAAATCCTCCGGAAAACCCAGCCAACTACGAATCGGCTCAGTCTGCGGCAAAGTTAATATCAGAAGTGTAACCAGAAAGCCCATGAAGACAAGAAAATAGGTCATCCGTCTCGACTTAAAGCGTTTATATTTAAGTTTTGAGAAACAAACCACCTTTTGCGAATCTCCCTCCCGTGTCAACGCATCAATTTCCTGATGATATTTCAAAAAAAATTCTTTCTCATCGGCACCCACCGCATTGAGATAACTTCTCAAAAAACTGCGGATATAGAACCTGCCTGGGATTCTGTCAAGGACACCCGTCTCCAATGTCTCAAGAACTTTGACTGGAATATTAGAACGAGTGGCTATATCACCGAGGCTATACTTCCTGCGTACCCGCTCATCCTTAAGTGCCTCATAAAAAGACTTATTTTGCATAAGTTCATTGTATGAAATGAGGAATACTTGTCAAGCAGTCGGAAAAACTGCATTATTAAAAAGTCACGGAGGTTGTTATGACATATGGCAAAAAACAGATCGCCTTTTGGCTGATATCCTTTTTGATCACCCTGCTTGTGGCTATCTATCAACGCATGACTGGACCAAGCCATCCACTGAAAGGGCAAGAAGAATTCGCTGCGCAAACAATATCATACAAACTGCCCAGAAGTGCCATTAGCGGCAAGGAGATGAAGGTTACCATAAAGGCCCCCAACGCCTCCGGGGCCAGCTTACATTACAGGAGATTAAACAGCACTGACAAGTGGAACACAGTCCCCATGTCTGCGGCAGAGCAAAAAAGCTTCAGTGCATCAATTCCATCCCAACCCCCAGCGGGTAAAATTGAATACAAAATATCATTGTCCGATGATAGTGGCACTTTTTTTATTAATCACGCTGAACCAATCATTGCCAGATTTCGCGGACACGTACCCACGGCATTGCTTATCCTCCATATCTTTTTCATGTTTGCCAGTCTGTTATTTGCCTCCCGTTGCGCCTTCAGCCGATGGGATTCATTTCACTTTATTTCACGCATGGTATGGGCAACGTCATCTCTGCTTATTCTGGGAGGATTCTTTCTTGGTCCCATTGTTCAGAAGTTTGCCTTTGGTTACTTCTGGACCGGGTTCCCCCTGGGAACTGACCTGACCGACAACAAAACCCTTTTCATATTCATCATCTGGGTCATTACCCTTGTCATTTACAAGAAAAAGCCCTACATTTTAAGCTTGGCAGCGATTCTGACTTTATTGATATATTTAATCCCCCACTCGCTTCTGGGCTCAGAATTGGATTACCAGACTGGCCAACATAAAAATGTAACATCCAGTCAAAGGGTTCCGGTTCAAATTGAACAGGAATACCATAGAAACGTTTACCGTGGTTGATTAAATGGGCAAGATAATCATACCAACAAAAGCATATTGGGGAGCACAAACAGAAGCCGCCCGCCAAAACTTTCCTGATACCGGCTTCAAACTGCCCTGGAAATTCATCCACAACGTCATCCTCATCAAACAGGCAGCCGCAAAGGCCAATTATCAGCTGGGTCTGCTGTCTAAGCCATTTATGAACGCCATTGTGAAAACATGTGATGAAATTATTGGAGAAAAATGGGATTCACAATTTGTCGTCGATCTTTTTCAAACTGGTTCGGCCACATCAACCCATATGAATGTAAACGAAGTCATTGCCAGGAGAGCCAACGAACATCTTGCAGAAAACCAAACCCGAAAACAGCCCCCCATACACCCCAATGATCACGTCAACCTCGGACAATCAAGCAACGACGTTATTCCCACAGCAATGCATATCAGCATCTTTCTTGACGTGGAACAATCACTATTGCCTCAACTGAAATCACTTCGTTCCACTTTATCTGATCATGCCCAAAAATGGAATGGTATTATAAAACCGGGCAGAACACATCTTCAGGATGCCACTCCCATTCGGGTCGGTCAGGTTTTTTCGGGTTACACCTTTTTGATAGAAGAATCAATCCGGCGTATAGAAACTACCAAAAAAGAGCTTCAGTACGTCGCCCTTGGTGGCACAGCGGTTGGCACGGGCATCAACACCCACCCCCGCTTTGCTGAATTAACCCTGAAATGCCTTTCAGATAAATTTGGCATTCCATTTTACGAAACCAAAAACCACTTTAGTGCCCAAAGCACCATTGATCCAGTTCATTTTTTTATGCAGCACATAGAAACATCTATCACCGCCCTGATGAAGATTGCCAATGATATCAGATGGCTCAGCTGCGGACCACGAACCGGTTTCGCTGAATTTATCCTGCCAGCCCTTCAACCGGGTTCATCCATTATGCCCGGGAAGGTTAACCCTGTTGTCATAGAATCCTTTTTACAAATCGCCTGCCAAGTGCTCGGCGCCTGCCAGGTGGTAAACTTAGCCGCACAGAGAAGTGAATTCGAGCTCAACGTTTTTTTGCCAATTACAATCTATAATACATTGACAGCCATTGACCTTTTTACAAAAGGGCTTCACCATTTAAACCACTTTTGTTTAGCCGGAATTCGCCCAGACATTAACCACTGCAAGCAGCAAGCAGAAAAAAGCCTGGCCATTGCCACCCCCCTGACCAAACGATTTGGATATGACCAAATAGCAAAATGGGTCAAAAAAGCCCTGGAAGAAAATAAAACCATCCTGGAAATTATTCAGGAAGAAGGGCGATTGAATACATCAGAAGACATAGACAGTTTAGATCTGTATAAAATGACATCTCCCCGGTAAAACTCCTTACTGTTCGGGTTCGCGGGACAAAACACCTTTGTCTATAAGCATATTGACCTGTTGATTGACCGCTTCAGCCAATCGAAGAAAATGGGGGATTGTCAAGTGCAGATAGGTGTGTACCTTTATGGTTTCAGCATGCGATGGGTTGCGGATGCCCACCCCGATACAAACCTCTTCCTGATTGACATTAAAGGAAATCATGTTGGTAAAAAGATCAACGGCTTCATCATCAATTACAGTAAATTGTTCTGGTTTTATTTCCATTATATTCACCTATCGGCAGCTTGTTTTTTCTATTTTTTTCAATAAACGGTACATATTGACTTCGTCGGACGTTAATAAGACCTGACTATTGCGCTGAGATTGCCTTTCCGCATGAATCTTACTAAAATCTACTTTCAAGCCCAGCTTTTTAAACCCAGCAGCAACAAGCGGACTTTTCGCCAAAAGAGATTCATAACTGATGACAATACTTTTACTGATATTTTCGTAGGCGGCAATCAAAGCATTGTTGTTGTAGACCCAATCCAATTTGAATTGAGAAATCCCTCGCCTTAACATTGATGCTTTTACATCGGCCGGATTCCGAAATACAAATACCGTGCGAATATTTTTGGACACATGCCGATAAAATAAAAGAGCAGGAATATGAACTATCTTCAATCCGGTCAATCCATTCCCTTCGTTGAGGAGGCGAATTACCCGATTCATTTCAGCCACAGTCTCATCGGTCATGGCTTTCTCTATCAGTTTTTTTTCCAATTCTTTGGCATAAGACAATTCAAAATATCCATCCAGATTGTACTCGTCAGCCGACAAATCGGAAGGAAAGCTCACCCCTGCACTTTCCATCAACTGACAAGCCAGAGAAGTCCCGCTCCTGGGGTGACCGGCTACAAAAACACCATTTTTCAGAACCAGCGGAGCCACATCTGTGCCAACTTCCGACATGATGACCTCTCAAAAGCGCAACTAATTTCCATAAACTTTTAACCATTATTATAGGCGATTTTTCCTTTTGGCAAAAGGGGGCCGGTGCTTTGCTTCTTTGCAGCTTGGATGGTTGAGGCAGTAGCTCAGATCTCAGTCGGCTCTGCCCTCTTCATCCTGGCGGATTTTTCCGGCATATTCGCTCAATTTATCCACTTTCATTTCGGCTGAGCCAAGCGAAGGGGGTTCAATGCGGCTGGCCTCATTGATGCGATAGATTTTGCCGGCATTGTAGAGGTCCTTTTCATTTTGTATCGACGCAATGTTTTCCCGACCCCGGAGAAAAGTCTTGATTTCATCGACAATCTGGTCCAATTCCTGCGGATTCTTGTTAAGGGTCATAATGTAGCGCGGCATTTCCAGGTTGTTGATGCCACTGGTGGCAAAGGTTGAGGTGACGATGCGCGAAGTGATGATCCACAGGGTAATGGAACTTCGAACCACCACGTTTTCCGAGCGGGTCGAATCGTGGATGGACATACCGGTGGAGATCGTACTCTCGGTATAGGTCCCTTCGGTTTTCAACCATACCAAAAGACTGGAAAAGTGCATTTCCGACCAGAACAGATGGGCACCCCGGGTCAGGATCATGCCAGCACAAAAGAGGGTGAACAGAGATATCAATCTGGCCAGCAGGCTGAAGAAAGCCTCAGTGCTTGACGACGACAAAAAAAAGGAGCCGATTCCCTGAACCGTTTCCGATCCGAGTTGACCATCAATCAGAGACATAAAATCAATGAGTTTGCCAATCCACAAAAAGAAAAGGTAGGCAGCCAGCAAACACAGAAACTGCCCTGCCACAGAGGCCATGAGGCGATTGAGTTTGAATTTGTCGGTGTATGGGATTTCACGGTATGAGGGTTGCGTTTCGATCAGCACCTGCCCTCTGAAATTGCCTTTGCCCTGGCTCTGTTCTTCGAGTTGGGGATCAAATAGCTGATAAACACGGTTTGGTATCTCCCGATAACGCCGGTTGGCCATGACAATATTTTCAATATTGATGAAGATCTCCTTGGGGTGAACCGATTCCTGGATGTTTTCCCTGAATTCGCTGACTTCGGTGTTGGCATCGGTCAGGTTAAAACGTTCCTCAAACAAGCGCCAGGAAAAATATAAGGCCACACCACAGACCAGGAACAACAAAACAAAATTGAATAAGGGATTGAATCCCGGCATTTTCCGGCTCCATTCAAGGACCCGTCCATAGGTGTCGGCAGGTAACTGTTGGTATAGAAAGCTCAGCACTACAGGCCCCAAAACGGCTGTAAGCACAAGGCTGACGATGCCTCGATTTCCCCTGGCACTGCTTAAATCAGAACGAGCAGCGCTCAAGGCACTTAGGGCCTGATGCCAGACTCTGAGCAGAACGAGCAGCAGCAGAATTGACAAGGTCTGGCTGACTAAGGCCCCTGCTTCACCGATCAAGCCGATGGCCGAAATGAAATAGGCAAGACTGAAGGTTACCAGCACCGTAAGCGTGGAGGCGATCATCGTGATAAGATGTTGGGCGTAGGATCGCATCAGGTGGGGCAAAAAGATCAGCTTGGGGAAAAGGGTGTGGGTCAGCTTTCCCAGCCAGCCGATAGGCTCCTGAAAAGTGCTGTTTTTTCGCCCCATCAGCATGGATTCTACCTTCTGTGCATCGTAAACCAATGCACTTTTTTCCGCATTGGCATTGTCCCGATCACTGGGGTTGTAATTATAAGCCAGGGATGTGGGCACCGATCGGCCGACAAAGTAGCGAAAAAGTTGAAAAGAACCGCCCCCTATCGTCCACATTCCCCAGACAATCAGGACCAGGGCCCCGATGGCCTGCGCCCAGCCGCTCGCCATTCCCACTTTTAAAACACT
>Ga0105099_10002396_pt1 | contig 11170 bp, 8 predicted proteins | sample PPLLak3cmMay2015_2_FD_79138 | JGI IMG/M metagenome (GOLD analysis project Ga0105099, IMG submission 79138) | Freshwater sediment microbial communities from Prairie Pothole Lake near Jamestown, North Dakota, USA - PPLs Lake P8 Core (1) Depth... | ecosystem: Environmental > Aquatic > Freshwater >...
GAATTTCTCCAGGGTGTCAACGAAATGCTCTTTCTCTGCATCCTTAAAGAGAAAATCAGCGCCTGTAACTTGGGACGTGATATGATAGAGACCAATCTCTCTGGAAATAAAAAGTCGTCGTATTCTTGGCATCTTACCCCCATGTAATTTGTTTTAATTAGAAAACATTTACATGGGTATATATATAACACACAGAAAGTGCATTTTCAAGGGATTTGATTAAAAATTGCCTGGCACCCAAAAATATTGTATCACTCCTACCACAGAACAGTGCACTTAACAATGATCGTGTCCTTTCGACAGACACATATAGCTTATTTAATTGGAATCTGACTTGCTCATGAAGGTTAAATTGAACCTGGAGTTTGAACCATGAGAGCCGACACACAGTTTTTATGGTATAGCTTATGCGTAGGCTTGATACCTGTCACTTCACATTTGCTTTTTTGTCAGTTGTTCGTATCAAGCCATCTCTTTGGTCGCAGTGGAACAAGAGGACACGACCAGATGGGTGACATCGTTAATGCTAAAGCAATGCCGTTATTCAATTAGTGCTTTATCATGTAAATAATTAAGGAAATATTATGAAAACAAAAAACAAAGTCAGTTTAGTTGCTTTTATTGCTTATTTCTTGCTGATTCATGCACACGCCTTATTTGCCGATGCCCAGGTGGAATCCAAAAACAATCCCGTTTCAACTGAAAACAATTTGAGTTTTGAACTCAGGTACAACTCCTGGACGGCACTGAGCCTGGTAAACGCTGGCTCATTGAATCTTGGCAATCCACGGTTTACAGCCGATGGCCTTGGTTTTGAACTCAGCTATACGCGCAAGCGCAAGCGAATTGAACAGCGATTTTTTTTAACTTGCCTGCTGCCTGGGAAAATTGACTTTGATGACGGCTTTGGCAACAATCGCGCCTTAAACCACAATTCGAGTCAGTTCTGGGAAATGACCGCCCAATATCATTTCCTTTGGTATGTCGTGGATAAAACTAAATTCTCCCTGGGGCTTGGTTTTGCTCTGTCTGAGAATTACAACCGCTTGCAACTTGATTATCTGTCGATCGGCAAAACCTCTGGCTGGAACTTGAATTCCGGCATCGGATTTGTCGACACAGTGCAGTATGCCGTCACGCCAAAAATAAAAGTCAGACTTGAGCTGCTTAATGTGTTTTACTTGCCATGGGTCAGCTTTGGTAAACTCACTCGACCCACACTTGAAGAAAATGTGAATAACTTTGTTTTTACCTCTACGCTTTCGATCTCCCTTGGGCTGGAATTGAATAAAAAGAGTGCGATTGTTTTAGGGTATTCCCGTCACGAAACACTTGAACTTGGGATGCAGGCTGGTAGCCCCTATTTCTCGCTGGCTGATTATCCAGAAGAAACAACCCGTTTTTCTGGCACGAACAGATATTTCGTGCGCTGGCATATCAAATTGGGTAAAGGAGAATAACATGAAAAGGTGGTTTTTTTTGGTGCTGGGCTTGATTGGTGTATCATCAGGTTGTACGCGGCTCGCCTGCACATTTCAAAATGATCTTGATTGGAAGCTGCAGCAAAGCGAACATTTTATATTTTATTTCCGCGCCAATTCCCTGGCCGAACGCGACATTCACCGGATTATTCCAGAAAAAGAAACGGGGTTCCACACGATCATCAATCGGCTCAATGTCCATTTTAACGGTGTGATTCACTACTATATGTATAATCCAGAAGAAAGGGGGCAGATTGGCGCAGATGGGCATGCCAATGCCGCATTTGAAACCGTTTATGAAATCTATTCCGGTTATCTCACGGGTTGTCATGAGACGGCGCATGTGATCGCGCAGCAGACGATCGGATCAGGCAAAACCCAAATGATGCTCGAAGGATTGGCAGTAGCTCTGGCCGGACCCTATAGAGGTAATAATTTGATCAGCGAAATGATGAGCGACTATAAAAGATCAAATAGGCTGATCCCAGTGCATGAGCTGATAGCTAATCCAGGCAAGTATGATGAGGGGCCATTTTATGTGCAAGGCGGTTCCTTCGTGAACTATCTGCTGGAGAAATACGGTAGCGACAAAATCAAACGCTTGTATACGACAAACCGTGACGAGTTTGCTGCAGTGTTTGGCACGGTTTATAGCATTGATTTAAACCAGGTTGAGATTGAATATTTCCAGAATATAAAATGACGAGGGAAAAGTAGCCTGACCCTTTTTCGGGTTCAGTTTATTTTGCCACAAATGAAAAAAACAAAGACCGCATGCGAATTATCGTTCTATATAAATTTTTATTTGCCTGGCACCAAAACTTGGCCCCGCCCCAGGGCCTGTGCCTGGAGAGGGTGGTGTATTAAGGAAGGGACAAAAATAAGGGTAGGGCCCGGCCTCGCATCGGCCCGGATAATATTGATAAACACCCATTATTCCACAAACAATTGCATTAACGCACCTTTTTTACTACAATCAAAACACCGATCACCGGCTGTGTACGCAAGAAAATGGTGTTGAGGAGAAAAATGAATCAATTAACTGAAGAAGAAAAAATAATCGTTAAGAAAATTGAAAGTGCCGGGAAATGGGAAGCCCTAACATACGACATCACCATCCTGATTCCTTGTTTTTTAGTGGTAATCATCAGCGGCTATCATGATTCCATTGCCGGTGTGTTTGCAGGTTTTTTTGCCTATGTGATCATTCGCCTATGGGTATCTACTAAGCAGGCCAAAACAGTCTCTATCATACAGTCCGCAATCAAAAAATTGTCACAGGAAAAGGAGTCAGGCAAATCGGTATAACGAGGTGGCGGGAGAAGGATACAGACTGACCCATAGAGAATGGGATGCAATGAAACCCGTGGCAGAACGATGACCGAATGCATTGGCGACTTATTGGATAAGATCACGATCGAGAGGAAAAAGTTTGGGGGGAACCACGCAAAAAGGACAGCCCACTTGACTACCGATGTTTGATTAATAAAACCACAGATTTAAAACAGGAGTGACAACAATGAGCGATCGATTACCTTGTCAAACATGCGGAACGATGATCCTGCTGAACCGAGCGACAACCCTCCTGTTCGGTTCAGAGCCCCCGCCCCAGGACAGAATGCAACGTCAGCAGGCCATCCTCCCCGGAACTGACGACGATCCAGAATTGGACCGTCTCAGCAAGGAATTCTGTCAAAGGAATCCGGTCATTCATGCTTTTCTGGACGAATACGCCGTGCGCCATCACCTGATTGACTCCTTTCTTGCACCTTTTTGACACAAGAGCTAGGGACAGTGCTGTACTTCTTCACATTGAATGGTATCGAAACAAAATCGTATGTCTTGGAGTTTTTTTTACATCCTCAATGGTATTGCCGTATATCTGTGGGCGGAATGGAGCCACCCTGACTATGGCCACACCTTGAAAAAAACAATCTGAAAGTATAAAACTGTTACCAATGGGGAAATCATTCGTTATGGGTATTGTAGTGAACAGGAGGGTCTGTCATGAACAAGAAAATACGCATCAGTCTGTTGGGAGTGGTATTGGTCGGAGTCATCTTGAGCAGCAGTAAAGGCAATGGGAACACCCCGATAGTGCCCGACAAACCGGTCGGCGAAGGCAAAACCATCGCCGCACTTTGGCAAGAAGTCGATGCGGCTCTGGAAAAGGGCCTGCCACAGAGCGCAGAAAAGATCCTGCGCCAGATTCATGCTCTGGCGCTGGAGCAGAAAGCCTGGGGAGAAGCCCTGCACGCCCTGAGTTCGCGCATCAGCTGCCAGGGAACGGTGTCCGGCAACAAACCGGCTGAAAAAATAAAAATCCTCAAAACCGAAATAGAAAAAGCACCCGCCGAAATGCGCCCGCTGATGCAATTGATGCTGACCCAGTGGTATTGGCAATATTACAGCCGTGAGCGCTGGCGCTTTCTCAATCGCAGCAGCACCGACAAACTCGATGACGACGACTTCACCACCTGGGATCTGCGCAAACTCTTCGGCGAAATATCCGGCCTCTTCCAGAGCGTGCTTAAAGAAGAAGAAAAACTGCAGGCTCAGCCCATCAAACCGTATGCCTCCACCCTGGACATGGGCAACATGCCCCCGGAGTGGCGTTCAACCCTGTTCGACTTTGCCACCTGGACGGCCCTGGAATTCTACACCTCCGCCGAACAAGCTGGAGCCAAGGCCGAAAACGCCTTCGAAATCGCAGCCGCATCGCCCGCTCTGGCGCCACTTGATGAATTCCTGGCCTGGCAGCCTCAGAGTGAAGATCAAGAATCACCCCAGCTTCTGGCCATAAGACTCTATCAACAGGTGCTCAAGTTTCAACAGAAAAAAGGGAGCCCGGATGCCCTGGCCGACGCCGACCTGCTGCGCCTGCATTATATGCGCAATGTCGCCTACGGTGAAGAGGCTGCTGACCGGTATATTGAGCGCCTGAAGGAGTGGGTCAAAAAGCTCGGTAAATCTTCTCTGGCTTCTCAAGCATGTTTCCTGTGGGCCCAGGAAACATCCACCCTCGGTGATGCCGTAGCGGCAATGGAGATTTGTCAGCGCGGCCTCTCCCTGAGCACCACCGGACGCGGGGCCATCAACTGTGCCGTTCACAAAGCCTGGATTCTGCAAAAAGAGTACGATATCGCCACCCCGGCGGTGCAGCTGCCAGAAAAACCACTCAGTTTTACTATTCAGTACAAAAACATCGAACACCTCCAGGTGCGGGTGGTGAAAGAAGCCCTCAGTTCCATCCTGAACGGCGAGAATCCGCAAAACCAGTATAACTATCCCAATGATGCAGCGCAGAAAGCCATGCTTTCCGCCCAAGCGGTGGCCGAGTGGACGGTCAAACTGGACAAAACGACCGATTTCCAAAAGCGCAGCCAAACCGTCAGCGGACCCGCCCTGCCCGCCGGACTATACCGCGTTCTGATCAGCCACAGCCCGGACTTCAAGACCCAAGGTAACAAGCTGGAAACCTGTCTCCTTCAGGTCAGCGGTCTGGCCCTGCTCAGCCGAGACCGTTGGGTCGCCGATAAACAGTCCCGTAGCAGCGGTCAAAAGCATCTTGAGGGATTTGTGGCCAACGGCCAGAGTGGCCAGCCTCTCTCGAACATCAAACTGACCCTATACAATTTTGATTACAATTCCCGACGCTATAAAAAAGTCGGTGAAAGCCGCAGCGAAACTGACGGCTACTTTTCCCTGGCCAAGAACAGCGACGGATATTACCGTATGCTGTTGGCCGAAGATGCCCATCTGGGGCTCCTGCTCCACCCTGAACTGACCAACCAGGACAATGGCGATCATCGCTTTACCCAGGATTGCACCGTCTTCTTCACCGACCGGGCCATCTACCGCCCGGGGCAAACCATCCATTTCAAGGGTATCCTGCTGCGCCCCAATGACAAGGGTGAAGCCCACGCACCGGTGTCCCAACAAACGGTCCAGGTAGAACTGCGGGATGCCAACGACCAGGAAGTGGCCGAACTCGACCTGACCAGCAACGATTTCGGTTCCTTTTCCGGTAGCTTTACTGCACCGTCAGACCGCCTCACCGGGCAGATGAGTTTGAAAAGCAACTGGAGTAATGACCGCGTTTATTTCCGCATGGAAGAATACAAGCGGCCCAAATTCGAAGTGAAGGTCAAACTGCCCGAACGTGAGTTCCGTCTGGGACAAAGGGTCAAAGTCGAAGGCCAAGCCCTCTCCTATACCGGCGCCCCCATCGACGGAGCCATGGTCAGTTACCGGGTAACGCGCATGGTGCAATATCCGCGCTGGTGGTCGTGGTATTTCCCGGTCAGCGCCCAAGCCCAGGAGATCAGCCATGGCCGGGTGAAGAGTGATGAAGCGGGCCTCTTCGTGATTGAATTTGTGGCCAAACCGGATCTTAAAGCCAAAGCCGACACCCAACCCATCTTCACCTACCAGATCAGTGCCGACGTCACCGATGTCAGCGGTGAGACCCGCAGTGATGCGTGCTCTTTGCGTCTCGGTTATGCCGCCATGGCCGCGGAAATAACGGCTCCAGAATGGCTTGAGGCCGGAAAAACGCAGCCGCTGTCGGTGCGCCTGACCACCCACAACGGTCAGCCACTGACGGGTAAAGGAGTGGTGGAGATCCATGCCCTGCAGGGACCGCAAAGCCCCACTCCTGCGGCACTGACCGAGCCTCTAACCCACTACTATGGAAATTCTGATATCGGCACCAGTCAAGCTCCCTCCGACTGGCGGCGCTGGCCACTGGGAAAAAAAGTAAGCCAAAAGGAATTTGCCATTCTCAAGGCCGGGGATCCCTGCCAGGTGGCCTTCGAGCTGCCCGTTGGTGTTTACCGGGCCCGCCTCAGCACCCAGGATGTCCATAACACAGCCGTTGAAGCCTTTGCCTACCTGCTGGTCCACGATGCGAAGGCCACGACATTCACCGTCCCCATTCCCTTCCATGCAGCGGCACAGAAAACCACCATCGAAGTGGGCCAAACCTTAACCGCCCTGGTGGGGACGGGCTACGAAAAGGGAACGGTACTGGTGGAATTCCTGCGCGACAACCAGGGGTTGAAACGCTATTGGACCGATGCCGCCAAGACCCAGACATTGCTGCAGTTTCCTGTCACCGCGGATCTGCGGGGTGGTTTCACCCTGCAGCTCTCCTTCATCCAGGAGCAGCGGCTTAGCCAGCGTCAGATCCGTATCGATGTCCCCTGGAGCAACCAAGAGCTCAAACTGCAGTGGCAGACCTTCCGTTCCAAGTTACTCCCGGGACAAAAGGAAACCTGGGCCCTGCAAATCAAAGGCCCCGGGGCCGAGAAACAGGCTGCCGAACTGGTGGCCACCCTCTACGACGAATCCCTCGATCAGTTCCTGCCCCACTCTTTTGCCAGTCTTTACAGCTTCTTCCGTCAGGAGAACACCTTTCTCCCGGGCCAATTCTCCAACCGAAGCCTTAATTTACTGGCCTTCCACGATTCCCTCAACACCTACAGATCCTATTTCACCGAGCGCTACCCCCGCTTCCCCGATTTCATCACCCGAGATTTTTTCGGCTACGCCATGGACAGCCGGCGGCGGAGTAAAGTGATACTTGAAAAGCAGGGCAAACAGGCTCAGGGCGCTGAGCCTGAATCCCTGAAAGAACTGAAAGAAGAAATCATGCTTGATGGTGTGGAAGGAGGAGTGGAAGGGGGAGTGCTTGGAGGTGTACTGGGCGCTGCCGCTCCGGCACCCATGGCCGCACAAGCCAATGAAGCCGGAAAAGACAAATCGGCCTTACAAAGCCCTGCCCTCAGTTCCAGGCTAAACGCCGTCCAGGCCCGCAAAAACCTGAGTGAGACCGCTTTCTTCTTTCCCCAATTGCGCAGCAATGCCGACGGCTCGGTGAAGCTGGAATTCACCATGCCCGAAGCCCTAACCCGCTGGCGCTTCCTGGCCCTGGCCCATAGCAAAGCACTTTCATACGGCATGATCGAAGACCACACCGTCACCCAAAAGGACCTGATGGTCCAGCCCAACCCGCCACGTTTTCTGCGCGAAGGGGATGAACTGGAGTTCAGCGTCAAAATCAGCAATCAGAGTGATAAAGCCATAACGGGCAAAGTGAAACTCAGTTTCTTCGACCCGCAGAACGAGAAGGGCCTCGACGCCGAACTGGCCAATCGGACACCGGAGAAGGAATTCAACATCCCCGCCAAACAGTCCAAGGGCCTGGCCTGGAAAATCAGTGTTCCTGACGGCATCAGCCTCCTCGGCTACAGGGCTGTGGCCGCCAGCGAAAAAGTATCCGATGGTGAGGAAGGCCAGTTCCTGGTGCTGTCAAGACGCATCGCCGTGCAGGAAGCGCTGCCCCTGTGGATCAGCAAGGCCGGCGAAAAGCGTTTCACCTTTGACAAGCTGCAGAAATCAGGGCAATCCGACACCCTACGTCACCTGGGACTGACGGTGCAGATGACCTCCAATCCGGCCTGGTACGCCGTTCAGGCCCTGCCTTACCTGATGGAATACCCCTGGGAATGTGCCGAACAGACCTTCAACCGCCTCTACGGCAACGCCCTGGCCGAGCATATCGCCAATTCCGACCCCAAGATCCGTCGCATCTTCGATGGCTGGAAGGGCACAGAGGCCCTCAAATCGAATCTGGAGAAGAATCAGGAGCTCAAAAGCGCCCTCCTGCAGGAGAGCCCCTGGGTCCTGGACGCCCACGCCGAAACCGCCGCCAAACAGCGGGTCGGCCTCCTGTTCGACGACAACCACATGAAGAGCGAGATCGGACGGGCCTTTGAAAAGCTCTCGTCCATGCAGTACGACGATGGTGCCTGGCCCTGGTTCCCTGGCGGCCCGCGCAGCGACTACATCACCCTCTATATCTTCAACGGCTTTGGCCGGCTGCAGCATTTGGGGGTGAAAGGATTGGACATGGAGCCGACCCGAAAAGCCTGCCGTTATCTGGATAATTGGATCAGTGAGATCCACCGCCTCATTGTGCGTGATAAGAGAGAACAGCACAACAACCTCAGCTCCACCATCGCTCTTTATCTCTACGCCCGCAGCTTCTTTGTCACCGATCAACCGCTGTCGGGTTCCGCGGCCAAGGCCGTGACGTACTTTCAGGATCAGGCGCGCAAATTCTGGCTACAGCTCGATTTCCGCATGAGTCAGGCGCAGTTGGCCCTGGCCCTGTATCGCATGAATGATTCCACCACCGCCCAGGCCATCATGCGCTCGATGAAGGAACGCAGCCAAGTCTCCGAAGAGCTGGGCCGCTTCTGGGGTGAATTGGAGCTCTCCTGGTGGTGGTTTAGAGCACCCATCGAGACCCAGGCCATGATGATCGAGGCCTTTGCCGAGGTCATGAACGATTCGGCAGCGGTGGAGGAGTGCAAGGTCTGGCTGCTCAAGCAGAAACAGACCCAGGACTGGAAGACCACCAAGGCCACTGCCGATGCTGTCTACGGCCTGCTTCTGCGCGGTGAGAAGCTCTTGGCTTCGGACAAATTGGTGGAAGTATCCTTGGGTGGCCAGCTGGTCAAGCCGGAGAAAGTGGAGCTCGGCACCGGTTTCTACGAGAAACGCTACGCACCCGCCGAGATCAAGCCCGAGATGGGCCAGATCGTGGTCAAAAAAAGCGACCCGGGCATCGCCTGGGGCGGGGTGCACTGGTCCTATCTCGAGGACATCGCCAAAATAACCCCTCATGCCGGCACGCCGCTGAACCTCAAAAAACGTCTGTTCGTGAGCCGCGACACGGCCAAGGGCAAGGTGATCGAACCGGTAAAGGGCCCCTTGGAAGTGGGCGACCTCTTGGTGGTGCGCATCGAACTACGCTCTGACCGTGACATGGAGTATCTGCACCTCAAGGATCACCGCGGCAGCGGCCTCGAGCCTGTGAATGTCCTGTCGCAGTACAAATTCCAGGACGGCCTGGCCTACTACGAATCCACCCGCGACACCGCCAGCCACTTCTTCATCGATTATTTACCCAAAGGCACCTACGTCTTCGAATACAGCCTGCGCGTGGTTCACAAGGGCCGCTACCAGACCGGCCTGGCTTCCATCGGCTGCATGTACGCCCCCGAGTTCAACAGTCACAGCGAGAGCATCGCGTTGGAGGTGAGGTGACAAGGTGAAGATCCGGGCATCGTAAGGGCGTATGACATACGCCCTAAAAATTCATGTTGACGTTTTGTAGTCAGGAGGCTACAATATGGATGTGATCGAGATTCGCAAAACAAACCACTTTGCCAAATGGCTGGATGGTTTGAACGATCTACGCGGCCGGGCCCGTGTGCTGGTCAGGATTGAGCGACTGGCCATGGGGCATCCGGGTGATGTCAGGCCAGTCGGTGAAGGGGTATCGGAAATGCGTATCGATCACGGCCCCGGATATCGGGTGTATTACAAACAGATCGGACAGGTCGTGATTGTTTTGTTGGCCGGAGGCGACAAAGGGTCTCAAGCCAAAGACATCAAGACGGCATTGCGTTTGGCCAGAGAGCTATAGGAGGAAGGCATGAAAAAGACCGCAACCAGCCGATACGAAGTATCCGAGCACTTGCGTACACCAGAAGAAATGGCCGCCTACCTGGAGGCCTGCCTGGAAGAAGCCGACGGGGACGCAGCTTTCATCACCAAGGCCCTGGGTGATATCGCCAAAGCCAAGGGCATGAGCCAGATCGCCAAAGACACGGGATTATCCCGGGAGAGCCTCTATCGCGCCCTCTCGGGCGAGCGCAATCCCAGTTTCGATACCATCCTGAAGGTGCTTGGCGCCCTGGGCATCAAACTGCACGCCGAGGCTGTTCCGGCGGCGAGATGAAGCGAATCATTTCAAAGGCCATTACCAGCGCGCTTGCTGATACAAATCAAGCGGCACATTAGAATAGACACCTAAATCTAACTGGTTGATCCGTTAGAAGTTATAACATTACGAAAGAGTGCTTGAGGTAAAGTTATACTTGATCCATTCAATATATCGATACCATCTTGAGATACCAGCGTATTTTTGACAAAACACCCTTCAAATAATTGACCCAAATGTTCACGATCAGAAGCAGAAATTTTCCCAATATTATCGAGAATACTCAAGGCAATTATTTTGTGGGGAATAGATGGTTCGGATAATATTTTTCTTAACAGAATTTCTGAGTCTGGCTTGTATGCCCAGTCAAATAATGTTTGCACAAAATAACCAGGTAACGCCCTGTGGCCCTCCAAAGTTATCTGAATTATTCTGTCTATACAGGCTCTTGAAAGGTTCTCATCTCCTTTAATACCAGATAAAGTCAAAGCCAATATTAGGGGAAAATCTTGGGGCAGTTTTTCTGCTTGTAAATATGGCTTTAACATAGGATTTTGAGGCCAACTGAGTGCCAATGCATATAGATGAGGTGGATACTTACTTTGTTCTGATTGTCTGTTATCTAGCTTTTCCCAAGAAGATTGAAGATCATGTTCTGCAGATTTATCATTTTGAAAATGTTTAACAAAAATCCTTTGTGCATCATAGGATATTGAGCTCCAGTGTGGTTTTATAATGCTGTCAATCAAAATTTCTCGTAGCTCAACAGACTTTGGCAGTAGCTCTGACAATAGAAGAAGACTATTGGGTGAACGATTCTGAGATGGTATCGCTTTTAAATATTCGATCAATTCTCTCTTTAGTTCACTATTCGACAATGCTACTCGAGCAGTAC
>Ga0105099_10002397_pt1 | contig 11167 bp, 12 predicted proteins | sample PPLLak3cmMay2015_2_FD_79138 | JGI IMG/M metagenome (GOLD analysis project Ga0105099, IMG submission 79138) | Freshwater sediment microbial communities from Prairie Pothole Lake near Jamestown, North Dakota, USA - PPLs Lake P8 Core (1) Depth... | ecosystem: Environmental > Aquatic > Freshwater >...
ACCCCGCTTGATAGCGGGGCCTTTTAATCATATTTTGATCTGTCGGCAGGGTTTTTTATCCCTTGATCAGTCTTGGAATCATCATGTGATGGTGAGGACAGATTGAGATGGGATTTTGATAGGCGGAGCCTGCAAAAGCGACCATATATTTTCTCATATCTACAAAAAAGACAATCTCATCGACCAACCCCTTTTTTGCACAATAAGCGGGCCTTGACTTCTCATAGTATTCTTGTGCTAAGGCATTCATCTTGTCAATGGTAGGCTTGAGTGGACGGCCTGAATCCTTTTCTTTTACCAGTCTTCTTGCAAAAGAGGCGACCGCTGCGGTTTCGCCGTGCATGACATAAATCTCTGTGGTGGGTGTGCCCAATGTAAACACATTATTATTGTTCGCTTGGGGTCCTCCCATGATGTAGTGGGCAGCGGCTGTCCCCTTTCTTAAGACAATGCACATCATGGGGATTTCGGTTTGTTCGATGGAGTAAATCAAGGATTGCCCCAAACCAAGGAGCTCGGCTTTCTCTGCGATGTCTCCCACATCAATGCCGCTCGTATCCTGAAACCAGACAATAGGCACCCTGTCTCTTCCACATTGAGTCACAAACTCATTCATTTTGATGAGTCCCTGCCGATAGAGCTTTCCGCCGATCCCTGGATAAGGGGCATATTCGGGATATCCTTTAGGTAAGAATCCCTGTCGATTACCAATGATGCCCGTTAAGAAACCATCGATTTTCACCAAACCCGTATAGACCTCTGGACCATAACCAGGTCTATACTCCATATGCTCACTGTTATCCGTCAACCTGGCAAGGACTTCATCAAAGTTATAGGCCAACTTTTGATTGAAAGCGACCAGAGAATCGATCTCCTTGGATGAAAACCTGGGTTCCTTTGGCTCGGCCACTCTGAAAAATTTAGGATCATAGGCTGGTATATACTTCATGTATTCTTTCAAGGCATCTAAAACTCCCTCCTCTTTCTCAAAGACCGCCTTGAAGAAACCAGTGGAGTCATAATGGATTTCCACACGTCCAGGAGGAACAGACTTGAACTTTCTTGTGGCCTCAATGACCATTTCTGCCCCTTCTTCATCGAAGAAGCCTTTGGGGGTCATCCCGCTGACAATACCACCTCCGCCGACAGCAATATTACAATTCTTGTGAGCCAATAGTATAGTTGGGCTAACCCCCTGGTATCCTCCACCTGCGGGGTTTGTCCCGTAGATCCCTGCCAGAACGGGAATGCCTAATTTTTCAAGTTCAGCATGTCTAAAGAAAGTGGTTCCGCTTCCTCTCCGGTTGGCGTATACCTTTTCCTGTTCAGGAAGTTTCACGCCACTACAATTAACTAACCAGACGAGAGGGAGATGGAGGCGCTTTGCCATGTCGGTCACTCTCAAGATATTTTCTGACTGACCAGCAATCCAGGCTCCAGCCATGACCTTATTGTCGAAGCCGATGACAACAGCCCATTTTCCACTGATTTTACCCAGTCCATCAACCACGCCAGTTGTCCCTGATTCTTCCTCCATCGGGTCGAAGAGGGTGTGTAAAGGACACCATGTGCCAGGATCCAACAAATATTCAAGCCTCTGGTATACGGTCATCTCTCCCCTTTTATTAATTTCCTCTGTGGCCAGACCCGCTTTTTTCACCTTTTCTATAGCTTGTACAATTATTTTTTCAACTTCTTTAATTTGTTTAACATTTTCTTCTGCTTTTTTAGTCTGTTGCTCAGTCAAGGCTTTTCCAAAGTCAGTCATCTTTTCAAAATATGGTTTCATGAAGAATCCCTCCCATTTTGGAATTAATGAATTATTTCACAATATATTTAACAGAAAAAAAATAATATAGCAAGAGAAATTTTTCTATTTACTTTTCCCTTTATTTCTGATAATTTATAAGCATGAAGATACTTACAAAAACACAATTAGCCCTGATTTTTTTAGCCATTGCTTGTTTGATAGGTGTTGCGACAAGTATCATTGTCAATTCCATCATAACAAGCCAGATTATTTTTGAAGCGCAGGAAAGGGTTAAGGAGGATCTTAATACAGCCAGATATGTTTATACTTCAAAGATAAGGGATATTGATCGGACGATCCGTTGGACATCTATCCGACATGTGCTAAAAAAGGGATTAATAGAGAAAGATGTCTCCCCTATCCAGAATGAGCTTGCAGGGCTCATGGCTGAAGAGGGACTTGATTTTTTGACATTAGTGGATCAAAAAGGAACGGTCATATTTAGATTTCATAACCCCCCATTATCAGGAGATAGTTTACTCCATGATCCTTTCATTAAAGCGGCCCTGGAGAAAAAAGAAATTTCAGGGACGCAGGTCCTCTCAGGAGATGAGTTGTTGAAGGAATCAACGACCTTGGCCAAGAAGGCCATGATCCAATCGATTCCCGTTCCCAAAGAAAAACCAACCAGAAAAATAGAGGAGACCTCAGGAATGTTATTGAAAGCAGCCCATCCCATTATTGATTTTGATGGGAAGGTTTTGGGCGGTTTGACAGGAGGAGTGCTCCTCAACCATAATTACGAGATTGTCGATAGGATTAAAAACATCGTTTTTAAAGATGCGAAATACAAGGGAAAGGAAATTGGGACCGCCACCATCTTCTTAGGCGATTTGAGAATATCGACCAATGTCATGGATAAGGAAGGGAATCGAGCGATTGGAACTCGAGCGATGAAGGAAGTCCAAGAGCACGTCCTTGGAAAAGGGATGCCCTGGATTCATCGGGCGTTTGTAGTCGATGATTGGTATATAACGGCTTATGAACCCATCCAAGATGTTCAAGATAAAACTGTTGGAATCCTCTATGTGGGATTGATGGAAAGTAAATATGCAATGATGAAAGAAAGGTTGATTCTGCTTTTCTTCTTCTTTTCCATGTCAGGTATGTTGATTGCCCTGACGATCTCCTTTCTCCTTTCTTATATGATGTTTAAAAAACAATCTTAAAACAGCCTCCAATTATCCTCCCCCAGAGGTTATTCAGAGGGACCTTGGTTTTGATTCTCTTCATCTTCCTGAGGTTCTTTACTTCCGCCTCTTTTTAATCCTTTCCTGAGACCCGAGATGAGAAGCCATATAACGATGATGACAATGCCGACGGCTAAGAAATTCGGAACCCCAATTTTTCTCAAAAAGTCTGAAAAATATTCAATCGTCTCCATCATTCTGATTTCTGACCAACGGCGAGCAGGGAGGCGCCGAAGGGAAGGGGTAAGAATATTTCTAATTTGAATAGAGGAACGAATAAATTGTAAATTCTCAATTGGGAGGAAGGAAGGCTTTTTCTTCGAAGGATTTTGCTATTTAAAAACCACCCCAAAATTCCAATTCGATTGAAGTATTCCAGAGAAATCACCTTAAATCCAATGGCTTCCAGCTTATTTTTTAATTCTTTTTTCCCGTAACGCCTGAAATGGCCTAAATGTCGATCCAGGCTTCCATAAAGCCAGGAATGAGAAGGGGCGAAGAGCAGGAGTCGGCCTCCCGGTTCCAAGAGATTGAAGATATTTTTCAGGGCCTTTTCATCCTGTTCGATATGTTCAAGGACATTAAAGCAGATGACCGAATCAATATGATAGGATCGGTATCGTTCCATCTCTGAATCGGAGATGTCGAGGTACTCGATTATAAATTTTTTATATTTTCCAAAGGTTTCCCACAAAAAGGTGAGATATTTTGGTTCCACATCGGTGGCGATGACGAGGTTTCGATCCAGAAGAAACTTCGTGATGTTACCGATCCCAGAACCCATCTCTAAAACCCTTTTACCTAAAAAGGGACGGAATTTCAAAAAAACCCACTGATTATAACGGTGGAGTTTCTTCATCCTCTGGAGGGTTTGGGAGACGATATCCTCGGTTTCCGAATCGAAAAAATTATACCGTATGATGGAGAAGACTGCCTTCAATCCATCCGTCCATTTAATTTTCTTTCCCTCCCAGTAATCTCGCCCGCTATAGGAAATGGGGACTTCATAGATTCGGTAACTCATCTTGGCGATCTTGGCTGTCACCTCAGGCTCGAAGCCGAATCGATTTGACTTCAAGTGGAGATGCTCCATCACTTCTTTTTTAAAAACTTTATAACCTGTTTCCATATCCGTAAGGTTCAAATCCGTGCAGAGGTTAGAGAGGAAAGTCAGGAGCTTATTGCCCAGAGTGTGCCGGAACATCAATACCCGTCTCGGAGTGCCGAAGAAACGAGACCCATAGACAACATCCGCCCTTCCATCAAGAATCGGTTCGATGAGTTTAGGATATTCTTGGGGATGGTATTCTAAATCTGCATCTTGGATGATGAGGATATCCCCTGTGGCTTCCCTGAATCCGGCTCGAAGGGAAGCCCCTTTACCCATGTTTTTAGGTTGATAAAAGATGCGAACCTCGTTCTTCGATTCTTTTTCTCTCCTTGCGTCCCATTCTTTTAAAAATTCCCTTGTCCCATCCGTGGAACAGTCATCCACCACAATCACTTCTTTGGGGAGATCGACCTCGAGAACACGGGAAAGAATCTCACCGATGGTGTTGATCTCGTTATAAACAGGGATAATGACGGAAAGTTTCATGGAAGATTTTAGGAATTATACCAGAATAACGAAGGGGGTAAAAGTTTTATTTTATCAAATTGTTTTCAAGCCAAATAGGAGGGAGGTGGATTAGATAAAATTACCATTGACCAGTAATGAGATTTGCGGTAACAGTAGTTCTATCAAAATTATTTTTTACCCCGGTAGAAATTATGCTTCGCTGCTCTACAGTGGGGTGAGATTTTAAAATCATTTTAGGGGGAGGGGAGTGCCCCGCTGGAATTTCTAACGGGGTTAATAGGAAGGAGGTTGATCGAAATGGAAGTCAAGAGGATGTGTTTTTTATTGATTCTGATCGCTCTGGTTTTATTGTTTACCCAGAAAAATATTTTAGGAGGAACTGCCATGGAAATTTCATCTTCTGCATTCAAAGACGGGGAAAGGATTCCGATTCAGTATGTCATGTTAGGAGTGGGTGGGAAAAATATTTCTATCCCTTTGATATGGAAGAACATCCCGGAAGGCACGAAATCGTTTGTACTCTCGATTGTTGACCCTCACCCGGTTGCCCAAAATTGGGTTCACTGGCTGGTTATTAATATTCCAGCACAAGTGAGTTCCATCGAAGAGGGAGCCTCTAAACAGAAAATGCCTAAGGGTTCTGTTGAACTTGAAAACTCCTGGAGGGAGATCGGGTATGGTGGGCCGCAACCTCCCAAGGGGACGGGCGACCATCCTTACGTAGTGACGATTTATGCGCTCAATACGGAGAAGCTCGATCTCGTACCCAATACTTCTCTTTCGGCTTTTAGGAAGGCTATTGAGGGAAAAGTGAAAGGCTCAGCCTCCACCACTGGCAAGTATGGCCGTTAAAAAGAAAGGAGATGTTTTGTGGGAGGATATGCAGGAAGGGTATTGGAGATCGATCTAAATACTGGAAAAATAGGAACCAGATCCATCAAAGAAGATGATCAGAGGAAATTTTTAGGGGGGAGCGGGCTTGGAGCCAAAATCTTCTTCGATTCTATTGATCCGGACGTTGATCCTCTTTCTCCTGAAAATCCTCTGATCGTCATGACTGGTCCGATTGTAGGGACTCAATTCCCAGGGACATCCAGATTTGCTGTGTGTGGAAAGTCGCCGTTGACAGGGATCTGGGGGGAGGGAACATGCGGTGGGAATTTTGGGCCAGAGCTCAAGTTCGCTGGCATTGATGGGATTATATTTAAAGGGGTATCACCCACTCCTGTTTATCTTTCCATTGAGGATGATAAGATTGAGCTCAGGGATGCCCATGACCTCTGGGGCATGGATAACTATGCACTTACCGATTTTCTGAAAAAAAGCCATGGGGAAGAAAAAAGTCCAAAAATCCTATCCATTGGACAGGCCGGAGAAAATCTGGTCAAATTTGCAGCGATCTGTAATGACAAGGGAGATTTCATTGGCAGGACAGGGATGGGAGCCGTAATGGGTTCGAAAAGATTAAAGGCCGTAGTTGTGAAGGGGACAAAAAGAGTAGAGGTTTCTCATCCAGAGGAGTATGCCGCTCTACGAAAAATTTTGATTACCAAGTCCCGTGACGCAATGGTTGCCCAGTCTTTTCGGTCTATGGGAACGGATGCAGGAATGGATTTAGGCATGATGACTGGGGACGTTCCCATAAAGAACTGGACGATCGGAGAAGATTTAGAACTCTCTGCAAATCTCGGGGGGCCCTCCATGACCGAGAAGTACCTCACAAGAAATCATGCATGCTCTTTCTGTCCGATCGCATGCAAAAGAATGGTCAAAGTTGATGATGGACCTTTCAAAACTGACGAGGGGCCAGGGCCCGAATACGAAACCTGCTGCGCCTTTGGGACTCTGATTATGAACAATGATCTCGCCGGTGTGATCAAGGCCAACGAGTGGTGCAATCGATACGGGATGGACACCATTAGCTGCGGCGCCACGATCGCCTTTGCCATGGAGGCTTTTGAGAAAGGACTGATCACTAAAAGAGATACGGATGGGATTGATCTGACGTGGGGGAATATGGGAGGGGTCATTGAGTTGCTCCACAAAATCGTTAAAAAAGAAGGGTTCGGGGCAGTTCTATCAGAAGGGAGCAGGATAGCAGCAAAGAGTTTGGGTAAGGATGCCGAGAAATTTGCCGTTGAGGTGAAAGGATTGGAGGCTCCGATGCACGATCCACGAGGTTTCCATGGGATGGGTCTTGCTTACATGACATCCATCAGAGGTGCCTGTCATCTCATGCACCTCAGTCTCGGAGTAGAACAGGGAATCACTGTATATCCAGAAGCTGGGTTTCAGGAAAATTATATAGGTCAAACAAGCGAAGGGAAAGCCGAGATGATAAAATTGTGTGAAGACCTTGGCCTTCCTTGCAACTCTCTTGTGATCTGTGAATTCGTAGCATGGACCCTTTCGGCAAACGAATTGGCAAAGATGATAAGGGTGACCACGGGATTTGATTTTACATTGAAAGATCTTCTTGCATGCGGGGAAAGGACATGGCTTTTGAAGAGAGGGTTAGGGAATATGATGGGAGTGAGCGCAAAGGATGATAGATTGCCAGAGAGGATCCTTACTCCGTTGAAAGAGGGGGCTGCGGCTGGTTCTATTCCAGATGTCGAAAAATTACTCCGAGAATATTATGAGATCAGGGGATTGAGTGAGGATGGGACTCCCAAGAAAGAGGTATTGATTAAAGCTGGGCTTGAGGATCTGGCAAAGAAGCTGCAAGGACAAAAACGATAAAATTGACAAGGAGGAATCTAATGGCTCTAACATTTCCAAGCGTAGAGTGGGTTGAAGAATTTAAAAAGCAGGTAAATTCCAGCGAGGGATACAAAAAAGCTGGTGCTCCCTGGACCGCTGGGCCTGTTGCATTAGTCATTTTAGCGAAGCCAGAGATTGGCTTGAGTGAAGATGTTGGCATCTGGCTCGATCTTTATCAGGGGGTTTGCAGAGATGCAAAGCAAGTTAACCTCGAAGAAGCGCAAAAGGCCCCTTTCTGTATCACGGGCGATTATGCTCGATGGAAACAGGTCGTAAAGAAAGAATTGGAACCGGTGAAGGGAATGATGCAGGGAAAGCTCAAGTTGAAAGGGGATTTGCCAACGATCGTTCGTAATGTAAAGGGTGCCCAGGAACTCGTTGAGTGTTCAACCAGAGTTGAGACAAAATTCCTCGATGAGTAGGAGTTATACTACCTGGCAAAAGAAAAGTATCATTGCGAGGAGCGAAGCGACGCGGCAATCTTGTTAAGATAGCCGAGACTTTCGTTCGACTGAGCTCACGACAAAGTCCAGTCTCGGCGGAAGAGAAATGTCCAGTTGCCTCTGGAAAGGAGGACTGAGCGATGCCCTACGATGCGCAGCTCAATTTTGTCTTTTGGTGTCCTACCAAGATAGTCTTTGGTGAAAACACTGCTCTCGACATAGCGATCGAAGTGGAGAGCCTTAAATGCAAGAAGGCTCTCATCGTTACGGACAGAGATCTGATAAAGAATACGGATATCCCGGAAAAGATTAAAAAAGCTCTTGGCAGTTTGTGCGTGGGAATTTTCTCTGATGTGGAGCCTGACTCTGGCATCCATATTGTCAATCAGGGGGCGAAGTTCGGCAAAGAACTTGGAGCTGATTGTCTCGTCAGTGTTGGCGGAGGCAGCGCGATTGATACAGGGAAGGGGATAGCCATCCTTATGAGAGAGGGGGGGCGACTTCAGGATTATGCAGGGTTTCAGATCCTCACCGGACCTCAGACACCCCACATTGTGATCCCAACCACTGCAGGGACAGGAAGCGAAGTCACTTATATTGCGGTGATCAAAGACCATCATGAGGGAAGAAAGTTGCTCTTCGGGGATTACAATATTCTTCCCAATGTTGCCATCCTCGATCCAAGGATGACAGAAGGATTACCCCCAAAGCTGACAGCGGCAACCGGAATGGATGCCATGTGCCATGCCATCGAAGCGCTGCATTCCTTGCAGAGGGAACCCATGGCCGATGGTCTTGCCCTTCATGCGATCAGGCTGATCAAGGAGTTTCTTCCAAAGGCTGTCGAAAATGGTAAGGACATGGTGGCGAGGGGGCAGATGCTCATTGCAGCCAACATGGCAGGGAGCGCATTCTCTAATGCACAGGTAGGTGTGGTCCATGCGCTTGCCCACTCTGTAGGGGCAAGATTCAAAGTGCACCATGGACTGGCGAATAGTATCCTTCTCCCTGCATGCCTCAGGTATAATGCCGATGTGTGTGGTGAGGTCTATCTGGACGTCCTATCAGCCTTGGGAGCGGATACGGAGGGAATTCAACCTGATAAAGCAGGAGATGTGGTGGCGGATAAGATCATCGAATTTACTATGAAGTTGGGTCTTCCCCAGAGGTTAAGGGATGTTGGAGTTTCTGAGGAAGGTCTTAAGGAATGCTCCGAACTTGCGCTCTCCGATGGGGCGATCGTTTACAACCCAAAGTTTATCTCTGAATCGACGGAGATTCTCCAAATATATCAACAGGCCTGGTGAGAGCTAAGAATGGAAAAACCTGTATTTGTCCTTGATAAAGAGGCTAAGGATACGGGCCTTGCGGATATCATGTTTAATCTCATCTGCCAAAACCTTGAGCAGAAACCTCATCGAGTCAGAAGCTTCCAGGCTCTCCATTCCAACGTTGTGATTGTGGTGAGAGATATTGATATCACAGTCACTCTTGCTTTCAAAAGAGGGGAACTGACGATATATCATGGTATCGTTGGAAAGGCTGATCTAAAGATCATTGCAGATCATGATGCGATCTTAGAATTAAGTCTCATCAATATCGTTAAAGGTCTTCCCAACTATTTTAATAGGGCTGGAAGGACCATCTTGAGAAAACTCCTCCTCGGGGACCTCAAGATCGAAGGGATGCTAACCCATCCCCTCCAATTGATCTACCTGACGAAAATATTTTCAGTGAATTAGAAAACCAAACCATCCTCAAATCGGAGGTGTGTCATGAAGATTCTTGGTTTGAATGGAAGCGAAAGGAAACTTGGGAATACAGAGATCCTTGTCAAAGAAGCTTTAATGGGAGCTGAAGAGGAGGGGGCGCAAGTTGAAATGCTAAGACTGACTGATTATAAAATATTGCCTTGCGATGGGTTGGCTCCGTGTGTTTTCGGAAATACGGGTTGTAACCTGAAGGACGATTTTAACTTCATTATGGATAAAATATTTGAGAGTGATGGGCTTGTTCTGGGAACCCCCTGCTACATCTTAGAGAGTACAGCGATTATTAAACAACTTATTGATAGGGCATTTTCCATTAATTTCCGTTCTAAAGCGAGAGGTAAACCTGCTGTGATGATTGTCCCGTATGCGACAAGAGGTTGGACACCTTATGCTTTTCTACAGCCCAACATATTACTCCTTTTTCTCGGGATGGAGGTTATTGATAGAGCCCTGGTGCACACTCAGGCAATCAATGAAGTGGTGCTTTATGATAAGGCATTGGCCAAGGCACGGAAAATGGGCAGGGAGGTGGCGGATGCCGTCAAAACGGGAGGCACTTCTTATCATGGAGAGCCTGGAGTCTGTCCTCTATGCCAGGATAGAGTATTTAGAATTCTAAGGGACGATGAGACAGTAGAATGCGGTGTTTGTGGAATAAGAGGGAAAATATTTATGGAGGAGGGAAAGATTAGAGTCCGTTTTGAGAAAGATACCCTATTGAACCATCGTTTTACTGAGGAGAACATCTACCGGCACTTCACTTATCATATTAAACCCTCCAGAGATTACTTCAATAGAACGAGAGAAATAACAAAGGAGAAGAGAGAATATTACCGTGAATATCTCAAGACAGGTTAGTGTCCCTTCGGGGATGCTGGAGACCCCTCGCCTTCAAGGCGAAGGTAGTTTGGTTCTCACTTAGAGGTGATGGCATGCAGACTCTTAGAGGAAAATTAAGATGGTATCCTGGCGATCCTTCAGCTGAAATAAAGCATGAAGACTTGGAAAAAATCGCTCGTCAATGTGGTGTCAGTATTACCTTAAACGAGGTGAAGGGAAAAGATTTGTTTACAGTGGGGAAAATGGTTTTGGAGGAGACTGGAAATAAATCTTTGGAGGAGGTGACCCAAACCGTTGTCACCATATCGGCGCCCACTGAACATGCCTTCAGGGATTGCCTTTTAAAAATTATAGATAAGTATAGAGCGCCACGGACTGTCTATTCCATGTGGGGTAGCGATGAACGGGCTAAAGAGATTTTTCAGGAGGTAGCCGATGCATGGGATGGTTGGTTCTAATAGTGGTAAATTTAAGAAATCGAATTATACAGTATGGGGTTCGATATGAGATGGTTTCGGACGAAATCAGTACCTTAACAATACGGCTCCCCAGGTAAACCCTGCACCAAAGGAATTCGATAAAATCAAATCTCCACGTTGGATCTTACCGCTTCGAACAGCTTCATCCAGGGCGGTTGGGATAGAGGCCGTGGAAGGACTTACCATGCCGGCCGTGGAGGTTCCTTCCAAGACGATGATGGGCCGATACCCACCGGAGGGAATGCCATGGAGGCCAGAATTATTTACTGATATTACTTAAAATTCAAAATA
>Ga0105099_10002398_pt1 | contig 11166 bp, 10 predicted proteins | sample PPLLak3cmMay2015_2_FD_79138 | JGI IMG/M metagenome (GOLD analysis project Ga0105099, IMG submission 79138) | Freshwater sediment microbial communities from Prairie Pothole Lake near Jamestown, North Dakota, USA - PPLs Lake P8 Core (1) Depth... | ecosystem: Environmental > Aquatic > Freshwater >...
CCTCCTGATAATTTGGCAAGACGTTCCTGAAGTTTCTCCTTGTCATAATCTGAAGTTGTAACAGATATCTGCTGTTTGATCTGATTTACTCTGGCAGCAATCTGCTCTTTCTGACCGGCACCGTTTACAATGGTTGTATTCTCCTTATTTACGGTAATTTTCTCAGCTATACCCAGCAAATCGAGAGTTGTGCTCTCAAGTTTAAGGCCTTTCTCTTCTGTTATAACAGTACCTCCTGTAAGGATTGCTATATCTTCAAGCATCTCTTTTCTTCTGTCACCAAATCCGGGAGCTTTAACGGCACAAACCCTGAGTGAACCACGAAGTCTGTTTACGACGAGTGTTGCCAGGGCTTCCCCTTCAATGTCTTCTGCAATAATCATGAGAGGACGCCCGCTCTGAGCTGATGCCTCGAGTACCGGAAGCATATCTTTCATTGTAGATATCTTCTTATCGTGAATGAGAATATAAGGATTCTCAAGCTCGGCTTCCATTTTCTCGGCATTGGTAACGAAATAAGGTGATATATAGCCCCTGTCGAACTGCATCCCTTCAACAACCTCAACGGTGGTCTCTGTCCCTTTTGCTTCCTCGACTGTAATGACTCCCTCTTTTTTAACTTTAGCCATTGCCTCGGCTATGAGTCGTCCAATCTCCTTATCGCTATTTGCTGAAATGGTAGCTACCTGTTCAATTTTGTTGAGGTCGTCGCCAATAACCTGTGCCTGTGAAGCAATGTGAGCAACTACTTTTTCAACTGCCTTGTCGATACCCCTCTTGAGGTCCATCGGGTTTGCCCCTGCTGTAACGTTTTTAAGACCTACATGTATGATTGACTGTGCAAGTACTGTAGCGGTTGTTGTTCCGTCGCCGGCGTCATCACCGGTTTTTGATGCAACTTCCTTTACGAGTTGGGCTCCCATGTTCTCAAATGGGTCTGAAAGCTCGATCTCTTTTGCTACAGTTACACCATCTTTTGTTACATGAGGTGCGCCAAACTTCTTCTCCAGCACAACATTACGACCCTTAGGACCCAGTGTTACTTTTACCGCATCAGCCAGTTTGTCTACGCCGGCCTTAAGCAGGTTGCGTGCGTCAATATTAAATTTAATTTCTTTTGCCATGATATATTAATTTTTAAATTATTCGACTGTTGTTAAGCTATATACAATACATCCGACTGAGAAACCAGAAGGTAATCAACCCCGTCGATAGTCAGTTCCTGTCCGGCATATTTTCCGTAGAGGACAACATCACCAACCTTTACTTCCATCGGCTCATCAGTTTTTGCTGCACCTGCGAGAACGACTGTTCCCTGGCGTGGCTTCTCCTTTGCTGAGTCGGGGATAATAATTCCACTGGCAGTTTTTGCTTCAGCTTCCTGTGGTTTTACAAGAACCTTTCCTGCTAATACCTTTCCTTTAAGTTTTGTCATTGTATTATCGTTTTAAGAGTTAAACATCTGTCTGTTTTTCTGACAATCTCACTTATCATATACTATGCCATTAGCCAATCTGAATTTTTTTTCACCATCGGCACGACAAAATATCAGCCTGAAATAAGTGCTTCCGCACATGCAATTTTGCTATGCCTCTGACTATAAGACACTTTACGCGTTTTGATTATAAAATAGCAGGTGTCAGTCTGTGACAAACTGACACCTGCTATATTCATATTTTAACTGATGTAAAGAGTTATTATTTAGGGTCCGGATTCTGGGAATTAGGATTAGGAAGAACCGGAAGTGCGTCAGTATTTACGGCCTGGTTGATCTGGGTCTGGATTCTTGATCTTGCCTCTTTGGTTTCTGTAGGGATAGCTGCAGCAGCAAATAAGGTAAGAACAAGTATCGACACAGCCAGGGTCCATGTTGCTTTCTCAAGGAAATCGGCAGTTTTTCTGATTCCCATTGCCTGTCCTGTCCCGGTAAGCCCTGCTGCCAGTCCGCCACCCTTTGAATTCTGCACAAGAACTATAAGCACCTGAAGAACAGAGGCTACTATTATAAGAACCATTACGAAAATATACAATCCCATTTCTATACTTTTTTAATTAAATCTTCAATCTTGTTAATTTGATCGGCAAAGTAACTACTTTTTTCCGGATATTTCAAACACAATTTTTCATATATATCTATTGCTCTTGAATAATAGCCCTGATCTATATAAATCCGGGCAAGGGTTTCACTTACAAAACCTCCGCCCTGCGATATATGCTTTTCCGAGAGGTCTTCGGCAGGTGGGGGGGCATGATCACGTGAAACTTCTATCCGGGGGTTCAGCCGAATGAATCTGTCAATGAGATCTTCCTGATTGTCACTATTTTCTTCAGACTCAATCTCAAGGAGTTTTTCTGTTGAAACGGAGGTTCCCGGCACGGGAACATCGTCGGAAACAGAAATGTCATACGGACCTTCTATTAACAGAAGGGTGTCATCAAGCTCCCTGAGTCTCTGTTCAATTTCTTTTCGCAGATCTTCGGACGATCTTTCGGGTTCAGGAATGGTCTGCAATTCAGTCTCAGGCAATAGCTCTTCATCGGCCACAGCAACAGGGTGAGGTGCCGTTGATATCGCGCTGTTGATCAGATAAAAAAGTCTTTCTCTGTCGGCTATATGAGTTGCCGACTCTCTGAGGTGCATATCAAATCTGACATCATCGGCACTTTTGAGTCCTCTGAGCAAGAGCATGTGAGCCGACTGAAACCATGGGAAGAGCTTAAGTACCTCTTTAATATCAGAGACACTCCCAGTGTTGACGGAACCTGGGTTCCTGACATAACCATGGAAATCGGTTCGGTTCATCGGGTCTTACCAGTTTACGAATGCGGCATTGAAAATATCCTCAACTAGCATATCCACAATCTTTGCTACCAGAGTTCCTTCAACCTGGCTCAGGTTAAGGTTACTGTCATAGTCCTCAAATCTTTCGAAAACCTTTTCGTAACTGCTTTTGGAGTCGAAAGAATTGGTGTATCTGACCTTTACCGCGATAGTGAACCTGTTAACTGCTGCTCTTGCATCGCCCGATATGGTCTGGGTTACTGTCTGGTATTTAGTTATATCACCTTCGAAGTTCGAATCACCAACGTCATTAACAACAATTTTAAGGTTTGTCTGGGCCTGGCACTTTCTGGTCAGGGCTTCGGTAATAATCTGACTGAGTTCAGGCTGCACAAGGCTTGCGCGATTCTGAAAATACTGTACACTTACCGATTTGAGTCCTTCGGTATTTGCTCCGGAAAAAGAATAGATTTTGCACCCTGTGAAAAGCAGAGGAGTAATTACAAAAAGGGATGCGATGACTCTTCCCAAAAGCCTCATTTTATTAGTTTTCGAGTCCATGTTGCTTTATCTTTCTATAGAGTGTGCGTTCGCTGATTCCAAGTTCCTGGGCTGCCAGTTTTCTTTTTCCATTGTACTTTTCCAGGGCCTTTATGATCATCTCCAGCTCTTTGTTTTCGAGGGAAAGAGATTCTTCCACAACCTCCTCAGTATCCTGAATATCGCCTCTCACCGTGCGAACCTGAAAATCGACAGTATCCTCACCGGTGATCTTCTCTGCTGCTTGTGGGTTGCGATCTTCGTTGAACAGGTTCCTGATAACTCTGGAATTTGATTCAGAGACAGGAAATGAGTCACCACCGGCCTGAATCATATCGTGCACAAGTTTCTTCAGGTCGTTCATATCGCTCTTCATATCGAAGAGGATTTTATAGAGAATCTCCCTCTCGGATGAGAAAGACCGTTCATCGTGTTTACTGATTATCGCCGGTAATTTGGTTGACATGAAATCGGGCAGGTAGTTTTTCAGAGTCTCGACTGTAATCTCTCTTTCTGTTTCAATAATTGAAATCTGCTCGGTAATGTTTTTAAGCTGCCTGACGTTTCCGGGCCACGGGTAACCCAGCAGAAGGATTCTCGCCTCCGGGGTTAACCTGATAGCCGGCATCCTGTATTTCTCGGCAAAATCGACAGCGAATTTTCTGAAGAGGAGGACAATATCTTCTCCCCTGTCTCTCAACGGTGGCATTTTGATAGGCACAGTATTGAGCCTGTAGAAGAGGTCTTCCCTGAACCGGCCTCCGGTAATTGCAGTTGTGAGGTCGACATTACTTGCCGCAATAACCCGCACATTGGTTTTCTGAACTTTTGAGGAACCTACCCTTATGAACTCACCTGTCTCCAGCACGCGAAGGAGTCTTACCTGAGTTGAGAGTGGTAATTCGGCAACCTCATCAAGGAAGATTGTCCCACCGTCGGCAACTTCAAAATACCCTTTTCTGCTGTCGGTTGCCCCTGTAAATGATCCCTTTTCATGACCAAACAGTTCAGAATCGATAGTCCCCTCGGGGATGGCGCCACAGTTTACCGCTATATATTGTCCGTGTTTTCTTGTTGAATAGAAATGAATTATCTGCGGGAATGATTCTTTCCCCGTTCCGCTTTCTCCGGAAATGAGTACAGAAAGATCGGTTGGAGCAACCTGAATTGCTATATCAATGGCTCTGTTCAGCACCTGATAATTCCCGATTATCCCGAATCTTTGCTTTATACTCTGTAAATCTTTCATATTTAAAATTAGAACATGCGAATTTAAGCTTTTTTTAAAACATTGGGAAATCCTTATTTCGTAAATTAGCACCATGAAGAATCCCGATAACACAAGGTTCACCTGCATCATTCCGGCCTGCTATGCTTCATCGCGCTTCCCGGGGAAGCCCCTGGCCATGATCGGTGGCAAATCGATGATAAGAAGAGTCTATGAGCAGGCGTTGAAAGTATCGGCTGCGGTTTTTGTGGCAACCGATGATGACAGAATAGCTGAGGAGGTTGACAGCTTCGGTGGAAATTTTGTAATGACATCGGTGGAACACAGGAGCGGCACTGACAGGTGCTCGGAGGCGGCCCGATTGATTGAGTCGATGACAGGTCATCCGATTGACATCGTAATTAATCTTCAGGGTGATGAACCTTTTATCAGGGAAGAGCAGATCAGACTGCTGATGGATTGTTTTGCTGAGCCTGAGGTAGATATTGCCACTCTGATAAGAATGGTTGATAAGGGTGAAGATCTTTCTAACCCTAACCAGCCCAAGGTTGTACGGGACATTAACGGATACGCAATTTACTTCAGCCGTTCTGTGGTTCCCTACTTTCGTGGAGTTGAAATTGAGCAGTGGAGCACCCTTCACACTTACTACAAGCACCTGGGCATTTATGCCTTTCGCAGGGCTGTTCTGGAAGCAGTAACACGTCTTCCGCAATCGGGACTTGAGATTGCCGAGGCTCTCGAGCAGAACAGGTGGATTGAGAACGGCTACCGTATAAAGACTGCAATAACTCCCTGGGAGAGCATCGGGATAGACACTCCCGATGATCTGGAAAGGGCAAATAATATGCTGAAACAAAAAAAAATAACTAACTTTGAATTTTAGCACAATTTTTGTAGGGCTAATATTGAAACCGTAACCCATGAAGAGAATAGTGCTTCTTTTTATTGCAAGTGCTTTCTTCGCGTCGATACAGGCGCAGAGGGATACGATTACTGTTTCCGGCGCTGTGGCGAAGAGCGAGAATGTGAGAGGCTCGTCCGATCAGGCAGGTCTGAAGATTTTTCCGGTTCCGGTAAAAGAAAATAATTTCACGGTTTCTGCTGAAAAAGAGATTTCTACAATAAAGATCACCAACATAATCGGGCAGGAGGTTTTCAGGAGCAAGTATTCCGGCTCCATCTATTCGACAAAGGTAATTCTTGAGAACCAGCAGAGGGGAGTGTACCTTGTTACTGTAATTTTTTCAGACCAGTCGCGGGTTGTACGCAAAATCATTATTGAGGGAACCTGAAACAGCAGCCGGCCCTGGTTCCACCAAAAGGAATAGAAAATCATTAAAAATTTGTTTTGAAATCAGTTAACAACTATTTTTGTTGTTGATTTCTCAGCGAACCCGGAAAGAGTATGAAAGAGTTATCTGACAGTTATTCAATTAAAGAACTGGAAGCCTTTACAGGAATTAAGGCCCATACTATAAGAATATGGGAGAAGAGATACAGCATTCTGACGCCGGGGCGGACGGACTCAAACATCAGGCTATACACAGAGGGCGAGTTAAAGAGACTACTAAACATCGCATACCTGAACCGTAACGGGTATAAGATTTCAAAGATTGCAAAGCTTGATGAAGATGAGCTTAACAGCACCGTTCTCTCGGTAAGGAGTCAGTTTGACGATCCGAATCAGGAGTTTAATACTGGCAAGGCGCTGATGTCGGCCATCAGGTTTGAAGAATCGAAGTTGGTTGCTACGCTCGAGCCATATTTTAAGAAGCATGGTTTTGAGATTACTTACCACCGGTTTCTGTCACACCTACTTGAGAATTCAAGAATTTTATGGCAGACCGACAGCCTCTCGCGTGCACAGGAAAGTTTTATCCGGAATACCGTAAAAGGGATAATGCTTGCGAAATATCGCGCCATCAATACCCCAATTACCGACAAAGAAAAGGTTTTCGCAGTGATAAACACAACAGGGCAGATATCAGAGATTGGCCTCATTTTCTGCAGTTATGTTATAAGGAACCTTGGGTTCGACGTGATTTATCCGGGCGACCAGCTGCCACCCATCGAGATAACGGGGATACATAATATGAGGCCCTTCAATTATCTTGTTATGAGCTACAATTCGAGTCAGTCTGACGTTAGGCCTCTTCAGTATTACAGTGAACTCGGAAGGCTACTCGGATTAAAGAAGGTAATACTCACCGACAAGCCCGAGGAGGAAGATTATGCTCATCTAACCAATTTGATCGTAGCTCCTACCCCTATTGAGTTCTACAACGCACTTCAGAATTTGTAACATTTCACCTTTTTATCCGTACAATAATTGAATCGGCTATTGTCAGTGCGGTTGTTTTCTAAAATTCAACAATAATACCGACCGTTGGCAGGACTGTTCCCGATGTACCCGTTATGTACTTAAGTTTATATCTGGTTGGATCGGACGGATCTATAACCGGTTTTCCATCAGGAGTACTCTCCTGAATTAAAATTGGAGGCTGGTCGGCCTGGTGATTGTAAAGATTCTGAATATCAGCATAGAGCATTAGTGACCAGTTGCTGAAATAATATTGCTTATCGACCCGTATATCGAGCTGATGGAAAGCTTTCAGTCGCTTTGTGTTATATGCGTCGTAGTCCAGAACTGCCTGTCCCGTCACATCCCACACTTCAATAAGTGCGGAGTAAGGATCATCATTAGGGGTGTAGGGAGCTCCGCCGACAAATCTCCATTTCATACCAATATCCCAATTCCTTCTGAGTTTTTTGGTGGCTGTCATGCTGAACAGATGAGTATTGTCCCATGCGGTTGGAATATAATCCTGTCCGGGCCCCCTGAACTCGCTTCGTACGAAAGTATAGGCAAAAACCATATTTGTCCCCTTAAATTCTTTCAGACGTCCAAGGACTTCAAGTCCATATGCTCTGCCATCAGAAACAGAAAGCAGTTCCTCATCGCCAAATACTCCATAATCGGCACTTTTACCTGAAAGAGGCACGCCATCGGCAACAGAGAAAGGATAATCGGAATACTTCTTATAGAAACCCTCAACCGATAATTGACTATTCTCATTAGGGGCAAATGCGAAACCTGCAACAATATGATCGGCGGAAATATATTTCATTCCATTATCGCGGTTCACAAAATTACCTGAATTATTCTGGTACCCAAGAGCAGTATAGGGAGGAAGCTGATAGTATCTGCCGGTATTAAAGTTAAGTGACACCTTCTGTGAAAGGCTATACGAGGCGGAAAATACAGGGGTGATCTGCTCAAACGGGTTATTCATTTCGGAAGAGTAGTTATTAAAATCACTCCTGAGGCCAAACGAAAGATTCAAACGCTCCTGAAAAAAGCCACGGCTGATCTGGGAGAACGCACTGAACTTACTGAATCGAAGGTCAGTCTCATATTGCAATTCCTGTGGTTCCACCCCCGTTGGTATTAACTGGAAGGTTGAGTTCCGGTACAATGCATTCTCATACCCCACACCATAAGTGAAACGGAATCCATTGTCGGCAAAATAAACACTCTCGTATCTTATCTTTGATTCGCCCTCACCCGATTTATAATCTAACAACAAAAGACTGTCGGTATTATTTTCCTGGTATTTGAATTGTGAGTTGTTGAGATAGTTTCTGCTTACCACCCATGTATCAAATCCTTTATCGCGGAACCGCTTCCATACAGCCCCGATAGTATAGCTATACTGCTCCTGAACGGGAATATAATCAAGTATATACCTTTGATATTCAGTGTCATTTGCGTCAAGATTCAGTTCGAAGTCGTCTTTGGCACCCAACCCGAGTATAGTGAGTTCATTTTTCTCGTCAAGCCTGATTTTATATTTGAACTGAAAGTCGGTATAAGTCGGAAGGAAAGGGAGTTCAAGTGCTTTGAACAGAAACTGAAGATAAGAGCGTCGTACCGAAAGGATCAGTGAACTCCTGTCGCCTGTGGGTCCTTCGGCCGTAAGTCCCAGATCGGAAGCACCGACGGTCGCCTTATATCTGAATTTGTCGCGGTTTCCATCAATCATGCTGAAGTTCAGGACGCTGCTGAGGGCATTGGCTTTAGAAGCCGGGAACGCTCCCGAGAGGAAATCAACTTCCCTTACGAAATCGACATTTATTATACCTACCGGACCGCCGGAAGCACCCTGCGTGGAGAAGTGGTTCAGATATGGTATTTCTACATTATCGAGATAGAAACGGTTCTCATTCGGACCTCCTCCCCGGACAATGACATCATTTCTGAATGCGGGAGTTGAGGCAACACCGGGGAATGACTGGATAACCTTGGAAATATCGCGGTTCCCGCCAGGGTTTTTCTCAATTTCGTCAATGCTTATTATTCTGGCCGAAACGGGCGATTCAATCCTCCGGCGGAAAGGGGAAGCTCTTACGACTACATCCTCTATTTCAACTGTAGTTTCCTCAAGCGGTATATCGAGACGGACTTCCTTGCTGTTGGTAACCATGATTGCCTCAGAAATATAAGGTTTGAAACCTACAGATGAGACTCTCACTTCGGAAAAACCAGGTTTAACACGGGTAAAAAGAAAGTTCCCGTCAAAATCGGTCATGGCACCTATAGTGGTTCCCCAAATTACAATACTTGCAAAGGGAATTCCCTCATTATTCTTGGCATTAAAAACCCGCCCTTTGATTACTCCGTTGTTCTCCTGACCGGATAGCTGAGAAAAAAGAAGAGATAAAATTGTAAAAAATATAATTGTGTATTTCATTTTGTATACTTTTTCATAGTAAACATTGAACATTTAAAATTGTTCATGGCTCAACGAAAAGAGATACATCCACTACAATTTATAATAGAAATATCTTCTAATGGTTTGCAATCTAATGAAAAATCTGACCCCTTAGAACGACTATTAAGGATACTACCAGTCCCGGAAGAATAAATGAGTAATAGTTGTCATTTGACATGGTAGAAAGCAAGTATGGGGTTATCTAACAATTTAATATCTCGCAAAATAATTGGCACATCTTCCCTGAGAAGATTTACTATTTGCCTCGTAGGCACAACCGTAACAATATAGTTATCAATGACTCCTACGGGTCTTCCATAAGGAATTCCAGTCAGATCATTTTTTACTTCTTTGCCACAGAATGAAGTACTAGTGGACGTATTAAAAAATCCATAATACCTTTTATCCCCAGTCATTATCATAAAAGAGAGCAAGTCTCTTGAATGGAAAATATCGAATACAAGGACGACCAATTCCGGACTTTCTTTTATAAGGTCATTGAAATTATAGATATTGGAGAATTTGTTCACCTTCATAATATCAATATTACGGTTTAAGAAATCAAACCTCCAATTTGACTTTAGTCCATTCTCATCAACAAAATAGAAATCATTGGATAGAGGAAAATTGAAAATTATGGATTCTGAACGATATAAACTGAAATGGTTTGAGAGATTGACTTTCTGCGCCACAGTGTTTGGGAAAAGGCCGGTCATTGTTTTGGAATTTAAATCATAATAAATTAATAGATATCTATTATCACTATCATCCACGCCAAAGCCCCATTGAGCCGTGTAGAATGCAATTATTTCATTTGAAATACTCATCATCCCCCCTGCTTTGAAAGGGAGACTAATTTCTTTTTCAAAAACAAGATCCTTGCTTAGGTATACCAGCTTTTCATAATCCGTTAATAGGATAATCCCCTTTTCATTAGGGAGGATATCAAAATCATTTATTTCAATATACTCAAGTGGTCCTCTTCCAACATTTCGATACTTACTTATAAATTCACCATTCTTTTGAAAACACAAAATACAATTTTGAACACCATCCAGAATGTAAATCCGTTCATTATTGCCTACTAACTTACTAATGTTTCCGAATAAGCTACTATCATTCGATTCAAGTATCAAATAATGAACAGAATCAAATACCTGGCTAACAGACATGTTATCATCCGATACCTTTATTTCAAGAGAGCTTCCAATCTCCCCCAGGCTCTGAGTTATTCCGGGACCCGTTGTTTTGACCGGGGCTTCGACCCGGCTTCTGCCACAAGATGAAAAATAGATGATAAGAAATGCTAGTATGAAAAGCTTTCCCATATTTATGATTTTTGTGATACCAGGATAATCAGTAGTCTCTAATACTCAATAATACAATATAATTACTACTATAATAGGGCCATTCCCTCGAAATAATTCTTCAGCTTCTGAAAATCTACTGAGGAAGACCTCTTTTCAATATCAGAGATCTTTTGGAGCATCTTACTTGAGAATTCTGTTATCTCCGTCTTTGAGTCACTCATCATCCTGTGTTGAGAGGCCCTGGTGACTGATGATATCTCATTCCAGAGTGTTACCGTGTTACCTGTGAAATAAACACCACAGAACTTCTCCCATATATAATCTATTGCAGCAGGAGACGGATGGAGCATATCGCTGTCGTAAAACCTGTAGTCGCGCAGATCGTCCAGCACCAGTTCATAAGAGGGAAAATATGTTGGTGCAGTGGGGTGTTTCTGAAGTTCCTCAATAGCCAGAAACAGTACCGATTTGCTTATCTGGTTGCCGTGTGCGCCATCTTTCCAGTGACGCACCGGGCTCACTGTAAATACA
>Ga0105099_10002399_pt1 | contig 11164 bp, 7 predicted proteins | sample PPLLak3cmMay2015_2_FD_79138 | JGI IMG/M metagenome (GOLD analysis project Ga0105099, IMG submission 79138) | Freshwater sediment microbial communities from Prairie Pothole Lake near Jamestown, North Dakota, USA - PPLs Lake P8 Core (1) Depth... | ecosystem: Environmental > Aquatic > Freshwater >...
CCGGCAGGTACAAGGAATCCCGGATATACCTGCTGGAATATATCCGGTATAAAGATCTATACCTCGATGAGAAGAAAGCCCGGGATCTGATCCGCGCCCAGGAGGAGTTCAATACCAAGATCAAGGAAAAAGAGGTGCTCTTTTTAAAACAGAAAAACCGCTGGCAACTGATCGTATTCTTCAGCCTGCTGTTGGTGCTCTCCCTGGGCTTCTTTTTTTTGATCAAGAAGTTTTACTTTTTTTTCATTTTCTGGAAAAAACAAAAATACATCGGCCAATACCGGATCGTCGAGCGGATCGGCGGCGGCGGTATGGGCATTATCTATAAAGCCCATGGGATCAAGGATAAAAAGCGGATGGTGGCGATCAAGGTATTGAAAGAGGAGTTTTTTGAATCGGAGGAGAGTACCGCCCGGTTCAAAAGAGAGGGTGAGATCATCGATCAACTCGATCACCCCAATATCGTCAGAGTATTCGAACGGGGAGATTCCAACCGCCGCCATTATATCGTTCTGGAATACCTGGAGGGGAGAACCCTGGAACAGGTGATTGCCGACACCGCGCCGTTGCCCCTGGGAGTATGCCTGGATATGATGATCCAGATCGCCTCGGCCATGGAGGCGATCCATGAAAAAGGGATCGTGCATCGGGACATGAAACCGGCCAATATCATGCTGATGCAAAAAGAAAACGGCCGCTTCCCGATCAAGCTGCTCGATTTCGGCCTGTCGAAACTCTGGTTTCACTCCCGGCTCACCGAAAGCGGGATGGTGATGGGGACCCTCAGTTACCATTCTCCGGAGCAGATCAAAAATCTCGAATCGACACCCGCTTCGGACATCTATTCTCTGGGAATCGTCTATTACGAGCTTTTAAGCGGAAAGTTGCTCTTCAGCGGCGAATCGATCAGCTCCATCACGCAAAAAATCCTGAAAACCCGGCTGCCGCCTCTTTCATCGCTGTGCAAAGATCTGCCGGAAGAACTGGCCGACCTGGTGATGCGGATGGTCGCAAAAAAACAGAAGGCTCGCCCCCCGATCCGTGAAATCAACGAAATTTTACCAAAAATCCAGGCAGCGATCCATTCACGGATATCGGAATAAACCTGATATACTCTTTCTTTCGGAAGCGCTTTTCAGCGATTCCCCAGTTTCCCAGGTATCGGTAAAATCAGCGAGATTCTACGATAAAGCAGGGCAGTGATCGATTCAGTAACAAACAAACATAAAAGCTGTATCGCAGCTACCGCCTATAGTCCCATCTTGATGCATTTTATCGTCCCAGGCACGATCATACTGGCAATCTGATCTTGCCATTTCTGTAAACGTGTTTCCACCCTGCAATTGAATGAGTTCGGCATGTCTCAGGTTGGCGACAGTCAGTTTTTTCAGAGAAAGTTTTTTTTTCACTATTTCCTCCCTTTTTGGTAGTGATTTCCAATAGCACTGAAATAGAATAACCTCTTACCCTTTTTTTTTCAAGTGAAACAACTCTCCGGATTTTTTTTTCTCCTGAACCGCTACACCCGGCGATCGTGAGGGAACAGTCTGGTTTACGGAGTTGACTACTCGGTGTTCAGTTCCCAATAGACAAAACGAGTCGATGTCCTGGGAAACTCCCGGGCATACCGTCGCTCATTTTTCGAGACATTTTCCACGCCACATTCATCGAATTCCAGTCCCGTGACCCTGGCAAAGATCCCCCCTCCCCCTTTTTCGAAGGGGGTGGCAAAGCCGGGGGAATCTCGAAGCGGAGGAATGGCGAAGCTGGTTTCGGTTGACAGGTGAACTCCCGGCGTGGCATAATCAAATCCCGGGAGCGGCGATCGGCGAACCGTCTCCGGCTCTCCGGGAACGAGGAAAAGACATCACACCGATGAACCCCAAAAAAGCCAGACTCCGTCGCTTTCTCTGGATCAGCCTGTTTTTTCTGGCGGCGGCCTTTCTCTGCTATCCATACCTTTTCATCCACTTCTCCAGCCAGGTCCCCTATGCGTACCAGGACGACCTGCGCAACATCCTGGCCATCGTCAATTTTCAGACCCACGCCCCCTTTTCCCAGTTCTACCACCTCCCCTATTTCTACCCCGCCCCCTTCACCCTGACCTACACCCACCCCCTTTTCGGCATTTCCCCCTATTTCAAGCTCTTTCATCTCCTGGGGTTGAACCTGGAATCCTCCACCAACCTCTACCTCCTCCTCTCCCTTTTTCTCGGCGCCTGGGGGTGCTACCTGCTGGCCGCCGAATTTACCGATCACAAATGGCCGGCCGCCTTGGCCGCCTCGTTTTATATCATCTACCACATCAATTTCCTCCATTTCGTCTGGCTCAATTTTCTCTCCCGGTTCTACATCCCCTTCCTGCTGTTCTTCTTCATCCGTTTCCTGAAACGGAAGAAACCGCTCGATGCGGCGTTGACAATTCTGTTCATGCTGCTGCAATCCTTCGCCTGCATCTATCCCGGTCTGCTGGTCTGGCTGTTCCTAGTACCGGCGATGCTGCTGTTCACCTTGCTGTTGCGACTGCTTCCCGGGAAGACCCTGGCGACAGTCATCCTCATGATCGTCGTCGCCGGCTTGGTACTGCTGGCTGTTTTTCATCCCTACCTGGACCGCCGGGAAACGGTCGATCGGGAAAACCTCAATTCGGGAGTAACGACGAGCGACCTCTTCTACCGGAGCCGATTCTTCTTCCCCAACGGCGGGGGCCAACCGCCCCAACCGCTGCTGGAGTATTTTCCCGGTTTCGCTTTGATGGCGCTGCTCTGCCTCTACATCGCTGCCCTGTCGCCCTATAAAAAATGGCTCGCCGCTTCCCTCCTCTTCCTCGGCTGCCTGGTGCTGGCGGCTTGGGCCGGCCACCCCAGCCTTCAAAACGACCTGCTGCTCCTGGCCATCATGAGTGGGGCGGTCATCGTGGTTGTCCGCAGTTGGCCGACTCTGGACAAGCTGGAGCGTTTTTTTCTCCTGTGCACGCTGTTTTTCGGAGCGATCTTCATCCGTTTTTCGACCATCCCCCGGCTCGACTTCTTTCCCCTCAATGAGCAGGTCCTCAAGTTGCTTCCGGTTCGGGGCATCACCGGCTTCCGTCGCCTGTTTCCCCACGGCCTCCCTCTGCTGATCGTCCCCGCTGCCCTGGGTCTCGACCGGATCACCGCCGGTATCGTGAATCGCCGGTTGTGGCTCCCTCTCTTGGGAGTTTCGTTTATCGGACTCGCCACCTACGAAAACATCCTCAACATCCCCGAACCTTTGCCCATTTACCGCAACCATCTGACCCAGCCGCTTTGGCCGGAGGGGAGACCGGCCGTGTACCGGAAAATTCCGCCCAACGACGACCGGATCATCCTCGAAATTCCCTATTTTTTCACCACCGACCGTCTCCAATTCCACTCCTACTACATGCTGAACTGGGAACTGCATCGTAATTTCCTTCTCAACGGCCGCACCGCGAATCCACCGCAAGCGTACTATCGGGAATTGGAAAAAATCCTGGGAACATATCAATGGGATTTTCCCTCCGAGGAGATCCTCCGCCGGTTGATCCAGGAGTATTCGGTCGACTACATTCTCGTTCACCTCGACATGCTCACTCTCAACCGGGTGGGTGAAAATACACTGAAGAAAATGCTTCCCGCCATCGAGGGGATTTCCAAGTATGGCTGCGTCATCCATCGGGACCCGATCAGCATCCTCATAAGGACCCGTGAATTCATCCCAATCAGTCGATTGGAGCGGCGTTATGCCGATTTTCACCTGCGCCGGCGGATCGTGACGGTGCAACTAGCCGAAGCGTATTCGGGGACGATTCAATATACGGTGAACGGTCGCCCCTTCCCGGAATACCGTCCGGAGCGGGAAAAAATCACCATCGATCTGCGCCGGGAAAAACTGGAGCGCGGCGGCAATACCCTGACCCTGATCTTCGACCGGCCGGTGCTCATCGACGATTGTTCCCTGGAAAAACCGTCTAAATAGAGATCCTCTCCCTGATCCAGGAGGCGGCAGCAAAGAGATCGGCGACTACCGCATCGGCGGCCGAAAAATCCTGGCCACGGGAATCGGGCGAGGGGACGGCAACCACTTGGCACCCGGCCCGTTTTCCGGCCATCACCCCGTTTTCCGCATCCTCCAGGACAATACACGCTCCAGGTGACAGTCCCAGTCTCCGGCAGGCCTTCAGGAAAATCTCCGGATCGGGCTTGCCCCGCGCGATCCCATCGGAAGATTGCAGCACGGTGAAATACCGGCGGATCTCCAACTTATCGATCACCAGGTCGAGGAACTCCTGTTGGGCACCGGTGGCCACGGCCAGACTGCAACGGGGAAAAAACTCGGCGAGAATCTCCGGCAGGCCGGGCATGGGCTGAAGGTCGGTGCGGAACAGGTCTCTCATGATCCGGTTGCGCTCCTCGAACAGGTCGGCCGCCGCCGCCGGGATACCCAGGGTGGAAGCGAACAGTGCCAGGCTTTCCAGCGGTTTTCTGCCCATCATGGCATAGAGGAGGGAGTCGGGTACCGTCCGTCCGAAGCGGGCGGCGATCTGCCGTTGCGCCTGGTGATAGAGCCGTTCGCTGTCGACCATCAGGCCGTCCATATCGAAGATCAAACCGGTTGTCATTTCGCACATCTCCTCATAAAAAAGACAGATTACCACAACCGGGGAAAAGTGGGAATAAAAAAAGAGGCCCCGGAGACTTGCTCCGGGGCCCATGCAGGCAGTTTCCGGTATCGGCCGGAAAAAGGGGGAGGGAGGATTTATATCATAAAGACGCGAATGTTGCGTTCGATCTTCTTGCGGATCAGGTCCAGCCGGTCGTCCAGTTTTTCCCGCCACCCGTCCGTATCGAGGTGATCCAGCCGGGAACGGAGCCGGTCTCCGCGTTCGGCCAAATCCCTCTTCAATCTCTGGATGCGGACGTGGGCACCGTCACCGTCTTTCCAGAAAAACGCCCCTTCGGGGATGTCGATCCGCGGGACACGGATGCCCAGATTGGCAGCATCATCCCGGAAAAACATGTTGATTCCGGGCTTTTCGGCAATCTTCACCTTGACTGTCTGAGCAGCCTTGCGGCGGATCAGATCGATGGCCACTTCTTCCCCTTTTTCATGACCCGAAACCGCCTTGCGGACATCACCCGGATCATTGACCATTTTACCGTCGACCTTGACGATCACGTCCCCGGCCTTGATACCGGCTTCGGCAGCCGGGCTCTTCGCCTCGACATCGAGCACCAGGGCACCCTCACCCGGCTTGACGCCGAAATAGGAGGCCAGATCATCGTTGTCCAGGGCGATCACCTCAACCCCGATGTACCCACCCCGGCCGATGACGGTGAAATTTCCCTTTTCGCCATCTTTCCAGACAAAGTAATCCTGGACCGATTTCAGCGCACCTATGGTGACGCTCACATCTCGGGGCTTGCCATCGCGGATCAGCTTGACCGTGACCTTGGTGCCCGGCACGGTTTTCTGCACCGCTTCGGTCAGGGCTTCGGGATCGCGGATTTTCTCGGCGCCGAAGTACTGGATGATGTCGTTTTCCCTGATCCCGCCCTTGTCGGCGGCTTCGCCTTCGCTGACCGATTCGACCCGGACGCCGAAATCGATGCCGGACTTGTCCAGTTGCTCATTGTCGAGAGAGGAGACCGAGACACCCAAAAAACCCTTTGCCGCTTTTTTTTCGCCGGTCGCCGCCGCGATCAGCGACACCGCCAGGACACCCACCGCCAAGAGGAGTCCCGGCACCTTGTTTCGTTTCAACCCTTCAAAAAAGCTCATATCTGAACCTCCTGACTCTTGGATTCGATCTTTTCATCCCCTAAGACGCGGGAAAATAGTTTCGGGATGCTGGGAACGATTTTTTTTTACCAGGCCCCCCCAATTCCTCAAACAAGTTTGTCTTTTTAATGACGCTTAGCGAGAAGCGGGCTATTTTCGGGGCGTCAACACCCTTCCCGGCAGGGCTCCCGTAAACTCGCCGCCGTCCAGAACCAGGCGCCCGTTGATCAGAAGATATTTCACTCCATGGGCATACTGGTGCGGGCGGGACAAGGTGGCGGGGGCGGCCAGGTGTTCCAGGTCGAGCACGGCGATGTCGGCTTTGGCGCCGACACGGATGCGGCCGCGGTCGGGCCAGCTCATGATATCGGCGGGCAGCGAGGTCTGCGAGCGGATGGCGAAGGGCAGCGAAATCAATTTGCGGTTTTGGACGAATTCCACCAATTTGTAGATGAAGGTCGAATAGGAACGGATGTTGGGCGCGCCGATACCGTGGAAGGGGGCGACTCCGTCGCTGCCGGTGGCTACCCAGTCGCGGGTAATGACCGTATCGATATCCTCGCGGCTCATGGCGAACCGTACGGCACGGGCCCCCAGCAGTTCCAGGCGGACCGCCGCCGCCTCGGGGGGGAGGTTCATGAGCCGCGCCGCTTCGTCCAGCGATTTCTCCTCCCAGCGGGGATCGGGGGACATCGCCACCCACCAGTTTTCCGGTCCCGTTACGGCCAGCGTTTCCCGCAGGGCGGTCAGGATCTCGGCCGCTTTCACCGGATCGCGCCAGCGGGCGATGAACTGGGCCCGCTCCCGATCATTGGCGGCGCCCTGGAACCAATAGGGATTGATCAGGTTTTGCCTCACCAGATCGACCAGGTCGGTACGCGGCAGGCTCTCCAGGTAGCGGCGGTGGTTGGTGGTGAGGGGGAAAAACGGCGTCACCTTTTCATAGAGCCCCCGCAACTGTTCATCGGGCAGCGTCTGGAAAACGGATTGGAAATCAGCCGGATCGAGTCCCTGCGGCCCGTCCGAACCCAGCCAGATGGAGCGGGGAACCAGTTCCCGGTAGGGAACGATATTGGTGAACCGGTAGGGGTACTGGTCGGCGGCGACCGTCACCCCCCGCGCCCGCGCCGCTTCGATTTTATCGCAGGCGGCCCCGATCGTCCCCCAATTGGAACGGCCGCCGATCTTCAGGTGGGAAATCTGGACGGCTACTCCCGCCTTTTCACCGATCTCCAGTGCCTCATCGAGTGAAGCCAGCAGGCGGCTGTTTTCATTGCGCTGATGGGTGAAATAGATCCCTTTGAACGGGGCGATCACCCTGGCCAGCTCGACGATCTCGTCGGTACGGGCATGACTGCCGGGCGGGTAGATCAGTCCCGTGGAGAGGCCGCTGGCACCCTGTTCCATGGCCGTTTTGACCAGATCTTTCATCGCTTGCAGATCGGCCGGCGTCGGCGGTCGGCTGGACTTGCCCATGATCTTTTCCCGCACCGAGTTGTGGCCGACCAGGAGCGCGGCATTGGGGCCGATCCCCTCCCGGGTCCAGATATCGATCCGGTCTTTCGCCTCATCCCATATCGGCCAGGCGCTGCCACCGCACTGGCCGACCACTACCGTGGTCACCCCCTGCTTGAGATAGTTGAGGCAGGCACGGTTTTCGGGAAAAGCCATGCCGGCGTCGACGTGGCTGTGGATATCGATGAATCCGGGCATTACGGCCAGGCCGCGGGCATCGACGATTCTACCTGCCCGGCCATGGATGACCGGGGCAAGGGCGACGATGAGATCGCCGCGCACGGCCACATCGGCCGGAAAGGGACCCCTCACGGTCCCGTCGTAGACCATGCCATTGCGGATGATCAGGTCGAAAGAGTCACTTCCCGCCTGCCCAGCCTGCCGGGAAGCGACCGGGTCCAAAGCCAGGCAAAGCATCAGTATCGATCCGCAAATCACCGTTTTCATGCCCATGCAAATCGCCTCCGCAGCAATAGATATTGTATTGTACTCGCGGATGCCTTCCCGTCAAGTGTTTTTTAAAGACCACATTTCGTGACCGGGCATGGGCAGTTGCAGGAGGAAGGTTCGGAAGGCTCGGGAAAATAAAAAACGGGGCGGTCAATTCAACGGGACGGGGGCGGGCTTGCCGAAGCTCTCGACGATGCAGACGCTCTGGTCGGTAACATCGATCATCAACCGAACGTCCTCAGCGCCCTTCCGCGTCTGAAAGGTGACGATGCAGACGCTGCCGACCCAGGTGAGCGAAGAGGACGGCAGGACGACGGTTTCCCGAAGCGCCGTGCGGAATATGAACTCGTTGGCCAGATGCCAGGCCTGCCGGCTCGGATCGTCCTTCTCCGGAGACTTGCGGGAATGATAGAGGAAGGGTGGGGTGGTCAGCTTGTAGAGAAAAGCCGAATCGGGTATCAATTCAGATTTTTCGGGAGCGAGGATCCGCTCCTCACCGCCGTCAGCGGCAAACAAACCGGCTCCGGCGATCAGGACGATTATAAGGAAAGCAATTGATTTCTTCATGGTCAACACCCCATTTTCAAGCATTTCCAAGCATCCCCACTATAGCAGAAAACCGCTTTGCGGTCAATTTTCCCACCGTGCTCACCAGATTTTATAGGCGATCAAATGAAATTTGTTCATAGGCAAAATTGCACGCAACATCATTTACGGAGTCCAAAAATTAAAGAACAAAAGTCCCTCTCAGTTCTTTGAGAGGGAATTCTGCTTTTTCTGTTTTTCCACGATTTGGATCCAGTTTCCGTTGTTGTCCTGCACGATAAAGGAATCCCCCCAGTTTCCTTGACCTTTCATGAACTCGGCCTGGAATTTAACTCCATTTTTCTTTAATCGCTCGAATACCGGCTGGAGATGATCCACTACAAAGGCCATTTTTTTCATTCCGAAAACATGATCCCAGTCCTTGATTTCCGGAATCTTGGAAACGATGTACTCTTGAGAAAACTGCTCCTGGTGCTCCACAATCTCCAACCTGAAGTCTTGCAGCACCAACAGGACGATTTTCACCTTGTACTCGGGAAAATCCATTTTATCCAGGATCGAGAAACCCAGATTGTCTTTATACCATTTGACTGTCTCGTCAATATCTTTCACGCAAACAGCCAGCAGATAGGGTCTGAGAAGGTCGGGATCAGTAGTCCTCCCAATCAACGGATTTCCTCTCAATTGCACCAGTGCGCAGGGAACGGCCAGCACCAGGATCAGCAAAAAACCTAAGAATCGAAGAACAATCGTTTTCTTTTGAACACGATCCGTTTCATTTCCCGGTTTTTCCCAGGTCATTTCTATCCTCCTTTCAATTCTCTCATTCTACAAGAATTCCCTGGCAAAAGAAAAGAGAGGGGTGCCGGACAGGTTCTCAGACAATACGTTTGATTTACTTTCCTCATCCATAGGGAGATTCGTCAACCAGCCCCCACAGCGGTCGGAGCCATCGAAAACAATCCGGCTGCAAAAAAACCGATGCGGATTCCTCGAAAAAAAAGGTGAAAAAAACTGAGATTGATTCTATTAGAATAAGGTATCTCTGGAAAACAACCGACGAGGCGAAACATGAGAAGTGAAACAATCGGCAAGGGGGGGAGACGTATCGTTTTCTTTCTTCTTCTTTCCATCTCCCTATCGATCCACGCCTACCGCAAGGACCTGATCTTCGATTATCTGGGTGTCAAGGAAGGGCTCTCCCAAGGTACCGTCTGGTGCATTCTGAAGGACCACAAGGGGTACATCTGGTTCGGCACCGTCGATGGATTGAACCGGTATGACGGCCTCTCCTTCATGGTATTCCATCACGATGTCGACGATCCAAAAAGCCTCTCCAGCAGCAGTGTCAACTACCTGTTCGAAGACCGGGAAAGGAACCTTTGGATTGCCACCGACAAAGGGTTGAACCGGATGGAAACCGGCGTCTCCCGCTTCCGGAGATTCCAGCACAACCCCAAGGATCCCCAAAGCCTCATCAGCGACTCCGTTCAAGCGATCAGTCAGGACACCCGGGGGAATATCTGGGTCGGAACCGATCTGGGGCTGGATTGCCTGACCCCGGGAAGCGATCGTTTCATCCACTATCGGCCCGACGCAGCCGATCCGGGGGCAATCGCCGACCGTTCCATCCGTTTTGTCCTGGCCGATCGGCAAGGCCGAATCTGGATCGGATTCGGAGAAAAAGGAGTGGATTGCTTCCTGCCAGACAGGGGGCGGTTCATTCACCATCATCAAGACCCCGGCAATCCTGCCTCGCTGCCGAGCGGAAAGACGAGAGGCGCCTGCCTCGCGGGCGACTGCATGATCTGGATCAGTCACGCCGATCGCTGGCTGAGCCGGATCGATCCCGGAACGGGTGGGGTGGAGCGGTACGATCTGGGCGAGGAAGCCGCTGGGCTCGGAGGCATCAGCACCGACTCCAACGGCAATATCTGGACCGCCTCCGGCAACGGCCTGTTTTTCATGAATCCCGCAACGCGCGAGGTGATCCACCTCCGTTCCGACCTCCGTTTTCCCTCCACTCTGATCACCAACAGCATCAACTCCGTTTATGTGGACGAAACCGATATCCTTTGGGCGGGAAGCTCCTATTTCGGAGTGAACAAGGCCAACCTGAGAGCGAAACGTTTCATCAATTATACTCATGACCCGACCAACCCCGACACACTGGGATTCTCCTTCATCCGGGGGATCTATGAAACACCCAACGCTATTCTGTACATCGGTGGCCAGGGATTCGACCGCTTGGATCGAAAAAAGGGAAGCTGGCGCCATTTTTCAAAGGAACAGGGAAACCCGCTTGCCACGATCCGCTCCGAAGTCTTCACGCTCTGCCCCAATTCCAATGATCCGCAGAGCCTCCTCTGGATCGGTACCAACGGCGACGGGTTATTCATGTTCGACCCCCGAAACCAGACGATTCGACCCTATTCCCCCCCCGGCGTGAAGAGCCGGGTAATCTACGGTCTATATAAGGATGCCGCTGGATTCCTCTGGATCGGCACCGATGACGGCCTCTACCGGCACGACGTGAAAAAAAAGGAAACCCGCGCCTTTGACCTGACAAAAATCGCCGGATTCGAGACCAAACGTACATCGGTCTCCGGCACCTATTGGATGATGCATGACCATGAAGGCATTCTCTGGGTCGGGTCGCGGGGCTACGGGGTTTTCTCCTTCGATGCCCGGAAAAACCAGTGGCGCAACTATATCCATGATCCGGACAACCCCCGGAGCCTGAGCAGCGATCTGGTGACCTCCATCCTGGAGACCCGGGCGGGGGAGCTTTGGGTCAGCACCTACGGTGGCGGTATCAACCACTTGAACCGGGATCGGGGAACCTTCGAGCGCTACACATCAAGAAAGGGAC
>Ga0105099_10002400_pt1 | contig 11158 bp, 5 predicted proteins | sample PPLLak3cmMay2015_2_FD_79138 | JGI IMG/M metagenome (GOLD analysis project Ga0105099, IMG submission 79138) | Freshwater sediment microbial communities from Prairie Pothole Lake near Jamestown, North Dakota, USA - PPLs Lake P8 Core (1) Depth... | ecosystem: Environmental > Aquatic > Freshwater >...
CGAATAGTGTTGAAATGCCCCCCTGATATAGCTCTGTAAGGCGTTTTTCAAAGGCGAAGAAGTCATTTTTCCCGAGAGTCTATTAAGGAGCCGGCGATTTATATACCGACCTTTCGGAGAGCTCTCCTCACTGTAAGGCTCTTTTAGAGGTTGAAAAAGAGGATCAAGGTCGCAAGAACGCTTGTTTGTGTGATCTTAAAACCGAATAACCAAGATCTTGCCTCGGCCCTACCCCATGACACACGACACTTCGGGGGATTGTCGGTCTATTTCATGTTGGGCGTCCTATGAAAGGAGGACACCATGGCAATAACTGCCCCGGAGAAACCCGGACTAAGCAGTGCCGAGCTTCGGGCACGCGTTGCCCAATACGCAATTGATCAGACAAAGCGCTACTTCGGCTCCGCGTGGAAGAGCCATGTCTCTCCGTACTGGGCTTCGCTTTCCGGATTTCACGCGCCAGATTACTGACGCACTGCTTACTCAGAGCTGAGGTCACGCTAAGTGAATGCCGATTCTGGTGGGTGACAAACGATGGGGGACATCTTATTGGACCACCTGTTCTCCGAATGCTTCCAGGATACACACTTGTTGGTAACAGAATACATTGAGTTCTTCCAAGAAATACAGTCTTTGCCCCATTTACCAAATATCCCCACCTCGATCTAATGATGTCATAGGATAACTTGTTTCAAGGTGCATCAATCTACTGGACGCCCGAAACAGGTGCGCATGAAGTCCACGGAGCGATTCGGGATAAGTGGGCATCGCTCCGCTGGGAACGAGGTGCGTTACGGTACCCAGTAAGCGATGAATTTCAAGATGGTATCTATCGCAGAACCAACTTCCAGCATGGATACATCCGATGGTCGCCACAACGGGGAGCACAAGCATCTGTATTGCTTCAAGGAGATGTTCAACTTAACCCTGTGGAGGAATGAACACTGCCGGTTAATAACCATATCCGGCAAATATCGCCAGAGGGGTAGAATGCAGGATTTTATATGAGTGACAATCCCAACAAAGTGGTTGAGCTCAGCGGCGACGAAAAATCATTATTGGTGGAGAGAAAAGCTACCTGCCCGTTTATCGGCAGCGCCGTCGCCCAAGGCAAACTCGCCGTACGAAACGACGCCAAGGACCCGCTTGCCAGTATCGAGGACGTTAGAAGATTGGGTAATACCGGTGGTGGTGACCTTGGAGACCTGCTCGCCGTGTTTGCATCCGGCAATCATGCCTTCATGCAGGGTGACTCCGGAAAGCTGGACAAGAGAGTACCGAGCGGATTGTTTTCACTAGAGTTCCCTGGTTCACAGGGTTCTCACCCGGGCCACAGTGGGATTCTACAGGGAGATCCACAGATACCGGGTTCAGGCCGACTGAGTGACCCGGATTTTGCAAGGCTGACAAGCCGAGCAAAGGATGGTTGGATCAAACGCTCAGACGTTGGACGCTTCATTGCGGAAAATCTGCTCAAAGATGCAAGGTCAAAGGTATTTGGGAAAAATACATCCGCCCTGCTAGCGAGTGACTTGGTCAGATTCGTGGAAACCATCGGTCCAGCCCTGATGAGCAAACTATTCAAATCCGATGAAGACGCGAGCACGGCCCATCGAGATCTGGAGGAGAAGCTCACCAGGCTCCTCGGTGAAGACAATCTCGTCGGATCCGCCGGGGAGTTCGGTCTGCTCTTTGCGCTGCTGGCCAACAAGCCCGGCACCAAGGAAATCGACGGTGAGCCTGCGGTGGCCGTACAGGACCTAAAGGCCATGTTTGTGGACAAGCGTCTTCCCGACGGGTGGGAAAGCTGGAAGAAAACGCGGGTTGACTGGGTAAAGAACACCACCGGGTTGCTGATCAGTGCGGCCAAGGAATACCGGACCCTCAGGCGAGGTCCATGATTCACACTATCTCCGCGCGCCAAGCGCGGGGATTGATTGCCCTCACTCTGGTACGGGACTCGCAGAATTTTCACCGCAGCCGGGTTCGTTTTCAGTCGAAAGAGTGAAGATAGGGACTATAGGATGTCCCCCCTCTCGCTTAACGTTTCCATTCACCAGATCGCTCGTCTCGTACGCCTGGTGACCGCCGGTCAGGCCGCTTATGAAACGAGAAGGAGGTTAACAATGGCCACGAAAAGGAAGAGGACCACGACCAATCGCACACCCAGGCCCGAGATATTTTCAAGGGCCTGGGTAGAAGCCGCAATTCGGGCGCTCGCAAGCTCACCGTTGAAGCTACGCGACTGGCTAGACCGCTATTTTCCGTTCATCGTCGGGCCGCGCATTACGTACTTCGAGCCCACGTCAGGTCCGCCCGGAACACTGGTCACCATCCATGGCTCAAACTTTTCGGCGGTCCGCGATGAGAACTCGGTGAGTGTCGGTGGACAAGCAGCCTGTGTGGCGAGTGCCTCTTCCACCGAGCTCAGGGTTATCACCGCATCGAACGTAGAGGACGGTCCGGTGAAAGTGACCGTGGGCACCCACACAGCTACCGGCCCGCAGGATTTTCTGGTCCTTGGCTATCCGGATGCGGGTGCCGGTGAGGATGGTCCTCCGATTTCATTCGAAGGTACCGGGCAAGGGTCTCAAGGCGACGTTAACCCGATCGGCACGATTCGGATCCTGGTCGCCTTGGTGACGCCGAACGACCTGACGCCCACTGCGGGTGCACGCACCACGGTCACGAATGCGTGGAACAACGTGGTGACGTACTATACCCAGGCGAGTTACGGGAAGACCGTGGTGCAGGTGGACGTGACGACAAACTGGAAAGTGATCGACGCCCCCAGCGCTGACTTGCTGGCAAACAACAACATCGACCAGGCGGATTTGCCGCGCGTCATGGCCTTCGCGGCGCAGGGAGCAGTGGACGAGGGCTTCAATCTCGACAACTACGCGATGATGGCGGCGGTGATGTTTCTCAATGGCGGCTTCATCCGGGCGTGGGGCGGATGGTCGCAGCAGAATTTCGCCTATAACAACGGCTTACCCCAGGGCGATCCGAACCGGATCAATATCAACGTGAGCGCGAACCACCAGGTGAACCTGATCGCGATTCAGGAAACGGCGAACTGGGGCCGTTGCGCGCATGAGTTTGGCCACAACGTCGTATCCGCCCCCAGTTTTCAAGGGGACGGTACTGCCACGCTGGGAGAAGATGTTTACAGCTCTGACCTGGTGGATCCGAATGCAGCGACGGCCCAAAGCTTTGAGTTGATGGGCGCGCATGATACCCATCCTCTGTTTTCCGGATTCCATCTCGATAAACTCGGGTACTACAACTCTTCCAAGATGAAGCAGCTGACTTGGGATCGCAATCCGTTTTCGCAAGAGTTTGATCTAGTGGCGCACGGCTTGGCGGAGGACACCTCGGCGGCCCGTTTTCACCTGATCAAGATCAAGATCGCGGACGGCTTGCACTACTACGTTCAGGTCAGGCAGCGTCCGGGCACAACGACACAGATCTACGATGACAGCATTCCCCTTGCGGGAGCGCCCAATCAGGGCGGCGTGATCGTCACATCGGCGATTGCCGATGTGCTCAACACCAACCAGCAGACTCGCTTCATCACGCTGCTGCACCCGAACAACGTTCTCAAGCAGAACGATACCGTCGACGATCCGGCACGTGCGCTCAGGATCACCGTAGTGAACGACAGCGTGCAGACGAGGCCCCAGGTGTGCAGGGTTCGGGTCGAGTGGGCACAGACCGTGGCCGATGATCCGAATGGTTCGTTCGACTTGAAGGTGGACCCGTGGGACAGCAACTGGCAGACGCCTGATATTTGGGTGGACCGCGCCCCGTTTGGAGCGTTTGATAATACCAACGACGCACAGGGCCGGCCGACGGGCAACGGAGACAGGCCGCGTCCGATGGAGATCAATCACCTTCACTCGCGCATCCATGTGAGCGGAGCGATGGGAGCTTCGAACGTGAAGGTGACGTTCTACGCGGTGTTTCCGCCGGGTGTCGGGGATAACGGCAACTGGGCGCCGGTCGCGTCCCAGACGGTTGGGAGCATCGGCACGAACAGCTTCAGCGACTTGTTCTGCAATTGGACGCCAGTCGTCGGGCAGCATACTTGCCTGAAGGTTTATGCCAGCCAGCAGTTCGGCGAAATCTCCGGCGGAAACAACGGGGCGCAGGAAAACGTATTCAACTTCGAAGCCCCAGCCAACAGCCCGCCCACTCCGGTGTTTATCCGGACGGCACTCCGGAACCCTCTCGACGAGCGGCGGATGGTGAGCATTGCGCTGAGCGGCGTTCCGCAAGGATACCAGGTGCACTTCCCGCACTCTTGGGTCTGGCTGGATCCGAAGGGCGAACGACATTTCGATCTAGTGGTGATCCCCACTCTCGACTATAACGCATACAAAGAGCGGAAATTCCCCATGAGCGCACCGGTACGGATCACCGGCTGGCTGCCGAGGGAATACAAGGAGTTGGCTCCCCCGTACCAACAGGAACCGGGGTCACGCTACTACCCGATCGGCGGAACGCTGAACGTGGTGAGAGTGGTAAGGCGTGTGCGCATCGACTTGAAAGAAGATCGCGAAGCCCGCAAGGAATCGACGGTCACGCTGCGGGGCGGCATTACGCCGGCGTTTGCGAAGCAGCGGGTCCGGGTGGATCTGCACGATCCGTTGGGGGCCTTGCGGGTGTCGGAAGTGTTCACCGACAATAACGGAAGTTTCTCGGCGACGTTCGACCTTCGTTACGAGCCGTCGCTTGAGGCGGATCGAAAGAAGTGGAAGAAAGCGAAGGCAATGCTCAAGGGAACCTATCGGGCGCAGGCACGGATTGTCGTCGCGACCGAGGTGGCAAGCGCCGAATCAGCGATGGTTTTCATTCAGAGGTAGCAGATCCGCTCGCTGGCGCTCATGGGCGGAGACCGGATTGACCCTTGGAAACAAATGGCCTAACGGGTTGGAGCCGACACGCTCCGCGTGCGGCTCAACCCGATCGTGTGTGTAGGGCATGGCACAGGACTTGAGGGGTGACCTGCCTTTACCAAGGTTTAGGCAAGGCAGGAAGTCCGTGCGCCATGTGACCGTTCGGAGGATCGAGACGCGCAGGACCGTGGACGACCGAACGGACCGCACCCCTTGATGACCGGCGTGAGGGATGCAGCCACAGCCACGGGCACCGCAATTACAAGTTAATGAAGCAAAAAACGTCCCCAACCCCTTGGAAGTCGATCAAATCTGCTATCAGTCTTGACTGTCGGCCGGTAGCATGACCTCTCGCCCTCGAGTCAACGCCTAAGAGATTAGCAAGGAATAATCAATGGCAAAGATCTACATTTCCTCAACGTACAGTGATCTCAAGGACTACCGTGAGGCGGTCTATCACACGCTTCGGCAGCTGCGCTACGACGTAATCGCCATGGAGGACTATGTCGCCGCAGACCAGCGCCCACTGGACAGATGCCTGGCTGACGTAGCCGAGTGCGATGTGTACATCGGCATCTTTGCCTGGCGTTACGGCCATATCCCCTCAAAGAACAACCCGGAGGGAAAATCCATCACCGAGCTCGAGTTCCGCAAAGCATGTGAGACAGGCAAAACGCGCCTGATTTTCCTGCTGGATGAGAATGCCTCCTGGCCGTTTGTTTTGACGGATGCCAAGACCGGAGAGGGGGGCAAGGGGCAACGCATTGAAGAGCTGCGGCAGGAAGTTCGCGGGGATAAACTCGTGAGCTCCTTCAAGACGACTGATGAGCTGGCGAAACTGGTCAGCGTTTCTCTATCTCGACACGAACAGGAGAAGCGGATCAGATCCGGCCTTGAGGAACAGCGCCAGAGCATCGTCCGGGAAAGCGAACTGCAGCAGAGTAAACCCCGGCAGAGGGTCGTCGGCCAGCGGCTGCTCGATGTGGGGAGTTCTTTCAAGGGCCGCAGTAAGGAGCAGAGTGAGCTGAGCCGCCTGCTGGCAGAGCCTTCCACACACGTGGTCAGCGTCATCGGGCGCGGGGGCATCGGCAAGACAGCTCTTGCGAGCAAAATCCTGACGGATCTCGAACAGGGACGCTGGCTGCACGCGGAAGACCCGCTGCCGGTGGACGGCATCGTTTACCTCAGCACCCGCACGGCCGGAATCACCCTCGATCGGATCTTTCTCGACTGCGCACGGATGCTGGGCGGAAAGCAGGAACAGGCGCTCATTAGTACCTGGGCCAATCCGCACATGAAGATCGAGGACAAAATCCAGAGCCTTCTTGGGACGTTGAGCGAGGGGCTCTATGTTCTTCTTCTTGACCATGTGGATGATCTGCTGGACGACCGGGGAGAGATCACCAACGAAGGCGTGCGAGCTTTTTTTGAAATCAGTCTCGCCACGCCTCAAAGCGCCCGCCTGCTGCTCACTTCGCGAATTCCTCTGGCCTTCCGGCGGGAGGCTCAGCGGTTTGATAAGAGGGTGCCCCTGTGGGAGGGATTATCGGTTCCGGAAGGCCTTGCGATGCTGCGCGAGTTGGACCCCAGGGGGGAAACCGGTCTGCGAGATGCCTCGGATGAGCAGCTCACCAGAGCCGTTGAGCGGGTGCACGGCATCCCGCGGGCGCTGGAAGTCCTAGCGGGCATCCTGGCCGATGATCCCCTGACAAGCCTCGAAGACGTTCTGAAGCGATTCTACCAGTATGGAAATGTGGCCGATGAGCTGATCAAAGAGGGATATAAGCGCCTGGACGATAACGCCAGGCGGGTGATGGAGGCTCTGGGGATCTTCGGGCGTCCGGTGCCGCTGCCCGCTCTGGACTATCTGCTCCAGCCGTTCATTCCCGGGCTCGACACACCTGAAATCATCCGGCGTCTCATCCGTGCTCAGATGGTCCTGGTGACCCGCGAGACTCGCATGCTCTCCTTGCACCCCTTTGACCAGGATTACATCTACAGCCAGTGTCCTGACCTGGGCAAGTACAACTGCCAGGCCCTCGAGCGCCGTGCAGCCGACTGGTACGTTCAGATTCGTGTGCCTGAGCACTTCCGGAATATGACCGGCCTCGAACCCCTACTGCTCGAGTTCGACCACCGTGTCAGAGCGGGCGACTACGATGACGCCGCTGCAGTCCTGAGCGAAATAGATGTGGAGTACCTGATCCCGTTGGGACACTCGACCCGCGCTCTGGCCATGCGCCAGAAGCTGGACGGAAAAATCACAAACCGGCGCCTTCAGATGCTCCATGCGTACGGCCTGGCGCATGCCTATCAGGTCCTCGGTCCCTTCACAAAGGCGAAGGACTATTTCGAGGAGACGCTTGCATTCGCCCGTGAGGTGGGAGATTCAAGAATGGAGGCCGAATCTTTGCGCTCCATGGCTGAAGTCTCACGCCGCCTGGGCCGCCTCGACGATGCCAAAAACTACCTGAGTGATGCCATCAACCTCTACCGGGCGATCGGGGATCAGAGGAAAGGCGCACAAGCCCTCGCGCACCTGAGCATTCTTTGCAGCTATCGAGGTAATCCGAAAGAAGCTCTCGATCACGGCCAAGCTGGTCTCAGCCTTTCGAGATCACTGGGAGATACAGAGGGGCAGGCGCTCGCCTTCGACGCCCTGTCTCTGGCTTATCTTGTTGTCGGTGAGCTGAAGCAGGCCATCCAACAGGGCGAAGAGGCCATCGCCATGTACCGCAGGAGCACATGGGAACACACCCTCATCTATGTTCTCAATGTGCTCGGTCTTGCCCATATCGGTCTGGGGCACATGGACGAGGGCCTGACCTGCCTGCACCAGGCTCTACAGCAGGCCCGTGAGGACAAGGACACCCGTGTGGAGGGGCTTGCCCTTTTCAACTTGGCCCGTGCGTATCGGATGAAAAAAGACCCGGCAGCCGCACTGAACATGGCCAGTGCGGCCATGGCCGTCTTTACCGAGACCGGCGGTGGAGAGGCGCCGGCGGCCCGGGCATTGGTCGAGGTCATCCAGGCCGCCAATGCGGGATTGAAAAGCGCCGAAGCGCGGGCCCTCCTGGACTGCGCCCGCCACTCCAGGATGACCCCTGATTTGCACAATCCCTCGGATCTGGTGGAGGAAGCACGGGCTATTGCACGTGCAGAAGGGCTGCCGGAGATCCTGCAAGAAGCGCAGGGGTTAGCACGAACTGAAATCAGCCCCTGACATGGACATTATAGCCCAGTGGGCTGCGGGCTTGGGTCGCCCAAGGCAACTGATCGAAATCATGAGATAAACGGACCCCAGGTTTTGACACAATCCTCAAGGTCATAGGAGCACTGGGATTGAAATTGCATGCTGAGGCGGTTCCCGGGGCTCGCTCAAAGGCCCAAGCTGCTTCAACAGACGGCGAAAAAGCGTGCCGCCGCTGATCACGACGTTAGGCCGCGTGAAGCGGGACGTCGATCATTGGCGTCGCATCGTGCAGGGAGTCTCTTTGACAAAAACTTGGAGAGCGCCAGAAGTGTGGGTACGTAGAAGAGTCGTCGACAGCAACCGTCGGAATGGCGAGACGGCATGACCAGTACCCGCGGAAAAACGCCGTTCCGTTACAAAGCATTCATTTCGTACAGTCATAGCGCGGACAATCGGCTGGCACCGGCGTTACGGACCGCGTTGCACGGCTTCGCAAAGCCGTGGTACCGGCTGCGCGCTATGCGGGTGTTCCGCGACGAAACCGGCCTTGCCGTCACGCCCGCTCTGTGGCCGTCGATCGAGGCGGCGCTTTTGGATTCGGAGTACTTCCTCCTGCTGGCCTCACCAGATGCCGCCGCCTCGGAATGGGTGCAGCGTGAAGTCGCCTGGTGGCTCGACCGCCGACCTGCTGATCATCTGCTCATCGCGCTGACACGCGCCGAGATTCGCTGGAACGACGCCGCGCAGGACTTCGACTGGAACGGGACCGATGCCCTGCCACGGCGGCTGTCAAAAGCCTTCGATCAAGTGCCCAAGTACGTCGACCTGCGTTGGGCCAGGACGGCGACGGACCTGTCTCTGCGCAACCCCGACTTCCTGACGGCAGTCGCCAGCGTTACGTCCACGTTGCAGGGCCAACCTCTCGACGAGCTCGTCGGCGAAGACGTCCGGCAGCATCGCCGAACCCGTCGCGTGGCGGCGGCCGCGATCGTCGGGCTGGCGACCCTCGCGGTCGCCGCAGCCGTCTTCGGCGTGGTCGCCGGTCAACAGCGCGATGAAGCCCGGCGGCAGGAGCAAATTGCCGTCGAACAGAAGCAGGTCGCCACCGAGCAACGCGACGAGGCCCGCCGCCGCCTCGTCCAGCTCAACTCCGCCAATGCCTCGCGCGCTGCCGACGCCGGAGACGTCTCCGCCGCACTGCTGTGGTTTGCCGAGGCCGCGAAACTGGAAGCCCACCACCCGATCGAGCAGGGCCTGCTGCGCACCCGCCTGGCGTCGCTCGCCGGCAGGCATCCCCGCCTGGCGCATGTGTGGTCTGCCGCTGCGGCTGCCGGTGGTGTCGGATTCGCTACCGACGGGGCTTGGGTGGTCGTCTACCCGCGCGAAGGGAGCGTCCAAGCCTGGGATGCGCAGAGCGGATCGGCCGCGTTCAAGCCGCCGAGCAGCCCTGTGGTCGATGTCGCGGTCACCCCGCAGGGAAGACGCTTGCTGACCGTCGATACCGACGGCGTCCGTCTGTGGGATTCACTAACGGGTGAGCAGGTGCAGTCCTTTGCGCATGATATACCCGTCAGCTGGGCCGGCTTTGCCGCCGACGGCCAGCACGTGTTCACCCTGGCCGAAGACCGGACCGCGCGCGTGTGGGACGCCGGAGCTGGACGCGAAATCGCTGGGCTCCGGGACGTCGACGAGATCTTCGACGCCGCTGTCGACGGGGACGCGGTGATCTTGCTCATCAGGAGCCCCGGCAATGAGTTGGCCCTGTGGGACAGCCGAACGAAAGAGCGCGTTGCCTTTGACAAGCACAACGCAGTGGCGGCCGAGTTGAGCGCCGATCGGCGCTACGTGATCACGGTCGACGACGATGCCTCAGCTGCCGTGTGGGACAGCAAGACCGGGCGGCAGGTGACCTCGTTGGGGGACTGGCAAGGGGTCGATTATGCCCGCCTAAGCGCTGACGGTCAGCGCGCCGCGCTGGTTTCACGATATGGGTGGGCAATCCTCTGGGACATCCCAACGGACCGCGAAATCCGGACGGTGTCGCACCGGGGCGCCGTGCTCCACGCGGCCTTCAGCCCCGACGGCAAACGGCTGGTGACGGCCAGCACGGATCAACAGGCGCACGTGTGGGACATCGAAACCGGCAAGGAGGTTACCCCTCCGCTCTGGCATGAGACCACCGTGACCCGAGTCGCGTTCAGTCCGGACGGCAAGCGCTTGGCGACGACGACGGCGAACGAGGTGGTGCGGCTGTGGGAGCTCGCCGGGGTGCCGGGCGTAACCCTGCCGCACCGGGAGTCTGTCAAGTTCGCGGGCTTCAGTCCGGACGGGACGCGCCTGCTCACTGCGACCGATTTCACTGCGCAGCTGTGGGATGCCACCGGCACCGCCGGGAAGGCCGAATTCGTGTGGGCGCCCGGCGCGCAGATTTACCATGCGACCTTCAGCCCTGACGGCGCCTACGCGCTGACTGCCAGCGAGGATCACCTCGCCCGTTTGTGGGACGTCAAGACCGGTAAAGAGGTCGCCGCGCTGCCGCACCCGCGCCGTGTGCGCTATGCCGCCTTCAGCCGCGATGGGAAGATGTTGCTCACCGCCAGCGCCGAGCGGCTGGTGGTGTGGGACGTCACTGCGTTGCCGCAGGTCCCGAGTGAGCCGAAGGTGTCCCTGACGCACGGCGCGATGGTGCTCTATGGCGAGTTCTCGGCCGATGGCCGGGAGATCCTCAGCGTCGATTTCCAGGGCACCGCCCGGGTGTGGAACATCGAGACCGCACAGGAACGGACCGAGCTGCGGCGTTCAGAGATCATCCTGGCGAGGCTGAGTCCGGATGGAAGACGCATGGCGACTGCGGGACAGGACCGTGTCTTGCAAATCTGGGACACGGCAACCGGAGCGACCGTCGCCCAGTTCGTGCCGCACGAGTACCGGATCACGGCCGTCGTCTTCAGCCCGGACGGGCGGCGGGTGGTGACGGCCGACGAGGGGGGCAGTGCGCGTATCTGGGACACCGAGTCCGGCAGCGCCGTTACGCCGCCCATGCAGCACGACGACCGCATCATGCACG
>Ga0105099_10002402_pt1 | contig 11155 bp, 12 predicted proteins | sample PPLLak3cmMay2015_2_FD_79138 | JGI IMG/M metagenome (GOLD analysis project Ga0105099, IMG submission 79138) | Freshwater sediment microbial communities from Prairie Pothole Lake near Jamestown, North Dakota, USA - PPLs Lake P8 Core (1) Depth... | ecosystem: Environmental > Aquatic > Freshwater >...
AAGGCGTTCTGGTGACGGGGGTAAAATCCGGCAGCAAGGCCGACCAAGCGGGCCTGCAGCAGGGGGACATCGTAAAGGAGGTCAACCGGGCCGCCGTTCAGTCCGTCAAGGAGCTCACGGCCGAGTTCGGCAAGGCCAAACCCGGCGACTCCGTCCCGTTCCTTGTCAAGCGCGGCACCACGGGCTTTACCGTCGTCAAGGTCATAAAATAGAGCTTCACACAAGGAAGGAGCGTGCCGGCAGCCCCGGCACGCCCCTTCCTATTCGCGCCACTGCGGCTCCCCTCGGAAAAACCGTTCCACCGTTTCAAGATAGCGCGGCAGCTTGAAGGTATGATGGATTTGCTTTTCGAGCATTTGCCCGTTGTTGAATGCACCAGCGAAATATTTCCAGAACCCCTTCATGCGGTCCAGCAGGTGACCCGGGCCGCAGAGCTTCTCCTGATAGCGCCCAAAGAGATCCTCGTAGAAGGCCTTGAATTTCTCTACCTTTCCAGAAACTCCGTCCCTTCCGTTCTTGATGATGGCCGGCAGGAAGGGGTTTGACAGCGCCCCCCGGCCGATCATCCAGGACGCGACGCCGGGAAATCGCTCATCGAGTTCGCGGAAGCCCCGCAGGTCGGCGATGTCTCCGTTGTAAACCAGCCGGTGGCGACATTGGTCGATACATACCTGAAACGTATCGAGATCCGGAATCCCCCCGTACATCTGGCGGGCGGTGCGCGGGTGGATGGTGATCTCCTTCAGCGGATAGCGGTTGAGAATGGGCAGCAGCTTGAGGATTTCATCGGGCCGGTTCCGGCCCAGGCGCATTTTGATGGAAAGCCGGCCCGGCAGGACGCGCAGGGTCTGGTCGAGGAATTCATCCACCTGTTCCGGAAACGGCAGCAGCCCCGAGCCACGACGCTTCTTGGTCACAGGCCGGAACGGGCAGCCCAGATTCCAGTTCACCTCCGCATAGCCCATCTCGAACAGCCGCCGGGCGAGAAAGACAAAATCCTCGGCGCTGTTGCCCAGGATTTGAGGCTCGATCGGCATGCCGGTGTTCTGTTGCGGCAGGAGATCCCGGACGTGCTTTTCGGTGAGCCGGTCTGCGGCGACCGTGGTGACAAAGGGTGCCATGGCTCCGTCGAAGCCGTCGAAGTGCTCGGCAAAGGTATTGCGAAAGACCCCATCGGTGAAACCCTTCAGCGGCGCCAGAATCAGTCGGGGGGTTCGGCAAATGGAAGGCATATCGCGACTATAACGGCGAGGGTGCGCCATGTAAAGCCGTCCGAGAAGGAATGCACGGTTTGCGCTCGGATGGGAAATGCAGTATGAGTCGCAGCGTATGAGTTCGGTCCGCACACAAACGGAGGCGGAGGATAAAGCCCAGCGGTGGTCGGCTCTGCTGATCGCATCCTTGAGCTCCTTCCTGACCCCCTTCATGCTCTCCTCCGTCAACCTGGCGCTGCCGGCCATCGGGGACCATTTTAAAGCGGATGCGGTTTTGCTGAGCTGGGTGGCGACCGCCTACCTGGTGGCCGCCGCCGTGGCGCTGGTACCTGTCGGCAAGCTGGCCGACATCCATGGCCGCAAGCGGGTCTTCATCTGGGGCATGGTCCTTTTCACCCTGACCTCCCTTCTTTCAGGGTTGGTGGGGTCGGCGGCCGCGCTGATCGCCTTGCGGGTGGTTCAGGGAATCGGGGTCGCCATGATCTTTGCCACGGGGATCGCGATCGTGACCTCGGTATTTCCACTGGCCGAGCGCGGCCGGGCACTCGGCATCACCGTGGCCGCCGTATATTCCGGGCTGGCCTGCGGCCCCTTTATCGGCGGCTGGCTGACCGAGACGTTTTCCTGGCGCAGCGTATTTTTGGTCCCGGCGCCCCTGGGCCTGGGGTTGGTTCTGGTCACGCTTTGGAAGCTCAAGGGGGAATGGACCGGTAACCGCGGGGAGCGTTTTGACATCTCCGGGTCGGTCATCTACGCGCTGTCAGTCATCGCTCTCATGTTCGGGATATCCATCCTTCCGGCCTTGTGGGGCGGTGTCCTGGTGATTGCCGGCTTCGGCGGGCTGGCGGTCTTCGTCGGGTGGGAGCTGCGGGTGCCGCATCCGGTGTTCGAAGTGCGGCTCTTCAGCCTCAATCGGGTGTTTGCTTTTTCCTGTCTGGCGGCGCTCATCCACTATGGGGCCACGTTCGGGGTGACCTTTCTGATGAGTCTGTTCCTGCAGTACATCAAAAATCTTTCTCCGCAGCAGGCCGGGCTCGTTCTGATCGCCCAACCGGTGATAATGGCCTTGTTCTCACCTTTTGCCGGAAAACTCTCGGACCGCATCGAGCCGCGTCTGCTGGCCTCGGCGGGCATGGGGATCACGGCCCTGGCCCTGCTGCTGCTGACCGGCATCGACGCCGGCACCCGCATGGAGATCATTGTCACCGGCCTCATGGTTTTGGGGTTCGGCTTCGCCCTGTTTTCGTCCCCGAATATGAACGCCATCATGAGTTCGGTGGAGAAGCGCTACTACGGGGTCGCCTCGGGCTCGGTCGCCACCATGCGACTGCTGGGGCAGATGCTATCCCTGGGGATCGTGACGCTCATGTTTGCGCTCTTGATCGGCCGGGCGCAGATCACCCCGGAGCTGCACCCGGCCTTTCTCATCAGCGTGCGCTATGCGCTGCTCACCTTTTTTGGACTGTGTCTGGGCGGGATCTATTTCTCGTTTTCGCGCGGCAAGTTGAGAAACGCCGGCGCTGAAGTAGAAAGCTTGAAGCCTGAAGAGTGATGCCCAGCCAGTCGCCGAAGTCACCGCTCACAGCGCCGGCGTTCCTTTGAGGCCGATGTCTTCCGCCACCTCCCGCATTCCCAGGATGGTTTCGGTGATGAGGGCGGGGAGGTCCATGCCGAGCATGGCGGCGCCCTTTTCGATGATGGAGCGGTCCACTCCGGCGGCAAAGCGTTTGTCCTTCCACTTCTTTTTGACCGATGCGGCCTCCATATCCAGCACGCTCTTGGAAGGGCGAACCAGGGCCGAGGTCGTGACCAGGCCGGTCAGCTCGTCGACAGCGAAGAGCACTTTTTCCATCTCGCTCTGCGGCTGGACGTCCGAACAGATACCCCAGCCATGGCTGACCACGGCGCGGATGTACTCTTCGGGCCAGCAGCGCTCCCGCAGGATCGCTTCGGTCTTGCGGCAGTGCTGTTCGGGAAACTTTTCGTAGTCCAGGTCGTGCACCAGCCCGACAACTCCCCATTTCTCCTCGTCCTGTCCGCGCTGACGGGCGAAGCGGCGCATGACCGCCTCTACGGCCAGGGCGTGCTTGATCAGGCTCTCGCTCTGGTTGAACTCCTTGAGCAGCTCCAGGGCGGTCTCGCGGGTCGGGGTCATAGGCTCCATCGGTCCTCCATCGCAAAAAAGCCGTTTTTCAAACGGCTTTTTTGGCATTATCAGTGTGTTGGATGACACTAATTCATGGAAGCGCACTTTGTCAAGAATCCCCTCTCGTCTTTGCTCTTGATCCTTCGGCCGCGGCCGGCTATTCTCCGGCCGCAATCATTTCTACTAATCTAATCAGGAGGACGAATGACCAGCGTAAAAAAACCGGATTTTGAGGACTTGGTCGGGTTTGGCATGGACTTTATCCATCAAGCCGGCGAGAAAGCCATGGTGTTTTATGGCAAAGGCCGCCCCCAGGTAAAGTTCGATCAGGCGGTGGTGACCGAGGCCGAGATCCAGTTGACCGAATTTTTTCAAACCCAGCTGCATCATAAATTTCCGGAACACAAGCTTTTCAGCTACGATGAGGTCAATCAGGACTACTCTCACGAGGGCAGGCGCTACCTTTGGACTTTCGATCCCCTGGAAGGAGTGGCGAATTTCCAGGCCGGGATTCCGATTTGGGGACTTTCGCTGGCCCTGCTCGAGAATTTCTGGCCGGTATTCGGAGTTTTCTTCATGCCGGCCACCGGCGATCTGTTCCACGCCCGGGCCGGCTGCTGCGCCTACTGGGGGCGGCGCGAGATCCAGATCCCCGCCTCCGAAGGCATCAACGACGAGAGCCTGCTCTTGACCTACTCACGCTTCCATCAGCACTACCGTTCCACCTTCCCCGGCAAGATTCGCTCGCTCGGCTGCACCTCCGCACACATCTGCTACGTGGCCATGGGCCGGGCCGACGCGGCCCTTGTTGCCAATGAAACCTTTCAGGGCCTGGCCGCAGCGCGCGTGATCCTGGAGGCCGCCGGCGCCAAGTTCTCCAAAGTCGACGGCGGCGAGTTCTATCTCAACGAATACCTGGACGGCCAGAAAATCGACGATCCCCTCCTGGTGGCCTCGTCCGACAATCTCGATCAAGTGCGGGAGTGCCTGCAGCCAATGAGCTGACCGGCTTCAATCGTTGCGTTGCGATCCTGTCACGAGGGGGTGCGGCATGGGTGCCGTGGCCCCTTTGTCATTCTAATTCGCGCATACAGGATAGAGGCGCCGGCCGGCTCCTTGGAATCGTTCAACGGAGCTATATCTTAGAGCATTAAGACATCAAATCAACTGTGCCGTTGAAGACGCATAACGCCATGCAGCACGCGGATGTAACATTCAAATGGCTGGAAAAGCTCTCTGACGTCGATCGAGAGAGCTGGAACGCCTTGGCCCTGCCGCTGGAAAGCCCTTTTCTGGAGTGGGACTGGCTGCAGCTGATGGAAGCCTCCGGAAGCACCTGCGCCGCGACCGGCTGGATTCCCCGCCATCTTACCGTGTGGTCCGGGTGCGAGCTGGTGGCCGCAGCGCCGCTGTATGTCAAGACGCACAGCGCGGGTGAATTCGTGTTCGATCATGCCTGGGCGGATGTTGCCGGCCGGCTGAACCGGCCGTATTATCCCAAACTGGTCGGCATGAGCCCATTCACGCCGATGATCGGCTATCGGTTTCTGATGGCCCCCGGCTTGGACCAGACCACATTGACGGTCCGCATGCTGGGGGAAGCCGAGCGCTTCTGCCGGCATCACGGGTTGGCCGGCTGCAGCTTTCATTTTGTGGATCCGCAGTGGGCCGAAGACATCACCGCCCGCGGCTTCTGCCCCTGGGCCCACCAGAGCTTCCTCTGGGAAAACGAAGGGTTTCTCAGCTTCGAGGACTATCTGTCGCGCTTCACCGCGAACCAGCGGCGCAACATCCGCCGGGAACGGAGCCGGCTGGCGCGGCAGGGCATCTGCGTGGACATGATCGCCGGGGAGGATCTGCCGCGAGAGCTATACGAGCGGATGCACGTGTTCTACGCCCGAACCAACGACCAGTTCGGGCCTTGGGGATGCAAGTATTTGACCGGGGATTTTTTTACCCAGCTTCCGGACCGCTTCCGCAAGCGCCTCGTGTTCGCCGTGGCCTCCGCCGGAAGCCGCCGGGATCCGATCGGCATGGCGCTGCTGGTGACCAAGGGAGGCCATCTCTACGGCCGGTATTGGGGATGCGGCCACGAGGTCGAATTCCTGCACTTCGAAGCGTGTTATTACCGCCCGATCGAATGGGCCGTTGCCCGCGGCATCCGGCGGTTCGATCCCGGCATGGGCGGCGGCCATAAGCTGCGCCGCGGCTTTAAAGCCGCGGCCAATTACAGCCTGCACCGCTTCATGGACCCCGCGCTGCGTCAGATAATGGAAAGGCACATCGCCGCCATCAACCGGCTGGAGCACGAGGAGATCACGGCGCTCAACCGACACCTTCCCCTGCGGAACGTTACGGCGCCAGCCGCCGGGAAATGAAATCGTGGAATTGTTGGGAGAGATCTCTGTTCCAGTACCCGACTGTTCCGGTCCGCACCGATACCTCGGTGACGTCCAAACCGACGATGGTTATTTTGAGCGTCATGGGGGTTCCGTCTTTGCGCTCGGTGACGAGGGTCGTTCGAACACCGTCTGAGGTTTGCTCCCGGATGGGCATGTCCAGGTCTTTCAGGATCTGGGTGCACACGTCCATGGTCTGGCTGTAAGGAGCCGGGTAGGAGCGTACCAGTTCTCCGTTGACATAGGTGTAGGCCCCGGTTCCCGCGCCCGTGGCGATCACCAGCGCGGCACAGCCTGAAATCAGCCCCCAGCAGACCAACGCCAATCCAGCCGATAACTTTTCTGTCATGCTCAGCGCCTCGCTTCCATTCAAGTGGGTGTGATTAAACCTACCATGACTCGCCGGCATGTCAAGAAAAGGCCCGGTTTCAACCTTTCTCAACCAAGCGCTGCTGCGCCGAGACTGAATCGGGTTGACTTTGGCAAGCGCTGTGCGTAGAGTTGCCGGGAAATTGGTCGCCAACCCCATCTTCGCGAGGACGACTCCATGGATTCTTGCGGCGAGCCAACAAAATACCGCTCGGCGATGAAGTATCTCGTAATCGTTCTGCTAGCCCTGCTGCTGCTCTGGCCCCTCACGTTCGGACTCGTGTGGCTGGGGGGCCAGGGCTACACCTGGCTGGACCCCACCCGTTTCCCTTTTTCCGAATCCAGGCTCCATGGGGTGCTGAAAAGCGTGTCGCCGGATGCTCCCGAGGCGCAGAAGGGCGCCGCGCTGAGCCGTGCGCTGACCAACCATCTGGAGGAGGAGCTGGATTCGACCTTCGGCTGGTCCGTCAACGACCTGTGGGTTTCTCCCACCCGCTGGCTGGATAACCGCGCCAGCCGACAGCGCGGAGTGATTTTCGCCACACGGATGCTGGCCATGTTCTATGCCACCAACCTGGCCAAGTACGGCGCCGTCGACGCTGAAAACGAATGGTTGAAGGAGGCCCGCGAAAAGCGTTTCGCCTTTACGGAAGACAGCTGGTGGCTGCCCTCTAGCGAAAGCGAATATCGCAAGGGCATCGAACTGCAGCGCAAGTATGAGAGTGCGGTCAAAGACGGCAAAGCCGTCTTCAACATGCGCTCGGACGACATTTACAACCTGTTCATGTTCATTTTGAGCAATCAGGTCCTCGATCAACCGATGGGTCTGCTGGTTCAAGCCACTGAGGACGTCGCCTACACGGAATTGGATGACCGGATTTATTACACGCAGGGGGTCATTCTGGTGCTGCGGGATTTTCTGGGGGCCATGGTCCACCTTTATCCGATAGTCCGGGAAAAGGGCGGAGATGAGAATATCCGAATCGCCTACAGGGAAATGGAGCGGGTGTGTACGTTCGACCCGTTGGTCGTGCTGCGCGGCCGACACGATTCCATCATGGCCGACCACCGCGGAAAGATGGCCAGCTATGTCATCTCCGTCCGCGAACGGCTGAACGATGTGGCTCAATCCATCCGCCGCTAGCCGCTAGCGGCGGATGGCTTCAGTGGACCGGATGATCTTTGCATGAGGTTGGGGGGAAGGCAGATAAAGCGCCTTTGGGGACTGGTGGCGCCACGAATCAATCAAATCCGACCGTCAACAGTATTTCACCCCGACGCCGTAGGCGTAATAGGAATCCTTCAGGGACAGCCCCCGTATCCAGACCACCCTGGCCCGGAAAACATCGTGCTGAGACGAGTAGGGTGAGCTTTCAATACCGATAAAAAGTTCCGCACCGACATCGGGGGCCACGTCTGTCTCAAAGCACATTCCGCCTCGACTGTAGTTGACCATGCGACCGTCATTGTAATTGCCAGTCAAGTAGTTTTCGAACATGACCGGCGATGTGAATTGGAATCGCTGGCTTTCTCGCTGTTCATTTTTTGGCGCAACGCTCGGGAGTTCCATGTGCATAGGATCTTTCTGTAGATAAAGGTGTCGTTGCTTCTGCAACCAGCCTGTGCGCATCCCCAAGTCTCAAAGAAGGGTAACGATTTCGTACAGCATGACCAACGCCAGCGTTCCGATCAGCAGCTTTGACAGTAAAATCAAGGAATCTTCCACGCTAGGCTCTGGAGTAAAGGTTTCGGCCTTCCATAAGCATAAATCATACCTCTTTAAAAAAGTCGGTTATAAACCTGATTTTAATACGGAAAATAATCAATTGAGAGGTTATCTCGCACATCAATGAAAAGAATTACATGGAAGTATGAAAATTAATTAACAAAGGATCCCCAAGTTATGAATATCCAGTTACTGGCAGCAATAACCGCCATAGGTGGGGTGGCGACTGCCCTCCAGGCCCATTTTATGGGACTAATGGACAGGCGTTTGGGTACGCTCGAAAGCGTGTTCATTACCTATTTCGGCGGCGGTGTTCTGATCGGTCTGATCATGTTGATCCAACGCGGCGGCAATTTGGCAGCAAGTGCGGCAGTGCCCTGGTATGTCTATTTATCCGGCGCATTGGGGCTTATCATTGTCGGGGCTTTGGCGTACAGCACCCCCCGCTTGGGTCTGGTGGCTGCTTTCACCATTTTTGTTTCGGCCCAATTTGCGATGGGGGCTCTTATCGATCATTTTGGATGGATGGGGTCGGTGGTGCGCCCCCTGACCTTATCTCGCCTGGCCGGAATGGCGGTGGTGCTGACAGGCGTCTGGCTGATCATCCGAGAATGAGTATCGATGGGTTCGGGAACGGCTCCGAATGAGATCCGATAGATTTTGGAGGCCTTGCTTCCGCCCTCAAGTGGTTGAAGACCCGCATCGAGTGACTTATCTTTTTCAAGCGTATTTGAAACGGTGTCCGGTCCGCACCAATTCCATGCAGGGCGAACCGGGATCGATTGGAGAATGCAATTGGAATGTTTCCGAGGTGATTTCCGCAAAGGAGGAAAAGAAGCCATGAACGCACCTGTCAAAACTCTGCTGCTGCTGACGATGATCCCGCTGGCCCTGATGTTCGGCGCCAGCATGGCCCTGGCGGCGGATCCGGCCGATAAAAAGGGCTGGGGAATCGACGACCCCTACAACAAGCTCTACAACCCCAGGGAATTTGAAAAGATCAAGGCCAAGGTGGTTAAGGTGACGGAGGTGGTGCCCATGGCAGGCATGTCGCCGGCGACGGCGCTGGAGGTGCGCGAGGGCAGCAATACCATATTGGTGCACCTTTGCCCCGCCTGGTTTGCCAAACCCAATGACATTGGGTTGAAACCGGGGGAGCAAGTCACGCTGAAAGGCTGCTGGGCTGAAATCAACGGCAAAGACGTGTTCTTGGCCTCAAAGGTCAAGAAGGGGGATTTTTTTGAATTCAAGTGCCGCCTGACGAAGGACGGCACGCCTTTCTGGACGATGACCCCCGAACAGCTGGCCAAAGAACAGGCTGAAAAAGACGACTGAATATGTACGGCCGGCGCCGGCTCACCCAAACGCTGCAGGTGCCGCCTGAGGATAGGAACAGCATGAGCCCGAGAGAATGGCGTCCCGGTGAACTGCTTGAGATGTCCGGGTATTTTTGGCAAACCTGCGCCTTGCACGCTGGCGTCAAGCTGGATCTGTTCACGACGATCGGTGCAACATCGATGAGCGCCGCGGATGCGTCCGATCGCGTGAAGGGATCGAGGGATGGGGTCGAGCGCTTGCTCAATGCCCTGGTGGCCATGGGGCTGCTGGAAAAAAAAGACGGCCGCTACACTTGCCCCCCTTCGGTGCTCCGACTGCTGGCCAAGAATTCTCCCAGCTACATCGGCCACATCATCCTTCACCATCATCATCTGATGGCGTCTTGGGCCCGGCTGGACCAATCGGTGCGGACCGGATGCGCCATCCGGGAGCGGGCCTCATTCAGTCGTGAGGAATGGCGTGAAAGCTTCCTCATGGGGATGTTCAACCTGGCCATGGCGATCGCTCCCCGGGTGGCCGACGCCATCGACCTTTCGTCCCGGCGGCGGCTGCTCGACCTGGGCGGCGGGCCGGGCACCTACGCCATCCATTTCTGCCTGAAAAACCCCGCGTTGAGCGCCTTGGTTTTCGACCTTCCCACCACCCGGCCGTTTGCCGAGAAAACCATCGCGGGGTTCGGTCTGGAAAGCCGTGTCACCTTCGCGCCCGGAGACTACCACTCGGACGAAATCCCCGGCCGGTATGACGTGGCCTGGCTGTCCCATGTCCTGCATGCCGAAGGCCCCGAAGCCTGCCTGAACATCATCCGCAAGACGGTTTCCGCCTTAGAGCCGGGCGGAGCGATCTTCATCCACGAGTTCATTCTCAACGACCAGCTGGACGGCCCTTTGTTTCCTGCGTTGTTCTCGCTCAACATGCTGCTGGGAACCGAAGCCGGCCGCGCTTACTCCGAAGCGGATCTTAGGCGCATGCTGGCAGCGGCCGGAGTCGGGGATATCCGGCGCATTCCGGTGCAGACCCCGAACGATTCCGGAGTCATCTTCGGCACTGTCTGACAGCCTGCTTGACATCAACGGTTGCGGGAGTTAGGGTGCCGCTTCGTTCATATCGGAATCGAAACCTAAACAGACAGAATGAATTCCTCTATGCCGCCCGTTGTGTCTATCGTCGGCCGTTCCGAATCCGGAAAGACCACCCTGATTGAGCTCCTGATTCCCGAACTTAAGCGCCGAGGCTACCGGATCGGCACCATCAAGCACACCCACCACGCGCTTGAGGTCGACCAGGCAGGCAAGGACAGCTCGCGGCACCGGGCAGCCGGTGCGCACACCGTGATCCTGGCCTCATCCGGGCAGATCGCCATGATCAAGTCCATCCCTTCGGACTCCGTGGCCGATTTGATCAAATATTTCAATGATGTCGATCTGCTCATCACCGAAGGCTACAAGCGCGAAAATACCCCTAAAATAGAGGTGTTGCGGGCCGCAGTGCACACCGAGCTTTTATGCCGCAGTGATCCAGAATTGGTCGCGGTGGCCACCGATGCGGACATCACGGTCCACGTGCCGGTATTCCGCCTGGATGACCCCGCGCCGATCGCCGCTTTTATCGAAAAGAAATTCCTGACCTGGCGCGGTAAATCGGAATGACCTCCTTCCCCATTGAAGCCCTGATGTGCCGCCGGGACAATCTGGAACATGTCCTGGACAACCTGAAAGAAGGCATCATTGCCCATGATCCGCAGCGCCGTATCTTTTTCTTCAACCGCGAGGCGGAGCGTATCACCGGATACGGCCGCAATGAAGTGGTGGGGAGAGACTGTCACGAAGCCTTCGGAGCACCTTTCTGCGGCGGACGTTGTGCGTTCTGCGACCACCCTGCAGAGGTGGCGGATACCGCCGAGTACCCCCTGAACATCACCACCAAGTCGGGCGAGTCCCGCCACATCGAGATGACGGTGACG
>Ga0105099_10002403_pt1 | contig 11155 bp, 12 predicted proteins | sample PPLLak3cmMay2015_2_FD_79138 | JGI IMG/M metagenome (GOLD analysis project Ga0105099, IMG submission 79138) | Freshwater sediment microbial communities from Prairie Pothole Lake near Jamestown, North Dakota, USA - PPLs Lake P8 Core (1) Depth... | ecosystem: Environmental > Aquatic > Freshwater >...
AGTCTGCGATGGAAGAAACATTAAAACAAGGGGAAGAGTCGTTGAAGGATTATGAAAGCTCTAACAAAGATGGAAGAAACGGAACAGGTAGAGTTAAATCGATAAGCGAAGCCGAACTTACGGAGTTTGAAGAATCACGATTCAGTGGAAATGATTCAATGGAAAAATTAAATTTCCTTAAAGACCTGCAGCTAAGTATCTACATTGAACTAGGCAGAACGCAAATGCAAATTAAAGAAATATTAGAACTAGAACGCGGTTACGTAATTGAACTTGATAAACTTGCAAGTGAACCTGTAGATATTTTTGTTAACAACAAGAAAATTGCCGAAGGCGAGGTTGTTGTAATTGATAAGCACTTCGGAATCAGGATTGTAAATCTTGTTGATGTATCAAACAGGTTAAAGGCTATTTAATTATGTCATTCTTTGAAATTGTAAAATTAATCTTTCCTCTTTTACTTATCTGTCTTATGCTTTACGGGTTACTTGTTTTTGTAAAGCGATATTCATTCAAGCGAGGCGGAAGCGCTTTACTGGATATTAAGGTGATCAACAACCAGATGATAATGCCAAAAAAATTTTTATCGGTGGTAAAAGTAAAAGATAAACTTTTAATTCTTGGTATCAGTGAAAACAATATCACGTTGTTAAAAGAGATTGATTCAGATGCAACTGATTTAATGAATGAAACAGAGGCAAATCATACACAGGGGTTTGCAGATATATTCAAAAAATTTCTTCCCAAATGAAAAATAAAAACCTTTATATAATTTTAATACTTCTAATTTTATTTGCTGCAACTTCATTTGCACAGCAAACACAACAAACCCAAAGTCTTTCTTTTCCATTGCCAAAACTGGATGTGCAGGTTGGAAGTTCTGATAAACCACAAGACGTTTCAGTAACATTACAAATTTTGTTGTTGATGACCATTCTTGCGTTGGCGCCATCTATAATGATTATGACAACTGCTTATTTAAGAATAATCATTGTTTTCCATTTCCTAAAAAGTGCACTCGGCACCCAGCAAATGCCACCAGGTCAGCTATTAGCCGGTGTTGCACTTTTTGTTACTTTTTTTGTGATGGCGCCAACCTGGAATAAAGTAAACGAACAAGCATTAAAACCATTAATGGATGAAAAGATAACTACTGAGGAAGCTTACAATAAGGGTATAGAGCCAATTAGAGAATTTATGTTCAGGAATGTAAGAGACGAAGATCTTGGACTTTTTATTTCGCTTGCAAATATGACAAGACCCAAAAACCGAAATGAACTTCCAACTTATGTTGTAATTCCTGCTTTTGTTATAAGTGAACTCCGAACAGGATTTATAATAGGATTCTTTTTGTTCATTCCTTTTTTAATGGTGGATATGATAATATCGAGTATCCTTATGTCAATGGGTATGATGATGCTTCCGCCGATGCTTGTTTCACTTCCATTTAAAATATTGTTATTCATTCTTGTTGATGGATGGAATTTAATAATAGGTTCTGTTGTAAGGAGCTTTGCTTAAATGACTGAAGAATTACTTGTTGAAGTTTTAAAAGATGCATTTACAACTGCCTTTATAATTCTTCTTCCTATTCTTGCTGTAGCAATGTTTGTAGGAATTGTTGTTTCAATTTTTCAAGCGGCAACATCTATACAAGAAATGACATTAACATTTGTTCCTAAAATATTTTTTACCGTTTTAACGATAGTTGTACTCTTGCCCTGGATAATTGACACGCTTGTAACTTTTACTGAAAAATATTTCACGATGTTCATCACACTGGTAAGATGACGATGTTTGGTATAATTGATTTTATTATAGTTATTCTAATATTTATAAGGATATCGACTGCATTAATTTCATCCCCGGTTTTTGGAAGCAAAGTAATTCCAACACTTCCAAAAATATTTCTTTCCATTGTAATCGCTTATATAGTATATCTTACAATAGACCGTTCTGCCATCAGTGCTGTTCCAACTGGATATGTTCTGGTAATTTTATCAATCAAAGAAGCAATTACAGGATTAGTAATCGGGTTTATGCTCCAGTTTGTATTCTGGGGTGTTTCATATGCAGGAACATTAATTGGATTTGATATGGGATTAACAATGGCTGAAGTATTTAATCCAAGTGCTGATGAAAGCAATAATGTTATCGGTGAGCTTCTTTACTATGGCGCCCTAATGATTTTTTTTATTATTAACGGACATCATTATATAATCAGTTCATTAAAGCATTCCTTTTCAATAATCCCATTAGGCAAATTTACATTAACAAAACCTGTTTACGATTTGATAATTGTTTATGCAGCATCAGTTTTTGTAATTGCTGTAAAGATTGCTTCACCAATTATGGTCTCTTTTTTTCTTATTCATATAGCGGAAGGAATCATTTCGCGAATCATTCCTCAAATGCAGGTGTTCTTTGTAACTCAGCCGCTTAAAATCGGAATTGGATTATTAATGCTTGCTGCTATCACTCCTCTGTATCTCTATGTAATAAAAAATCTTTTGCAGGATTATGAAGGTAAATTATATAATCTTATAGAAGCGATGGGAATATAGAATGGCTGAGCAAGACGGCAAAGAAAAAACCGAACAACCGACCGGGAAGAAGTTAGATGACGCCCGTGACAAAGGACAGGTTGCACACAGCCGTGAAGTAAATTCACTTGCAGTTTTTGGTACTGGATTTACAATGCTTTATTTATTCCAGAGTTTTATTGGTACTAGGATACAGCAGTTTACAGTATCTATATTCGATTCCTTGGATACATTTCCAAATCGCCTTTCTCTTATAAGCAGTTTTATGATGGACTGGGCTATTTTTTTTGCAATTACTCTTGCTCCGGTTATGGTTGGACTATTGATAATGGTTTTTGCAGCTAACATAGCTCAAGTAGGAATTAAGTTAAGCCCTAAAGCACTATCGTTAAAGTTTGATAAGTTAAATGTCTTTAAAGGCGTTAAAAATCTTATCTCTGCAAAATCACTTGCAGAGGTTATAAAATCTCTATTCAAGTTATTACTGGTTGGATTGTTTACATACTATATACTTGATGACCTTATCACATCAGCAACTGAATTAGAATCATTTAGTATAAATGAAATTTTAGTTTTTATGCTGGATTCAGCTTTTGCACTCATCTGGAAAATTGGTCTTATATATCTTGCAATTGCTGCGGCAGATTTTGCATGGGAGAAATACAAGTTCCATAAAGATATGATGATGACTAAGGAAGAAGTTAAAGAAGAGTGGAAGCAAACAGAAGGTGATCCTCATACTAAATCAAGAATAAAAAAATTAATGTATGAAGCATCTAAACGAAGGATGATGAAGGACCTTCCCAAAGCAGATGTTGTTATTACAAACCCAACACACTATGCTGTTGCTATAAAATATGATATGCACAAAGATGCCGCTCCACAGGTTATAGCAAAAGGTGTTGATGATCTAGCTCAGAGAATTAAAGAAGTTGCAAAGCAGCATAACATTCCCATTCAGGAAAACCGGGAGCTTGCAAGAGCTCTTTATAAAATGTGCGATATCGGGGATAAAATTCCGGCATCATTATTTAAAGCTGTTGCACAAGTACTTGCTTACGTTTATAATCTTAAAAAATCTAAGAAGAAAAGTATAGTATAGCCCGTGATGAAAATGTTTGGTAAAAATACAGATGTACTATTAGCCTTTGCTTTAATTTTTATGCTCGGGTTAATGTTAATTCCACTACCCGCAGGATTTTTAGATTTCTTTCTTGCACTAAGTATTACAGTCTCAGTTTTAATTTTTGTAGTGTCATTGTTCATTCAATCCCCATTAGATATATCGATATTTCCGGGATTGCTTTTAATCTCAACACTTTTCAGATTATCACTAAACATTAGTTCCACAAGATTAATTCTTATTGATGGATATGCCGGAAAAGTAATTGAAACATTCGGGCAGTTTGTTGTAAGCGGAAATTATGTTGTTGGATTTATTATCTTCATCATACTGCTTATAGTACAGTTCATGGTTATTGTAAAAGGATCAGGTCGTATTTCAGAAGTTGCCGCAAGATTTACTCTTGATGCAATGCCCGGAAAACAGATGGCGATTGATGCTGATTTAAATACCGGATTAATAACCGAAGCGGATGCAAGAAAAAGACGTGATAACATTTCCCGTGAAGCGGAATTTTATGGTGCGATGGATGGTGCAGGAAAGTTTGTAAAAGGCGATGCGATTGCCGGGTTAATAATAAGCGTTATAAATATTGTTGGCGGATTTATTATTGGTATAGGTCAGCGGGATCTATCAATTATTGAAGCCTTGCAGCAATATACAATTCTCACGATAGGTGATGGTTTAGTTTCTCAGATTCCAGCATTGCTCATTTCTACAGCAGCAGGTATGGTTGTTACAAGAAGTGCGGCTGGAACACCTCTTGATACACAGATTAAATCACAATTACTTGCAAATCCACGTGTTCTTGCAATTGTTTCTGCTACAGTTATTATGTTTTCTTTTTTACCAGGAATGCCTACAATTCCTTTTGTTTTTATTGGTTCAGTTTTAGCCGTAACATCATTTTTTAAGAATAAAAATAAAAATAATGAAGCAACAATTATTGAGGAAGAAATTTCGAGTGGAGAAAAAGGCGAAGAGGTTGTCGAGCAATATTTGCAGGTTGATCCCATTGAAGTTGAAATTGGTTATGGTCTAATTAGTCTTGTAGATGAATCTCAAGGTGGAAATTTATTTAATAAAATTTCTACAACAAGAAAATTCATTGCACTGGAATTCGGCGTTCTCATTCCTCCGGTTAGAGTGAGAGATAATCTGCAGCTTTCTCCCAATGAATATATCATTAAAATAAAAGGAAACATTGTTTCATCATTTGAAATTCATCCTGATAGATTCTTAGCTATGAATCCGGGCGGAATAGAGGATCAGGTTGATGGGATACCAACAAAAGATCCGGCATTTGGATTACAAAGTTTTTGGGTAACCCGCGAAGAAAAAGATAGAGCAGAACTTTTAGGATTTACGGTTGTTGATGCTATTTCTGTTCTGTCAACACATTTACAGGAAACTTTAAAATCAAACTTTGATAAAGTTTTAGGACGGCAAGCAGTTAAACAATTACTTGAAAATCTTAAGAAAGATTACCCTGCTGTTATTGATGACATTTCGGTTGATGTGTTGCCTCTTGGAACAATACAAAAAGTTTTACAAAATCTGCTTAGAGAATTAATCCCTATTAAAGACCTTGTACAAATTATTGAAGCGTTAATTGATTACTCAAAAGTTACAAAAAATATTGATGTGCTAACGGAGTATGTGAGACATTCCTTAAACAATACAATTGCCAATCTTTATAAGGATGGCAATGGAATAATTCATGCCGCAGCTATCAACGAAAAACTTGAAGCTTATATAACCTCTTCATTTCAGAATCAAAAAGATGCTGTACAAACATTAGGATTAAGTCCTATTATGTTATCAGAGTTAAAAAACAAAATGCAGATTATTGTAGATAAGTTTGATGCACTCGGTTACAAACCTGTATTTATAACATCTGCAACGATAAGACCATATTTTTATAGATTAATTAATTCATCATTCTCAAGTGTAACTGTTCTATCATACACAGAACTACCTTCTCAAATAGAAATAGAATTTATTGATAATCTGGAGATATCAAATGCAAATTAAAAAATTCAAAGCGGCTTCTCTTAAAGAAGCAACTCAAATAATGAAAACTGAACTAGGCTCTGAAGCCTTAATATTAGGGACTAAAGTAGTTCCTGATGAAAATGACAATAGATTAAAATTGTATGAGATTACTGCAGGCGTTGATAAATTTGAGATAGCTGAAGAAACTAAAGTTAAGGCTATAAAACAAAATCTTAGTCAAAGCAATTCATTCGCAGATGAAATGAAAAATATGACGGCAAAAATTTATCAACAGAATCAAAATCAGAAACAAAAAATTAAAGCGGTATACGGAACAGAAGAAAAAGTTGAAGCGAAAGTTGAAACTTTAAAAGTAAAACTGGTTGCCGATGATAGAATGAAAGAGGTAATTAAAAATCTTACAGAACGTGAAGTGCAAAAATCAGTTGTACTTTCTATAATGGAACAACTTAAAAAGTATAAGAATTTTTTATCAAAGGACAATCTTGAAAATTATGTACAAACATGTCTTGGTTCGTTGATATTAACAAAGACTTTGGATCTAAATGTAAAAAAGCAAAATAAAGTTATTGCACTTGTTGGACCAACAGGAGTAGGAAAGACCACAACAATTGCAAAGCTGGCTTTAATTGCAAAAATAATTCATAAGCTCGATGTTGGATTAATTTCAATTGACACATACAGACTTGGAGCTATAGACCAGTTAAAAAGTTTTGCAGATGTTAGCCATACTGATTTTCTTGTTGCATACGAACCGGGTGAAATGCCTGCTTTGATAAAAAAGTTTGCAAAGAAAGATATTGTGTTTATTGATACTGTGGGAAGAAATCATAAAAATGACGTACAGCTTAAAACCAATCTGGATTTTCTTGAGTCTGTAAAAATTGATGAAACATTTCTTGTTTTATCTGCAACCAGTTCAACAAGAAATCTTACGGAAATTGCAAAGAAGTTTAAGATGTTTAATTATAGTGCATTTATTTTGAGTAAGATAGATGAAGCTGTTGTTCACGGAAATATTGTTAATCTTTCTACAAAAACAGGCAGCCCGATTGCCTTCTTAACAAACGGACAAACAATTCCCGATGATATAATATCTGCTGATAAAGACTACATAGCTAATTTAATTTACACAGGTCAGCTTAGATCATGACGATTCAGCTTGACAGGATTCGAGAATTAGAAAAATTATTCAACTCAGAAGAAAATAATTCGTCAGAAAAAGTTGTTGCAATTACTTCCGGTAAAGGCGGAACAGGAAAAACTTTCTTTGCTGCAAACTTTGCATATCAATATTCAAAATCACACAAAGTTTTATTGGTTGATGTAGATTTTAATTTATCAAATCTGCATTTGCTGTTAAATTCTAATCCACAAAAAACCTTAAATACTTTTTTTGAATCCAAGGCACTATTCACTGAAATCATTTCAGGTTACAATTCAAATCTTGATATAATCTTTGGTGACTCCGGGTTGGTAAGCCAGGGCAAGCCAACTTTCAATCAGATTAACAATATGTTTAGTGAGATTAATATCCTTTCAAGCAAATATGATTTAATTATTTTTGATTTAGGTGCCGGTGTTAGTGATGAAAACCTTCACATTTTATCTAAAGCCAAAACAAAACTCTTAATTACAAATCCAGAACCCACAGCTTTGATGGATGCTTACGTGATTATAAAACTATTAAAGAGTAATAATAATACAGAAGGAATTTATATAGCAGTAAACAGATGCATTGAAGAATCTGAAGGGAGCCAGGCATTTAAAAACCTACAATCTGCTGTTGATCATTTCTTAAAGGTTAGTGTAAACTTTCTTGTTGAAATACCGGAATCCAGCGAAGTTAGAAATTCAATCATCAATCAAAAACTTCTTTCAGATATTAATCGATCGAATCCGGTTATCAGCTCAATTAATAAAGCCATAACCAAAATTAGTAAAATTCATCAAGTGTTGAATATTAACCAACCCGCACTAAAAAGCTCCTCAATAAGCTTTAAAAATAGCCTCTAATCGAAATATCTCAACTTTTATTTCCTAGTCAATATTGGTACAGGGTTTGCCTAACCGAAGCAAGGAGTAAAAAATGAATAAAATACTAATACAATTTGGATTACTGATTTTCTGTTTCTCACTGATTTTTTTCAGTCAAAGAGGAATGCCACTGCAAGATGTAGTGATGAAATCTTTTATAGTTTTTATTTCACTTACAATTGTGCTAAGTGTAGTAGTTTTATTTGTTTTTAAGATGCTAAATAAAAATGAATCCTTAACAGCAGTTGATTCAAAAAAAAGTGAGTAGTGAATAATGCAAATGAATAACGCAGAACTCTGGCAGCAATTCAAACAAAACCAAACGCCAATTTTAAAGAAACAAATTATTCTTAATTACGTGAATCTTGTGCATTACGTAATTCATCATTCAAAATTTGGAATGAATAATATTCTTGATGAAAGAGATTACTTTCAATATGGCATAGAAGGATTGAATGAAGCCATCGACAGGTTTGACCCTGACTACGGAACAAAGTTTGAAACTTATGCAATACAGAGAATACGCGGAAAGATAATTGATGAGTTAAGAAAACTTCAGAGCAAGTTTAAAAATGATTCTAATGAATCATCAATTGAATCATTTTATACAAATGTTTCATTGAGCAGATCACCTGAAGATGAAGACGGTTACACTTTGGGTGAAGTAATTGCAAATGATTCTGAACCTGCTTCAGTTACAGTTGAGAAAACCGAGATGAAGGAATTTTTAATGAGCGCAATTAAAGAATTAAATGAAAGAGACAGACTACTTTTGAATTTATATTATTTTGAAAATTTAAACTACAAAGAAATTGCTGAGTTAATGAAAATTACTGTTTCCAGAGTTTCGCAAATTCACACACGTATTACAAAAGATCTTAAATCAAAATTGTTGGTTTTAAATGACTAATTATTTAGAAAACACAGAAGTAATTCGCGAAAGAAATAAGCGATTACTTACCGGTATTAGAAACCTTCCTTCGGTTCCATTTATTATGGTCGAGGTTTCCAAGATGTTAGATAACCCTAGAACCGGTGCTTCTGATTTGGGCAAACTTATTAGCAAAGATCAAGCAATGGTTGCTAAAATATTAAGCGTAGCAAACTCACCATTGTATGGTTTACCGCGCAGAGTTTCTACCATTGAGTTCGCAATTGTCATTTTAGGCTTCGACCACATCAAAAATATTGTTATAGCACTTTCTATGATGGAAGCCTTTAAAAGTAAAGAAGATAAAAACTGGAACCGTAGAGCATTCTGGCTTCACTCACTAATTACTGCAAGTGCAGCAAAAAGAATCGCCGATGATCTTGGATTTAGAAAATCCGGCGAAGCATTTACATGCGGTCTTCTTCACGATCTCGGAATTTCAGTTATTCAAAGATACTTCTATGAAGGATTTAAAGAGATTTCCGCATTAGTAAATAATCAAGAGATGAGATATACAAATGCCGAACAAAAAGTTTTAGGGATTTCTCACCAGGAAATAGGACAGTTTTTAATTGAAAAATGGAATCTGCCGGCTTCACTTGGTGATGCTATTCTCTGTCATCATAATCCTTCTGAAGCAGAACATGAAAGAGAAATGGCAGCAATTATTCATTTAGCAGATTATATGACACAGCGTTTTGCAATGGGAGATTTAAACTGGGATGAAAATTATGAGTTAGATCTTGGCATAATCAATATTCTTAATCTTGGTGATGAAAGTTATTTGGAAAGTTTTATACAAAGTTATGAACAATTATTCCGCGTTCAGATAGATTCAATTAAATTTTAATCGAGGAGACAATGATAGCAGATACTCAAGACATTTTGCAGAAAAAAGAAAGAACCGAAAAAGTTCTAACAAGTGTAGTAAACCTGCCTGTAATTCCAAAAGTAATGTTTGAAACAATTAAACTTCTGGATAACAAATACACAACTGCAGGCGAACTTAATAAAGTGATTTCTAAAGACCAGGCTTTGCTAACAAAGATTTTAACTATTGCAAATTCCCCTTTGTATGGACTACAAAGAAAAGTCACAACTATTGAATATGCAATCTTAGTTCTTGGTTATCGTGAGCTTAAAAACATTATCTCTGCACTATCTGTTGCCGAAGCTTTCAGAAACAAAACTGATAAATATCTTAACTCAAAAGAATTTATGCTTCATTCATATCTAACCGGAACAGCTTGCAAAAAACTTGCTTCTGATATCGGCTTTAATAATTCAGGAGAAGCTTTTATTGCAGGGTTCTTGCACGATATTGGGATTTCGATTATCCATAGATACTTACATTCAAGTTTTATAAATGTAACTGAACTTGTTGAAACAAAAGGTATGACCTACAGACAGGCAGAATTAGATGTACTTGGAATGACACACGAACAAGTTGGATTTTTCTTGCTTGATCGATGGAACTTTCCTAAAGAAATTTCTGATCCTATTCTTTCACATCACTCACCAGATGCTGCCAGTTCAAGTCCGGTTCTTGGTGCCGTAGTTAATCTTGCAGATTACATTACGAACAGATTAAAGCTTACTAACGCACCATGGGATAACGAAGTAATCCTCAGTCCTTATTCAATGCAAAAGTTTAATCTTGAACGTGAGCTTGATGTTGAGAGATTTATAGATGGATATAAAGATATTTTCTGGAATCAAATTGAATTTGTAAGGTTTTTAAATTGAGATTATTAAAAGAAAATAGGCGGGAGTATTTACCATTTTTAAGTTCAGTTGAGCAATTAGAAAAAGCCAGCGATGGTAAATACAAAATAAAAGTTAGAACAAATCTCCCATTGTCACGTGAGCAAGTTAGTGTGCTTTCAGGCGGAAATGTTAAAATAGATTTGTTATCATTTTCAGAAAAATTGAATTCACTTTATAAAAGCGAAGAGATTGTTGATGCCTTCAAATCTGAAGTAAGCAAATTATCATTTTTTTTAGATGCTGAAATATTTTCTCTTGATGATAAGACAAGTGAATGCAAACCTATTAACAAATCCTGCAACCAGAAACTTTTTTACTATGTAAAGAATTTTTTGAAGAATGGAATTCTTGATTGGGTAGCAGAATCAAAAAATCCTAAATTCTTACCGTGGGATGTAGATAATGCAGCATCAACTTCAGGATTAAGTTGTTTGGTTGTTCCGATTTTCAGCAATAACAGATTCTCCGGAGTTTTGGCCGCGCTAACTAATCTTAAGTATTTAAGTGAAGATTCATTTGAATATAGAACTCTGTTTACAATTCTTAATCAGTCTTTTGCAAAGTTAGAGTTTGTTCGGTTAAGAGATGAGTTAAACAAAACATATTCAGAATATCAAATACTTCAATCAAAACTTTTTAATGATTTTAAATTCGCAGCAATTGGAGAACTTACAAGTAAAAGCATTGAAGAAATTGGTTCACCGCTTCAAGTGATTATGAGTTATTCTGATCTGCTTC
>Ga0105099_10002404_pt1 | contig 11155 bp, 13 predicted proteins | sample PPLLak3cmMay2015_2_FD_79138 | JGI IMG/M metagenome (GOLD analysis project Ga0105099, IMG submission 79138) | Freshwater sediment microbial communities from Prairie Pothole Lake near Jamestown, North Dakota, USA - PPLs Lake P8 Core (1) Depth... | ecosystem: Environmental > Aquatic > Freshwater >...
CTTTGCCGAATCCTGTTGTATCCTTTACTATTTCAGCAATAGCCTCTGTTCTTTTTATTCCCTTCCGGGTATCTGTTTTCAAGGAGGAGGCTATTTTAATTAGTTCTGCCAACATCGCCGCGGCATTTTCGAACCGCTTTTCCCTGTCTGTATGCATGCATTTATCCGTGAAAGCGGCTAATGACGGATGAATTTTCAGATCATACTCTTTCAGTCGTTTGTATTCGCTGTTCTCAATCGCCTGCATAATGCTATAGAGATTGTCCTGTGGAAACGCTTTTTTTCCCGAGAGCATTTCATAGAATATAACGCCGAATGAGTAGATATCGGTGCGGCCGTCAAGGTTTTTGTTGGCCATCTGTTCCGGAGAGAAATACTGGGGTGTGCCGACAAGATAGCCGTCGAGGGTATGCAGGCCTATCTCCGTGGGCCGGGCAATGCCGAAGTCCATAAGCTTGATCGTGCCGTCCGGCGAAATCATTATATTCGATGGTTTTAAATCGCGGTGAATGACGCCTGTATATTTTTTACCGTAAATCTGAATCTCACGGTTATGCGCATACGCGAGCGCCTGTGCTATCTGGATACCGATCGAGCAGCAGAATTTTTGGGGTAAGGCACCTTGCCGCTCAATATGCTTTTCCAGCGTCTCTCCTTCAAGAAGTTCCATCTCGATGAAAGGAAGCCCTTTCCAGGTGCCGATATTATGAATTAAAACAATGTTCGCGTGCTGAAGGTTGGCGGTTATTTTCATTTCCGTCATGAACCGTTCCGTATTTTTTCCCATTTCGTCGGGCAGCAGTATTTTTACTGCTCTGGATATCTCCAGCTCTTCATTCCAGATTTTATAGACCTTTGCCATACCGCCTTCACCAAGCACGCCTGTAATAGTGCCTGAACCGAGTTTTTCCCGATTTTGGCCGGTTGGCAGGTTTTTGGTAGTGTAGGTTTTTCCCGACAGCTCGCCCGGCAGATCGCTGCGCTGGAGTTGCGGCCCGGCTCCGCCGGATTGCGGTAATTGGCTTTCATTGATGGTTTTATCCGGATATTGGTTATTATCAGGAGTATTGCCGGAACCGTTGTTTGAATTAATAATATCCATTTCAGGTACAGATTCGGGTTAATTACATTTTTAATTCGTATGATTTAATATACTTTTTTCCGGGGGTTTAATAAACCGGAATATTCTATTTACAAGGTTCATTGTCATTACAGGTTTTATCAAAGGATTCGTATATTCACGGATTCTGAACCATACAGATTATAACTTCATTATCATAAGGTAGTATATTATTGCGTAAAACCTGTCGCGGTGAGATAAAATTCGGTTATTTTATTAAGGATACGGGCACCCGGAAAAATAAGGGGGTTTTTATGTATATCAGAAATGTTTCTTTTATAATAGGATTGACGCTGATCGTGTGTCAGCAACTTTTCGCTCAATGCACGAAGGATACAGATTGCAAAGGAGAGAGGGTCTGTATCAACGGCGAGTGTGTTGATCCGGATGAAAAGGATAGTCCACGAAAAACGGAAATATCCGGGGAAAAATCATCCATGGGTAAGTTCATGTTTTATATCGATCCAGTGGGCGGCCTGTTTTTCGGTACGCAGGTTGGATTCGAAATCGGTGTCGGCCCCAACACCTTCATTGATCTGCATTACCGCCACTCCGCATTCGGGATTGTCTACGATGCCATAGCTACCGAAAGGTTCCAGTGGTATATGAAAATGGGCAGCGGTGCAACCGGTGCAGGGTTCAAGCATTACCTCGCATTCAGTAATCTGCCGCATCGGCTCTATCTTGGCGCCTTTCTCGATTACGGCTGGAGTGGTGTTAAAAATATCGACGAAGAGTATCCGGCTGAAGAGTGGGAAACGTCGTCAAATCTGCTGTTTCTTGCGGGAGACGCGGGTTGGTTCTGGCGGTTCGGCGGCCCGTTCAATCTCGGGCTGGGCCTTATTTTCGGCGTTGCGATAGAATTGAGAAATGAAAAGGTGTATAACCCGGATTATCTGGGAACAAAAACGCAACCCGATGAAAGGGTATATCCGGGTGGCGGGCTGCAGCTTCTTTTGAATTTCGAGTTCGGGAAAAATTAGCTGTTGATACTACCAGGTCAAAGACGCTGAAACAGCGGAGCGGGTTGTATCGAAACGGCAATATACTGTATCCCCGGTTCGTCTTTAATACCAGAGGAAAACAGTGTCGTCTTCGCATAAGCTATTTTATTAGCCACAAAAAAGGGAGGATATTCAATTTATGCGCATAAGAATTTCCGGATTGTTGAGTGCGGTTATTTTCTTTGCATTGCAGGGAGACCTGTTTGCCCAGGTGCATTGGGATATGGCAAAAGCAGGTGACATCGGTAAAGTATTGACTATACGCGATCAGGAGAAAGTGCATAATGATAACCTTCCCTATCGTCTGGACACAATCCTGCCGCAGATAATGCGTCGGGAGGGCATCGATATGTGGCTGGTGCTCAATCTGGAGTGTAACGAGGATCCGGTTTATATGTCGCTCATAAAAAGACCTGCTTTTAACGCTCGCAGGCTCTCTATTCTGGTTTTTCACGATGATCCGGAACAGGGATTCAAGAAGCTGAACGCAAGCTGGTGGGGCAAATGGTCGTGCGGGCCCATGTACGAGGATCTTCTGACCGACCGGACGAAAGGGGGGAATCATCAGTTTACGGTTCTGGCGGAGTATATTAAAAAACATGACCCGAAAAAGATCGGGATAAATTATGCTCCGCACTGGGAGTATCATGACGATTTTTCAATGGGGCAGGGTTTATCCGCATTTCTGAAAGGAAAGCTGGAGCGCTCTCTGCCGTTTAAATACAGAAAAAGGCTGGTGTCCGCCGAAAAGGTCTGTATAGGCTGGCTGGAGACGCGCAGCCCGCGTGAGTTGAGCCTTTATCCTCATATCTGCGGCCTTAGCCACGACCTGATAGCCGAATTTTATTCAAATAAGGTTATCATCCCGGATACGACTACGGCGGAAGATCTGTCCTGGTGGATTCGCGACAGAATGCATGAGTTGGGGCTCGAACCGTGGTTTCAGCCGGATATTGACATCCTGCGCTCACCGCAGGACAGCATCAAATACGGCAAGGATGACAGGGTGATCCGTCGTGGTGATATTCTCCATTGCGACATCGGTTTCGCGTATATGGGATTGAATACCGATATGCAGCACAATGCGTATGTGTGCCGTGCGGGCGAAACAGAGCCGCCGGAAGGTATAAAAAAGCTTTTAGCTAAAGGTAACAGGGTGCAGGAGATCCTGCTTGGTGAATTTCAAAACGGGCGAACGGGGAATGAAATCCTCAACAGTGCTTTGCTCAAGGCCAAGGCCGAAGGTATTGACGCTAAAATTTACACGCATCCGATCGGCATATACGGCCATAGTTCGGGAATGATGGTCGGCATGTGGGAGAGGCAGGAATTCATTCCCGGCACCGGCGAACATCCGCTGTATCCGAACACCGTATATTCCATAGAACTCGGCGTGGCAGACGCTGTGCCCGAATGGAGCGGCGCGAAGGTCTATCTCGGGGGGGAGGAAGAGGCGGTTTTTACCGAAAAGGGCGTGGATTGGATTGACGGATACCCGCGAACGTTTTACCTTATACAATGACAAGGCGGAAAGTGCGCTTACAGTTTTGAAATCAAATTATTATAATTAAGGGTGTGGCCTTAATTATAGACAGACTTTTCTTGATGAAATCAAGGTTTTTTCGTGCTCGTGCTCGTAATCGTACTCGTAATCGTAATCGATATTTTTTTGCCTGTTGTGTTTAAAAAATCGATTCCTTTTACGATTTCCCTGATCAGCACGAAGGAAATTTTTGCCTAAAATTAAGGTTGCACCCATAATTAATAATTTCCGCTAATACTGTATATAAAGAAAAACAGTATAACTACCCTGAGGAGGAAAAACCAATGGCTGAACACGTCTGTCCGGTATGGATCGGCTATCTGCTTGCAAGCCCTTTACGAAAGCTTCTGCAGAACCCTCGCAGGATGCTTTCTCCGTATGTTAATGATGGCATGAAGGTGCTTGACGTGGGCAGCGCAATGGGATTTTTCAGCCTGCCGCTCGCGGAAATGGTGGGCGTTCAGGGAAAGGTGATATGCGTCGACCTGCAGGAGAAAATGCTCGGGGCGCTTCGAAAACGGGCAGAAAAGGCCGGCCTGATAAACAGGATAGAGACGCATCAGTGCACCGGGCAATCCCTGGGTCTGAACGGCTTGAAGGAGAACATTGATTTTGCGATAGCGTTTGCCGTTGTGCATGAAGTGCCTGATCCGGCGAATCTTTTTTTCGAAATATTCCGGACGTTGAAACCCTCGGCCAGGTTTTTATTCTCCGAACCGAAAACACACGTATCTCTGCCTGATTTCAACAAATCCGTGTCTATAGCTGAAAAAAACGGTTTTAAGGTTATTGAGAGGCCGCATATTGCGCGGAGCCATTCGGTTATACTTGAGAAAAAAAACTAAAAGCGGATAAGCAGTGATAAAACGGCTTATCCGCTCATTTTTAATATCTGCAGAAGCATGTCATGATGCTAAAAGCTCCGCAAAAGATTCAGTCCTTACGCGAAGCTGCTCGGTATCTTCATCCGAATAATCGGTTACGATTTTCAACGAAGGAATATTTTTCGCACTCAATGCGTTTTCTATCGCTTTTGCCTCGATATTGAATCCGTGGCAGTACTGGAGAATGTTCTGGACCACACCCGCAGCTTTATACTCTTCCACCAATTTAACGACGTTTTCGATTCTTTCCTTGTTCGGAGAGAAGCAGGGGCAGTCGATTTTAAAGTAGCGCTGCGCAATTGCCCGCATCATGCCGTCGAGGTCGCCGGGCGTTTCGTCAACCAAGTCCCTGAAATAGCGGAGACCGGTGCACGATTCGTCCGCAACAATCTGCATGCCCGAGGATTCTACTACGTAATGCACTTTTGCATTACCCATCGGTGATGGAGTGCCTGCCACTACTACGCGTTTTCCGCCATTGGTGTAGGCGGATTCGCCTTTTTTTGCCCGCTGTGAAAGCTCTGCAATAAGCGTTTCGCAGCCGATAATGAATTTGTTGATGTCCTGGTTCAGGGCGACCTGGGCAATGAGCAGGCAATCAAGGCCGGAGATCGGCGGATTCGGCAGTTTCCGGAAATCATTGATTTTCTGCATCACGCTGCGCTTTTTATTGACGAGCTTGATTTTTTCTTTCAGTTTTTCCGGAGTAATTTTCACGCCCGACAGATTCTCGACCATATCCTTGAATGTATACACCTCTTTCAACCACAGGTCCTGATCTACAGGATTCTTTTTCTGCGGCACCTCCATGACTTTCAATCCCAGTAGATCCCATGCTTTTTTCTTTGCGTCGCACGTTGTTTCGCCGACCGCGAAATCTTTTAATGTTTTGTAGGGTCAGGTACCGCTGAATGCCATGCCGAATGTCGAACGCACCAGCGGGCAGATGTCCCGCGGAAACATTTTATCCGCATAATTGACTGACCAGCCGGAGCCTCCGCAGAGCGGTATCGGGAGCACATCCGCTGCATATGCAATCTCGTCCGGCACATAGATGCAGAATGTGCCGATCGATTTGCCTCCCTTATCACGATACTCTTTAATTTCAGCGACTCGTTCCGCATGACATGCGTGGAGCGCATGGTCGAAGTAATCCATGCTTTTCGGCCTGTTTTTTTGAGAAAGGTGCGTTTTTTCGTGTAATTTACTTGTGCTTGCTATTAACTGGTCGTGGAGTTCAAGGTTCATACCAAGCTCACTCCACAGCTTGCGAAAATCTGCAGAAGTCATGATTGTCTCCTTTCAAGTCATTAGAAAAATTGAAACTTTTTGGCACATAGGTATAGTTTATTAATACTGCCTAATTCAAACTGAACAGAAAATGCTTTATAGTATGAAGCTGGACGAAAAAAAATGATGCATTTATACGTAACAACAGATATTACTCGGAAATAAGTTGCCCGGCAGTCGGTCCGGATTTAATATCATAGACTTTTTCGACTACAATTGCTACAACTCCCTTAAAATTTTTTTCGGGCATCTTTTTTTTCATCTCATTATTAGCAAAATCGTATTCTTGTCCGGCTGTAAAATACCGGGCGCTTCCGGTGAATTTATAGCCCTCACGGGGATTATTTTCCCATATTGTAAAAGACGCCCTGCCGTTTTCCTGGATATTACTTTTGGTCATTTTCATAAAAAAATCACCAACAAGCAATGTGTTATCATTGTACCACCAGCACTGTTGCATAGGTGAAACATTGGGCTCTCCGCGTTTTGAACAGGTTGCCAATGCCATTATTTTACCGGCAGACATTAAATTCTTAGCCTTTTCAGGAACCTTCATAATCTCTTCCCCTTTCTCCTATGGCTCTAAATACTTCTTTATAGAGCTACGTAAATATTTGAATCTTATAAAAATATTACAGTTATTAATAATATATAACAATTTAACCTAAATTATTGAATTTATGTAAAAATAAGATGAAAAAGCAAAATCAATAAAGATGAATAAAAAGCATTGTTGTGAAAAATTAAATATTTTTATGTAAAAATTAATTAATTTATTAGAAAAATATAAAATAAATAAAATTGTAGTATAAATTGGTAGAATTCAGAGTTGATTAAAATATTTTGTATTATTTAAATTTATAATTTATATTATTAATAAAAGAAATATAAACATATCATTACATCAACCAATGAACTAATAACAAAGGGGCAAACCTGAAAAAGAGTATGCGCATATAAGACCGGTCGGGTAGTATATGATGTATACAGTATGGTGGATTGATTATGAAATACCTTCATTGTCAAATTATAAACCTCTATTATTTCGATTCTGTATCTCCTCGTATAAGCCTGCAAAGCAGACACGCTGAATACCGTAATAACCGCAAAATCATACGACATGATGAATTGCTTTTTTCATCGTGCGAAATGAATATATCCAACAATAATACAAAACATTTTATAGCGAAAGGCGGCTGCTATGCCAGATGTTGCGGTTGATTATCGTCCCATGTGGAGAGAACTTGGCTTGAATCTTGAGAATCACGACGCGTTATTGGGAGTGTTGAGCCAGGTGTATGGCTCTATTTTTCTCTCCCAGAAAAACAGGCCTGCAGGAATGTCGTATCTGGATTTTGTCATGTCGGAAGTCCACGGCCTGCGAATCAAGGAGCTTGTTGATGCAAAGAAGCAGGGCAGGAAGGTTATCGGTACCTACTGCACGTTCGTGCCGGAAGAACTGGTGCTTGCGGTGAATGGCATCATGGTCGGTCTCTGTGCCGGGGCTGATTTTGCCATCGAAGAGGCGGAGAAATATCTGCCGAGAAATACCTGCGCGCTTATCAAGTCGACCTTCGGATTCAAGCTCGGCGGCGTGTGCCCCTACCTTGAGGCCAGCGACCTCGTTGTCGGTGAGAACACCTGCGACGGCAAGAAAAAAGCGTATGAGATATTCGACGGCATCATTAAAAAAGTGTATGTCATGGACCTGCCGCAGGTGAAAAACGACAACGGCAAAGCGCTGATGCGCGCGGAGTACGTGCGTTTCATAAAAAAGCTTAAAGCCATAAGCGGCAAACAAATAGATGTCGAAGCATTGAAAACCGCGATCACCATTGTGAACAATAAACGCAAGGCGCTCTACCGGCTGCAAGATGTGCGCAAAAACAATCCGGCGCCCATTTCAGGGCTCGACAGCCTGCTTATCAACCAGGTCGGGTTTTACGACAACCCGGTGCGGTTTACCGATTCCATCAATAAAATATGCGACGAGTGCGAAAGCCGCGCGAAAAAAGGCGAAGGCGTTGCAACCGAAGGCACCATGCGTATTCTTGTGTCGGGCTGCCCCATGGCGGTTCCCAACTGGAAGCTGCCGCATATCGTTGAAACATCCGGTGCGGTAATTGTCGGTGAAGAGTCGTGCGTCGGCGAGCGCGGCATCAGAAACCTTGTGCAAAACAAGGCGACCACACTAGATGGGCTTGTTGATGCACTGGTTGAACGGTATATGGGTATTGATTGTGCCATATATACGCCGAACACCGAACGTCTTGACCATATAAAGGAAATGTACAAAAAATACCGTGCCGACGGCGTAATACTGTACGGCCTGAACTTCTGTACGCCGTATATGATGGAGGCAATGAGCATCGAAAAAGAGCTTCAGAAAGAGAAGATACCGGTCATAAAGATTGAGACGGATTACAGCCAGGAGGATACGGAGCAGTTGAAGACGCGTATAGACGCTTTTATTGAGATGATTAAAGGATGAGAAGAATTTTGAATTGTATATTTTCAAATGGTTAAACGCAGAATAGTGTACGTTTTCTTGCCGGGTGTTTGATTCAATTGAAACGGTTGGTGATTGAATCTATACCCGGCGTCTATGCTATAATCAGAACGGAGAATGCATGAATGAGATTGTTGTTGATGCGCGGGGGCAGTCGTGCCCGAAGCCGGTTGTTATGACCAAAAACGCCCTGAAATCGCTTGAACCGGGCGGTAAAATACGCATTATCATCGATAATGATACGGCAAAGTCGAATGTGGAGAATTTTCTTAAAAGCAATGGTATAGATTCTAAAACGGTGCAAAAGGCCGATCTGTTTGAAATAGAGGCGATGAAACCGGATTCGCCGCTGCAGGAATCAGCGGTGATTTGTGACTGTGCGCCGCAGACTGGAACCCATGTCATTGCAGTCAAGAATAACAGAATGGGTTTCGGCTCCGATGAACTCGGCGATATTCTGATTCGTGCCTGCGTCAATACCATTGAGGAAGTAACACCCCTGCCCAGTGCTATTGTTTTTTATAACAGTGGAATCGACCTTGCCCTGAAAAGCTCTCCGGTCCTGGAGAGTCTGCAAGAATTGGAAAAACTGGGCGTTAAAATAATAGTCTGTGGCACCTGCGTGCAGCATTTCGGGCAAAAGGAGAATGTCGCGGTGGGGATTATCTCGAATATGTATGAGATAATGGAGGTTCTGTCGCGCGCGAGTCATGTGGTATATCCATAACAATAGATGGAATCGCAAATCATGAACGACACGGACGGCGAGGTGTTGGTGACGATGAAAAAAACAGACAAAATGATGGGGTATTGCGGTCTCTTGTGCGCGGATTGCTCGGCGTTACTAGCCACACAATCAGGTGATTTACAGACGATGCAGCGGGAGGCTCAGAAGTGGCGGAAGCTGTTTAAACGGGATGACATGGATGTTGAGTATATAACCTGCGACGGCTGTAAATCTCGGTCAGGCCGATTGTGCGGGCATTGTTCACTATGTGAGATTAGGAAGTGCGCACTGAACCGGCAGGTGGAGCATTGCGGTTTTTGTTCCGATTTCCCCTGCGCTGCGCTGATATCACTTCATACCCAGTTATCGGAATACTGTACAATGAAGGATTTTTTCGGGTATGAATATGATCCGGTGGAGGTATTGCAAACGTTTCACGATCGTAAAAAACAGTAACCATTTACCGTTATACTATTCAGAGGAGGAATGAAGCATGTCTGAAAAGATGACCAATTTTTTTGCCGCACGCACAGGCATTATCATTGTGGGCGCTATTATCGGCGTATGCGCTGCGCTGCTCCAGAAATTCGGCAACCCGCCGAACATGGGCGTGTGCGTCGCCTGTTTTCAGCGTGACATTGCAGGGGCGCTGGGACTGCACCGGGCTGATGTTGTGCAGTATATCAGGCCGGAGATCATCGGATTTGTACTCGGCGCGCTCATTGCTGCGCTGTTGTTTCGTGAGTTCAAAGCAACCGGAGGCTCTGCGCCAATAGTAAGGTTTGTCCTGGGCATGTTTGCGATGATAGGATCTCTGGTTTTTCTCGGTTGTCCCTGGCGCGCTCTGCTGCGTCTTGCAGGCGGCGACCTGAATGCGGTCGTAGGGCTGTTGGGCCTTATCACCGGTGTTGCAATCGGCGTTCAGTTCCTCAAATCGGGATACAATCTCGGCAGAGCGGTCAAGACCTATCCGCTTGCCGGCTTGATTATGCCGCTGATGATGGTATTCCTGCTCATAGTGCTGATTGTGAAACCGGGATTTATCTTTTTCAGCGCCAAAGGTCCGGGATCAATGCACGCGCCGGTTATCCTGTCGTTAGCGATTGGACTTCTCATTGGTTTTCTTGCCCAGCGCACGCGATTCTGTACCATGGGCTCGATACGTGACGTCATACTCATGAGAGATCTGCATTTGTTGAGCGGCGTTGTAGCTTTGCTTGTCGCTGCGTTCGGCATGAACCTGATTTTCGGCGCGATAAAATTAGGTTTTGCGCCGCAGCCGGTTGCGCACAGCAATCACCTGTGGAATTTTCTGGGAATGACGCTTGCCGGATTGGCCTTTTCTCTTGCAGGAGGGTGTCCGGGCCGGCAGCTTTTTCTGGCCGGCGAGGGCAACGGCGATTCCGCGATATTTGTCATTGGCATGATAACGGGAGCTGCTGTTGCGCATAATTTCGGCCTGGCAGGTAAACCGGACGCAATGGTAAACGGTGTATTGCAGGCCGGTGGCATATCATTGGGAGGTATTGTTGCAGTTGGCGCCGGGCTTATGGTATGTCTGGTAATCGGGTTTACAATGAGAGAGAAAATATAGCATAAAGGAGTTAAATATGCCACAGATAATTGACGCTCGCGGACTTTCCTGTCCTCAACCGGTGATACTGGCTAAAAACGGTATTCAAACAGGTGTATTTCCTGTTGAGGTTCTTGTCGATACTACCGCATCCTGTGAAAATGTCTCCCGGATGGCGAAAAGCAAGGGGTTTTCGGTAACGGTTGAACCGCAGAACAGCGATTTCAAAATAGCGATCAATAAGAGATAAATAAAGCGGGATACGCCGGTTTTATAATGTATTTTTTATATCCGGAATACCGAACGAACCTTGGTTCGTGTGAAAAACAATCAACATCGAGTTTGTAATAAGGATAGAAAGTTATGCTGACATGCGGAGTGGATATAGGCGCGCGGTCGATTGACATTGTTTTATACGACGGGGCGCAGATCATCGAGTCGACGGTGAACGATACGGGCGCTTTCCCGAAAGAGAATGCGAAAAAAGCCTTCAACGATGTAGTAA
>Ga0105099_10002405_pt1 | contig 11152 bp, 12 predicted proteins | sample PPLLak3cmMay2015_2_FD_79138 | JGI IMG/M metagenome (GOLD analysis project Ga0105099, IMG submission 79138) | Freshwater sediment microbial communities from Prairie Pothole Lake near Jamestown, North Dakota, USA - PPLs Lake P8 Core (1) Depth... | ecosystem: Environmental > Aquatic > Freshwater >...
ATTGGCCAGGAAAAAACTTTGTCTTTTTCCAGATCCGGCGGTTCGGGCCGTCTGACCTTGATTTGCATTTGGGGTCTCTCCTGCTTGAAAGATTAGTCCCGCCCCGCATTCTCAAGAACAGCAAAAAGATCTTGCGGAATATCCATGGATTTAAAATTTTTTATATCCGTCACATTCAGGCAAATTCTTTTTTCAAAACCTTCCACTATTTTTTCATCGGCTGCTTGCTGAATTTCATGCCGCAATAAAACCGTTTTCTTGCTCAACTCTTCCAACCGGGTCTTAATCTTTATTTTCAGGCCATAGCGTCCCGGTTTAAAATAGCGGCAGGAGGTTTCAAGCAGGCCGAACTGTATATTTCTTTTTTCCCAAAGGTCGTACAAATTCAGGTCAATCGTCTTGAAAAATTGGTGCCCGGCCGCGTCCATCCATTCATAATAGCGCGGATAAAACACGATTCCCAGTGCATCCAAATCACCCCAGGCAATTTCCCGTTCCATGACGCTTAAGATCATCCTGATTCCCGATACCCTCTCGATAAAAAAACCCTGAAAAACAGCTGAAAACGCGGATATAGAAGGCGCCACATGCCGTTATCAGGCGTTTAAAAATTCGGCTATATTAACAACCATACCTTGGGGTGTCAATTACAAATAAAATTTACCCATTGTTCCTGTTGTGAAAAACCTGAATCTTGCGGCAACCTTATCCATACGGATATGTATCCTCCGGAATAAAAATTCTCCAAAAGCCGATTGTATCGAGGCTAATCAGCGCCTTGATCGTCGGTTAAAATGAAACGCATGACCTGCCGGTCCGCTTTTGAAAAAGCAAACTCGGGAAGGCGGTCCGGCGGGACCCACAGCCATTCGGCGCAACCCAGCGCCCGGGGCCGGCCTTTCAAACGATTGCATTGAAAAGCATGCAGGGTAACCTGAAAGTGCGTGTACCGGTGGTCCACGGACATGAGCTTCTGCCCGACCGTTACGGAAATACCGAGCTCTTGATGGATACTTCTTTTTAAACTGGCCGGCAGGGAATCTTTATCCTCGCTTTCATTGCCGGGAAATTTCCAGAGCCCGCCTAATAGGCCTTTGGCCGGTCGCTTGACCAGCAAGACGCAATCTTTTTTGCGGATAATTCCGGCCATAAAATCCTTATGCGGAATATCGGCGCGCTTGGCTTTGATTGGTAGTTGGTCCTGGATATTACGTTTGCGCGCCTTGCAAATTCCATTCAACGGGCATTTTCGGCAATCGGGATTGACTGGCACGCAAATCCCGGCTCCCAAATCCATAAGGGCCTGGTTAAAATGACCCGGCCGGGTATGGAGTAACCATTCGATTATGATTGTTTGGATTTTTTTCTTTAATGCAACAACCGGCAGAGGTTTGTTCAGGCAAAAGAGACGGCTGATAACCCGGATAACATTCCCGTCGACCGCTGGTATGGGTTTATTAAAAGCCATACTAAGGATAGCACCGGCTGTATACGGACCGATACCCGGCAGGCTGAGAAGACCTTCGTAAGTGCCGGGCAAACAGGAATTATAATCTTGAACGATTTTAATTGCCGCCGCGTGCAGATAACGCGCCCGGCTGTAATAACCCAGGTTTTCCCAAAGTTTCAACACTTCGTCCAAAGGGGCCCGGGCCAAACGCTCCACGCGCGGAAATTTTTTGATAAAACGATTGTAATAAGGGATAACCGTATCGACCTGGGTTTGCTGGAGCATGATCTCCGAAACCCAAATACGATAGGGGTCGACTGAATGACGCCAGGGCAAATCGCGCTGATGACGATCGTACCAGGTTAAAAGCTTTTTGCTTATTTCCGTTTTAATCTGTTTTTGCACGGTTCTCTTATTATATTGCTTTGGATTAAAAACGATTCAAGCGCCAGATGGAAAAATTGAGAAACGCGGCAAAAGTGACCCAAATAAAATAGGGCAACAGCAAAAACCCCGCGAATCGATTGATAGGCCAAAAAGATGCCAATGTAATCAAAATAGCAGACCAAAGAAACACAATCTCGCCAAAAGCCATACCCGGTTTTTGAAGACCGAAAAAAATATAGGACCAGCCTAAATTCAAGCCAAGTTGGATCACGAACACAACCAGCGGCCAATGAAACAGGGGCAAATTCTCTTGTTTCCAAACCAGCCAGGCGGCCAGGGCCATCAGGAAATACAGGATAAACCAGACCGGCCCGAATACCCAAGAAGGCGGCGTCCAAACCGGCTTTTTCAACCCGCTATACCAGCCCGGAATGGCAGGGGTTGTGAATAAAGCACCGGTCACCATCATTGCCAGACATAGTCCCAGCCATAAAGCCAAACCGAACAATGGGTGGATTTTCATTATTTAAACTCGCTATAGGAGCCGCCCAGTTCCACCTGGGTCGACCAATAGGCCAGATGATATTTGATGAAATAAAAATGATAGGCGTCCGAAAAAACGATTTTCCGGACTTCTTTGCGCGGCTCACCATAGGGAAGGGAATCGGAAATCGTACCCCGGTTTATTTCCTTGCCGTTGTTGACAATGGTCCAGTTGTAATGCGCGAGCAGATTCTGTTTGTTTTGCGGATCTTTGGCAAGCTGAATGGAAAGAACCATATCGACCTTGTTCCGGATCGGCCGATTCCGAGAATCGAAAGTCAAATAGGTTTTGTTTTGATTGAAAGTATAAGTGTTCTCTTTACCTTCTTCATAAGTGGCATTCTGAAACAGATTCGGCAGGGAATCGTATTGGAAATCGGGCCGCACATAATTGTCACCCGGCTTGACCTCAATATCGGCATGGTAACGGACCATGTCGCTGATATTGTAATGCAGGTGATGTTTGCCCGCGGCAATGGGCGTGATCGATTTACGCAAGGCATCGCCCGGTTTGCCCTCCGCGATCAATCGTTCCTTGTGGTCCAGATAAACGTCTGCTTGGATATTGAAGCGTTCGAAATAAACGACCGGTTTGGGCGCCGCCTCCGGCGTTTTAATCGCCGGCGCGACCGGGGCCGGTTGCGGCGGCGCAACCGTTGGAGCCGGAACAACCCCAGGCGTACTGGGCCCACCCGCGGTCACACCCGGCTTCTTGGGCAATGCCCGGGAATTTTTGAAATAGAGAACGCCTAGGACGATCAGACCGATCGCCAGCATCAGCACCAAGGGAATCATAAGCGGCGACCGGGGTTGTTCTTTTTTTACTCCGCGGGGAGCGCGGGGTTGCACTTTGCCTTCATGAAAGACTTCGAAAATTTCAATGGGTTCGGTTATCCCTTTGAGCCGGTAGCGGCCGTGCGAAGTCCAGGCGATCTTGTCCTGCCTTTTTCCGACCAGCCAACCCTTGGCGCTGTCCAGCACATTATAGGTGACGAACACCTGATCGCCGTCCGCCAAGCCTTCCACCCGCGAAGCCCGGTTCACATGCCGGCCGAAAATATCCGGATTGATATCGTCCTTGACCGTGATCTGCCCCATGTGCAGGCCGATCCGCACGGAGAGCCGTTCCGCGTCGGGCGACTCCCGGTTGAAAGTGCGGATTTCTTCCTGGATCTGCAGAGCCCGCTCCACGGCCGTGCTCGGTTCCGAAAAAACGGCCAGGATCGCGTCACCGATATGGCGCAACACTTTGCCCGCGCCTTCTGCTTCGATGATCTTTTCCAGCAGGGCGTCATGCAGCTCGATCATGCGATTGGAATACTCGTCGCCTTTTTCTTCGGTCATGGTGGTGTAGCCCTTCATGTCCGTGAACATGACGGTCAAAACCGAAGTATTGCGGCGTTTGCGGAATTCATCGACCAGCGCCAATTGCTGCTTGTCGAAATAAATAGAGTTGTTTTTTTCCGTCATGGGGATCTCTTATTTTAAAAACCGCCGAACGCGCGTATGGAGTTCCTTTGAATCCATAAAAACCGTTTTGGCGCCGGCGATCTCTTCGGTCGAAGCGCGCAATTTCTTGAGCAGACTGTAAATGATCAAAATCAGGAAACGATTGCCGGACAAGGGGTGATACTTGATCAGGGCGACAATTTCATTGCGGTGGATGCGCACCACGATGGAGTCCCCGGAACTGCGCACATTGGCCGTCCTTTGCTCGGCCATAAAAATAGCGGCTTCGCCGAAAATCTCCCCTTCACCGATGGAATAGATAAAAACCTCTTTCTTCTTATCGCGGGTCGAGACATCCACCTTGCCTTTGACGATACCGAAAAAATAATCGCTTAGCTCGCCCTGAGCAACAATCGTCTCACCGTCTTTAAAAGCCAGCAGGTCGGCTGACTTCAAAAGCTTTTTAAACTCTTTCTCGGCCAAATAGCTGAAAATTGGGATTTTGACGATTTGGTCTTTATATAATTTCACATCAATGGGTTTAGGCATACGCACTCCTTTACGAATGGGTCGGAAAATAATATTTCTCAAATGATTGCAATAGGTTGTCTATTTTAATCGAGCTGGGAATCTGAATGCAAGTTAATTTGTAAAATATATCTTAAAACGACTCGAATGTAAACTCGGCCCTCATTCCTATATGGATAGACGAATAAAATAGAAACCGCGACAAAAACTTGTCGATCAATGAAAACCGAATGGTTAACTTTTCCCATAACAACAAACTTATTCCGGCGCTTTCGCTGGAACTTCTGTTCCGGCACACTGGAACTTCTGTTCCGGTTGGCCGGAATGTATGTTTTTTTGATTCTGGGTTTTTCAGGATCAAAAAAACATCATGGATTTTCAAAAAGAAGATCGGAAGAATAGACCAGTGCGATATCCGTATCTTGCAGTTCTTTTAAAAACTTTTTTATGGCTCGGGCAGTTTCCGGAAAATGATGCCCGATCCCGATGGCCTGACCGCGCTGCAAGGCCCGGCGTTTCAACTGCCGTAATTGGCTGAGAATTGCGGCCTCTTCCGGGGAATTATCCAGAAAAATATGCCGATAAGCCCAGGGAATATGCAGGTTTCGGGCGGTTTTATAAGCTTGGGAATGGCCGGAAGTCAAACTGTCGATAAAGAACAAGCCGCGCTCCTTAACGACTGCCAGGGCACTGGTCATCTCCCGCGGATACTCGGTGAAACGCGAGCCCATATGATTATTGACCCCGGTGGCAAAAGGGATCTTGGCAATATTCGCGGCCACTACCTGGCTGATCTTTTGCGCATCATCGCCCACATAAACCGCGCCCGGACCCGGATCGATATTGGCGCCATGCGGCTCCATGGGTTGATGCAGCAGAATTTCATGGCCGGCTTCATGAATTTGATAAGCAATCTCTTCTGATTTTGCAAGAAGCGGCAAAACCGCATAGGTCAAAGGCGCCTCCAATTCCAGAAAACGGGCTGCCGCCGGCAGGCTCTCGCCGAAATCATCGATGATCAGCGCTATTTGGACTTTATGGTTTGATGATTCGGTTTTGCGTTTGGGAATGGGTAACAAAAAACTGGAATTGGGATCTGCCAGGGCTTTGGACAAAGGCTCCAACCCTAAAATACCTCCGGCTAAAAAAGCGGCGCTCTTGATCAGAAATTCCCGTCTCTGCATTTTGCCCCCGGCTTAGCTTCTGGAAAGGAAGGTCAAGCTTTTTAAGGGCATTTTTACAATGGATTGCGTTTAAAGTCAAGCTAAAATACCATGGGTTGGGGGATGAAGAAGGGTTCATGGGATCGAGGGGTCGAGGGGTCAAGAATTTATGGTTCTGAGATATCTTTATAAAAACCGCTTTTGACTTGCCCTAAGAGGGCAGCAAGATTATTCTCGCACAGCAAGGGCAGGAGCCCTCGCGTAAAGACGACAAGAACGTAATTTTCAGAAAGTTAAAAATTACTCCAGCGACGCCAAGAAAACCATTTTTTATTCTAAAACCTTTGCGGCTTGGCGTCTTGGCGCGAGAATAATCTTGCTGCCCTTGCTGCGCGAGAAAATGTCTTGGGTTTATCAACAGCCCGGGATTTCTAAAAATACACTTTATCAGCATCAGCCCTTGAAAAACGAATCGTAAAATTACCAAAGGCTAATTTTTAGAAATCCCCATGTCGATGTTGTTGACCTAAGCGTCTAAAAGATATCCTGCGGTGTTCAGAGCTGTCGACCGGAGACTGACGACTGATGACCAATGACTGATGACTGATGACCGATGACTGATGACCACAAGCCATACAGAAAAAATTCAAAAAAGGTTTGCAAAATAGAATTCGTTTATGGTATTTTTTACACTATTGTTACTGCATACAACAGCATTCTTGTTTTTCATCTAAATTCATAAATACTCAATACACGGGGTTCCGCAAATGATCACTAGTGAAAAACGCAAATACGATCGAATCCAATGGAAAAATCTTTTATCCTTTGAAATTATCGGGTCAAGCGGAAACACCATTGATCGCAGTATGGGTTGCACGCGCAATGTCAGTGAAAGCGGCCTCTTATTGGAAACACATCTGCCCGTCAGCCAAGGCCGGACCGTTTTGGTGTCCATCGGTTTCGAGGAAGAAATCATGGAACTCAAAGGAAAAATCGTTTACGTGCGACCGCGCAGTGGAAAACGGTATTATGCCGGACTGGAATTTTTCGGAATCGACCGCAAGGACAGAAGAAAACTAAAAAGATGCCTCGAATTTTTCGAACCCGACCCGACCGACATGGTTTTTTCCAATCTCTATAATGAATCATCTCTCCAGTAGGCCACGGATTCAGCCGACCCGAATCACATCCTATCCGGCTTAAATGTCTCTATATTTTTAGAAAAATATATTACAATCTAAATAAATAGCTTTACATTAACACGGAAGCCGTGTACACTGTTTTCGTGTTATTTTCAGGAGGTTTATTGATGCTTATCAATATAACTTTAAGCGCTGAAGAAAGTCTGATTCGGAAATCCAGAAAAAAAGCCCAAATCGAAAACACGTCTCTGAATAAATTATTCCGGCAATGGCTTGACCGTTATACCAAACAAAACGGCTCATCTTCCGACTATGAACAACTCATGAAAAAACTCTCCTATGCCAGGGTGGGCCGGAAATTCAGCCGGGATGAATTGAATGAAAGATAAATTTTTTTTAGATACCAATATCATTGTCTATTCGTTTGATGCCCAAAATCCCGGAAAACAAAAAACAGCCCAAGGACTGATCAATTCAGCCCTGTCCGGCGCTCAGGGTGTAGTGAGCTATCAAGTTGTCCAGGAATTCATCAATGTCGCGATCCGTAAGTTTCAAAAACCTTTGAGCTATATTGATTGTCGGATGTATGTAGAGCAAGTATTGACCCCGCTCTGCGAAATCTTTCCGGACATCCCATTCTATCTTTCCGGTCTGAATCTCTCTGAAAAATATCATTATTCTTTTTATGATTCCCTGATCATAGCCGCGGCCTTGGAGGCAAAATGCAAGACCCTCTTTTCCGAAGATTTTCAGCATGACCAGGAAATAAAAGGACTTAAGATCGTCAATCCATTCGTTTGATCATCCCTATGCAGCTTAGCCGATTGCGGTATCGATTATAACTGGATTAAATCAGGATTTTTTAATGCCAAAAAATACAAATGATGGCGGCTTTATTGCATAGGCTTTCGTTCTTCGTGTCAAGCCCTGAAAAAAGAAATGGATTGTCCTCTTTCGCTAACTGATTAAAAGTTTATCAACATAGTCAGGGTCGCCCCTCATTCGCGACTCATTCATTGTATCCAAATACGACCGCGATCCGGACCCGCTCATGCTCCCTCTTTGATTCGATATGATTCATCGGATCGATTTTTTTTCGCTACGGCTTGGTCATTAACCTCGTAGGGGTTTTAAACCCGCCCGCGCTCCAGAAGTCACGAAAGTAAATCTCGCCGGCCTACTCGCAGGTCAGATTCTTATTGTCTTGTTTTTTTTCACGGACTTGAAAAATTTTTCTTACACTATCTGATTAAAAAGTTTTTCAGCATAGTCAGGGCCGTGCCTCATTCTCTGTCCTGTTCTCGCATCAAACCTTATATCCTATTTATGATAAGATTCAGAATCAGAGCATAAGCTTCTTGAATATTATAATTTAAATCCGCCGGCACCAGAGATCGAATATCGTTTTTAAACCCAATGTGATCCAACTTCTCCGTCAAATTTTTTTCATAAAATGTTCTCTCAATGATCAATCCCGAACGCGCCATATATTGTTTGAAAATCTCGATGATTTTAATGGAATCGGCGCTCTCTTCCTGTAATCCCAGCCATAAATCAAACAAATCGCGTCCTTTTCTACGTTGATACAAAGCCCTCACTTTAGTTGCCAACAATTCTTCCAAAGAAAAAGTAGTTATCTCCGCGAATCCTTCAAACCAACGGGATGAAACCTGCAAGGGTCGTTTTTTATATCCTTCTATTGAAAAATGTTCGCGGGTGTTGATTTCGACCTTTAAACGCATCGGAACGATTGGAAGCCCTTCGGATTCCATTTTATAAACCAATACCGCCGATTCAAGCGCCTGTTTGCGTCGGGGTACGCCCAGAAATGGGTTTAGGACCTTTTGCAGGGTATCCATAATCTGCCCGATCGGCGCCGGGCTTATCTGAACAAGGTCAATATCTTCCGAATAACGGCGCGGATTATTAAAATAGAGTTTGTGTAGCGCCGTGCCTCCCCGCATGGCTAAGCGTTCGGACAGAAAAGAATTATGAAAAACAGCGATCATGGCCCTGCTGAGAACCAAATCTTGCTCGACTTGAGCGTCTGCCACCCAAGGAGCAAAACGTCGCCAGGCGACAATATCGGCCTTAGGGATCACAAATCACCCTCCACTTGCGTATTGATAAAAAGGCGCCAGCGATTGTCTTGAACGGCTTTGAAAATAGTTGAGGCTGGTTCAAGCCTTGTGAACGGAGGTTGTCTTTCACGCACCCATTCGGATAAATCTTTCACTTTTTGAGAATGCCCGGCTTTTTCCATCAGCCAGCCCATTCTTTGTATGCAAGGCAGATTTCTTTCTTTCTGAACAAACGCTATTATTTTACCCGGCTCCATTTCTTCCCCCAGTTCTTGAAATACGGTCAAAACCCGGTCTAGCCCTCCGATTGATTTTGCATAATGGATCAAATCGATCGCCGTGGCTTCCGGTGAAGAAACCAAGATCTGGCCGGTTTGAACCTTTACTGGATTGATGAAAGCGGCATCAAAACCGCCTTTGAAGAAAAAACGAACAGCCAACCCTTTTTTCTTTATTGTACGTTCAGGAGTCTTGGTAACGACCTGGAATTCCTGAGGTTGTTGATGGGCGGCTCCATAAAAAAAAGCGGCACTCAATAAACCCACGTAATAGGGCTTTTGAAGATACGCCATTAGATCGTTGATAAACCAATCGGCAGGTATGACTCCAGTGGTCCGATATTCCAATGGAACAATGATAAAAAAGTCGCTTCTTATACGGATGATCCTGTTTTTATAAGCAAGCCTCGCCGCCGCCTTTTTGAAAGCTTCCTCACTAAATTGAAGGGCATGGATAGCCTCTTTGCGATTGAAAAAATAAAGGCCTTGGGCTTGTCGGAGGTCAACCCAGGAAGCCAGGTCTTTAGGTTGAAATTTATTCGTTTCCAAATTCAATTTTCCATTTCAAAATTATTTTTCACAAATAAGACCATAAGGCGGCCTTTTTTGCAAATAAATTCTGGATTATGCAAAAATAAAGCTCTTATTTCCCCGTATTGTCGGAACAAAAAAGGCCTCATTTGTCGGCGGCTATCTGCGGCAATCTGTGATATACGGAACATGGGCCGATTGGGAGATTCTATATTAACTGATTCGTGATCTTGGGAACGTTCTGAACTATCGTTAAATGATTAGATAGCGCAAGAAGTCCGCTTCCCCTGGTTTACTGGTTGATCGTTTCTGGTTTATGGTTATACTAAAAAAACATGTCAACCTAGCCAACTACGTCCCGTATACGTTAATTTCCACAATAAATGGACCGAGATTTCCGAATTAAAAGGAACCGAGCAAAGAAGACTTTCGTGACGATTTTCATATGGATTGGGTCTAAAAGCAATAAGAGGCCGGTTTAGCTGGCCTCTTATTTTATTTCATTCAAAAGATTTCCGTTGAAGCGATCCGGACATGATCCGGCATGACGACCTGGGCCTGCTGTTTGGCCGCCGCGATTAGAGCACCCTTGGCCAAATGATTGGCTTTTCTGAAGAGACCGCCCGAACCCTGATGGATAGCCGTAACCGCCGCCGGATCGAAAAGATTTTTCTTAATGCCGGCCACCTTGAGATGATGGATCAAGTATTGCTCCATATCTTCCCTGTTGACCCCCTGCAAATGAGACCGGGCTACGATTCGGGAAGCCAACGGTAGGGAAGCGCGGTACATCAGCTTATCGATCAAATGCGCTTGGCCGGCCAGGATCAAGGGGAGATAGGGCTTGGAATCCTGCTGAAACTGCGTCAAGGTGTGGAGTTCCGAAAAGACCTCGATCCGCATCAAGGAAGCCTCGTCGATGATGAGCGCCAGTTTTATTTTTTTGTCTATCGTCAACTCCTTTATTTCCTTTTTGATAACGCCCGTCATAAGCGCTCTGGAAGAACCTGTGCAGGGGATACCCATGACATTCAGGATTTGGCGATAAAGATCGAGAATGGAACCGGAAGCGGCAGTGATATAGAAGAGGAGATATTCGGAAGGATGAAGCCCTCCCATGGCATAACGCAAGGCGGTCGATTTACCGCTGCCGATCTCGCCGGTTAAAAGGGACGTGGCGCCGATGGACAAAGCATAATTGAAACGCTCCTGAACCGCCAGGAGTTCCGGGGTTTTCAGGATTTCGTCATGCGCCAAGTCGGATGAAAAAGGCTCTTTTCTAAAGCCGAAAAAAGTACGCATCATTTTTTCCATTTTTATTTTTCCTTTCCAAAGAGTTGACCGCCGTCATATTGATAAATGGGATTTTGCAGAGGCTCCAGGACCGTTCCCTGGGATTTATCGCGTTTGACCCTTGAGTTGATGTAAATATTCACGGGGCTTAAAAAGCCTTGGGAACGCTGTTCGTGAAAGATTTCGACCTGATCCGGCCTTTCGTCATGATAAAGCAATAAGACCTGTTTGCCGATCAAAGGCACGGGCGCCTCGAAGAGCTTGCTGTTGAGAACCACGGTGCGATCTTTGGCGACCCGGCGGCGGA